>ENA-OROD01000062-OROD01000062.1-human-gut-metagenome-genome-assembly--contig:-NODE-62-length-102644-cov-7.172007_pt1 | contig 102644 bp, 105 predicted proteins | sample MGYA00242123_ERZ509038 | MGnify/ENA primary metagenome ERZ509038 (study PRJEB26280, sample SAMEA2338719) | human gut metagenome | biome: human gut; feature: human-associated habitat; material: faeces... | reverse complement strand
TGAAAGAGATTATGAATTCAGAAGACAATATGCAATGGATAATGAAAAAATTATTTTATATGTTGGAAGATTAGTTTATGAAAAAGGAATTCAACATTTAATTTCTGCAATGCCAAAAATAATACAAGGATATAATGATGTAAAACTTGTAATTGCTGGAAAAGGTGGAATGCTTGATGATTTAAAAGCACAAGCAGAAGCAATGGGAATAGCAAATAAAATTTATTTTACAGGTTACTTAAATGCAAAACAAGTACAAAAAATATATAAATGTGCTGATGTAGCAGTGTTTCCAAGCACTTATGAACCATTTGGAATAGTAGCACTAGAAGGAATGTTAGCAGGAGTTCCAACTGTTGTTTCTGACATTGGTGGACTAGACGAAATAGTAGACCATGGAATAAATGGAATGAAAAGCTATGCTGGAAATCCAAATTCAATTGCAGACTCTGTACTAACAGTATTGTATGATAAACAATTAGCAGCAGCAATGGCAAAAAAAGCAAAACAAAAAGTTAAAGAAGAATTTAATTGGAATAAAATTGCACAAGATACACATTATATATATGAAAAAGCTATTTGTAAAACAGTTGCAGAAAAACAAAAACAAGAAATTGCACAAGAAAATGCCCAAAAAGCTAAAAAAGCTAACAATTCTGAAACAGAGATTACAAATTTACTTAGTTTTCAGAAAAAACATGCTTATGCATAGAAAGTTAGGAAGGAGCAAAGTCAGCTATGCAAGTATATGATACAGCTAATAAACTAGCACAAGAGATAAGAGATTCGGAAGAATATAAATTATACAAAAAAAGAAAAGACGAAATACAAAATGATTCTGAAAAAAAGCAAAAAGTAGAAGAATTTGAAAAATTAAGATATGAAGTACAATTAATGGCATATACAGGTGAACAAAAAGACGAAGAAAAAAACAAAAAATTAGAAGAAATGTATAAAACATTAGTAGAAAACAAAGATATTAAAGAATATTTTGATTTAGAAGTAAAATTCAATATAATGATTGCAGATGTTAACAAAATAATTGCAGAAGCAATAAAAGATGTATTATAAAAATATGCAAAAGAGTAAAAGTCGTTAAGGAAGCTCTAAAGAGCTTTTTTGACGATTTTTTAAATGCTTTTATGAGTAAAATAAGGAGGTCAAATATGGAATATATCTTAATAATATGTATAAGCTTAATAACTTTAGCAGTTTTAAAATTTGTGTGGGGAATCAGAATAAAAGATATAAAACTCTTAAAAGAGCTAGGCTTTGATAAAAAACTAAATGAGATAACAAATAAATTACCGGAAAATAGAGAAATATGTAACGATATTTTAAAAATATTAGGAAATGAAAATGTAAATGTGAAAGAAAATGAAGGAAATCAAGCAAGTTTATATATTGCAATATCCAATTCAATTATAATTGCTAATATAAAAAATACATTTACTCGTGTACAAACTATTGCACACGAATGCTTACATTCTGTTCAAAATAGAAGGACCTTAATTTTTAATTTTATATTGTCAAATTTATACATAATTTATTTTATATCTATAATTATTTTAACCATTTTTAAACTGAATCCATGCAAAATTTATATAGGATTTGGTTTTGTAATTTTAGGATTTATTCAATATACTATTAGATCATATTTAGAAATGGATGCAATGATAAAAGCACCAGTACTAGCTGAGAAATATATACAGCAAAAAAATACTTTAACTAATGAAGAGCAAAAAGCAATATTTGACAATTATAAAATTATAAATACTATAGGAATAAAATTAAGTAACTATTCGTTAATAGCAAATCAGTTTATAAAATTAATAATTTATTTAATTGCTTGCATGATATTCTAAGTAAAAATTATAGAAATATTAATATTTCTGTAATTTTTTTTCAAATTTCATTGCTATCTCTTTTAAATTTGCACATTTTGTTGTACAATATTACAAATTGTATAATATATAGGAGAAAGTAATGAATAAAAAATGGGAAATATGTAAAATCAATGAAGAAGATATAAATAAAATATGTGAAGAAAATAACTTAAGCCAATTAATTGGTAGTATACTTGCAAGTAAAAAAATCATTAGTAAAGATGAAATAAGAGAGTTTTTAAATCCTACAAGAGATGATTTTCATGACCCATTTTTGATGCCTGACATGGAGAAAGCTGTTGAAAGAATATTAATAGCAATACAAAATAAAGAAAAAATTATTATATATGGAGACTATGATGTAGATGGTATAACTAGTGTAACAGTACTTAAGAAATTCTTAGAAGAACAAGGTCTTAAAACAGGAGAATATATACCTAATAGATTAAATGAGGGCTATGGACTAAATAAAGAAGCTGTAAAAAATATTTCAGAACAAGGATATACTTTAATAATTACTGTTGATTGTGGAATATCATGTATAGAAGAAATTGAATATGCAAAAGAACTTGGAATGGAAGTAATAGTTACAGATCACCATGAACCAGGAGAAATAATTCCAGATTGCTTAGCTGTTGTGGATGCAAAAAGAAAAGACAATAAATATCCATTTAATCAATTAGCCGGAGTTGGAGTTGTATTTAAACTTATACAATCAATTTCACTAAAATTAAATTTAGAAGCAAAAGAATATTTAAAATACTTAGATATTGTTTGTGTCGGTACAATTTCAGATATTGTACCATTAATAGATGAAAATAGAGTTATAACAAAACTAGGACTTAAACTAGTTGAAAAAACTAGAAATATTGGATTAAAAACTTTACTTGAATCTACAGGTTATAAGGAAATAAATTCTACTACAATTTCTTTTGGAATTGCTCCAAGAATAAATGCTTGTGGAAGAATGGGAGAAGAAAAAGAAGCATTAGAATTATTTTTAACAAATAATATACAAGAAGCAAAGCAAATTAGTGAAAGATTAAATCAGTACAATATAGAAAGACAAGAAACTGAAAAACAAATATTTAAACAAGCAATACAAGAAATTGAGAAGGAAAATAAAGATGTGCCATGTATTATACTTGGAAAAGAAGGATGGCATCACGGAATTATAGGAATTGTGGCTTCAAAGGTCACAGACATATATTTTAAGCCAAGCATTTTAATATGTTTTGAAGGAGAAGAAGGCAAGGGCTCTGGAAGAAGTATACCAGGGTTTGACTTACACGATGCTGTTATGAATTGCAATACTTATGTAGAAAAATTTGGTGGACATAGTATGGCAATAGGAATAAATGTAAAAAAAGAGAATTTTGAAAAATTTAAGAAAGAATTTGAAGAATATGTTCAAAATAGCCATATTAATGATATAATACCAATTATAAAAATTGATAAAGAAATAGATTTAAGAAAAATAAACATCCAAGATATAAGAGATTTAAAACTATTAGAACCTTATGGTGAGGCTAACAAAATGCCATTATTCTTAATTAAAAATATGAAAATACAATCAATACGTACTTTATCAGAAGGCAAACACATAAAACTAAAATTAGGTATTGATAATTATATTGCAGATGCTATTGGATTTAACATGGGAAATATAGCAGAACAATATTTAATAGGAGATAGAGTTGACGTTGTTGGAAGTTTAGAAATTAATGATTTTGGCGACAATGAAAATATACAAATCAACTTAAAAGATATAAGAAAAACAATTTAACTAAAAAGAGAGGAGTGAATAATATATGTCAGAAATAAAAGAAATAACAATAGAGGATGTAATAACTACAACTAAAAAGAATAATAGAAAATCAGATAGTAAACTTATAAGAAAAGTATACAATTATGCAAAAGCACATCACGAAGGGCAATTAAGAAAATCGGGTGAACCATATATTATTCATCCAGTACAAGTTGCATATATATTATCAACATTAGGATTAGATGATAGCACAATTTGTGCTGCACTTTTACATGATGTTGTAGAAGATACTGATATAACTAAACAAGACTTAGAAAATGAATTTGGAAAAGAAATTGCAGAATTAGTTGATGGTGTAACAAAATTAAGTAAATTAAAATATGCAAGCATGGAAGAACAACAAGTAGAAAATTATAGAAAAATGTTCTTAGCAATGGGTAAGGATATAAGAGTTATATTAATAAAACTTGCAGATAGATTGCATAATATGAGAACATTAAAATATTTGACTCGTGATAGACAAATTGCAAATGCAAATGAAACCATGGAACTATATGCGCCACTTGCTAACCGTTTAGGTATGTATTCTTTAAAATGGGAATTAGAAGATTTATCATTTAAATATTTATATCCAGAAGATTATCGTGAATTAGTAGAAGGAATTGATCGTAAAAGAGAAGAACGTTTAAAATTCATTGATATGATTATGGACCAAATAAGGGTGGCAGTAAAAAAACAACATATTGAAGCTGAAATTACAGGTAGAGCTAAGCATTTATATAGTATTTACCGTAAAATAAAAAGAGATAATATTACACTAGATCAAGTATATGACTTATTTGCTCTTAGAGTAATAGTTAATTCAATCAAAGATTGCTATGCAGTTTTAGGAATAGTACATGAGCTATATAATCCAATGCCAGGAAGATTTAAGGATTATATTTCAGTACCAAAACCTAATATGTATCAATCATTGCATACTACGTTAATAGGACCAAAAGGAACACCTTTTGAAGTCCAAATTCGTACATGGGACATGCACCGTATAGCTGAATATGGTATTGCTGCTCACTGGGCATACAAAGAGGCTAGCTTTATGGGAAATAAAAAAGCTAATGTAAAGGTTGAAGAAGATAAACTTTCATGGCTTCGTGAAACATTAGAGTGGCAAAAAGATATGCAAGACCCAGATGAGTTTTTAAATACATTAAAAACAGAACTTTTTGAAGACGAAGTATATGTGTTTACTCCAAAAGGAAAAATTATTGCACTTCCTAAAGGTAGTATACCAATTGACTTTGCATATTATATACATGCTGAAATAGGTAATCACATGACAGGGGCTAAAATAAATAGCAAAATGATGCCAATAGTAACTCAATTAAAAAATGGTGATATTGTCGAGATTATAACTTCAGATCAATCAAAAGGACCTAGTAGAGATTGGCTCAAATTTATTAAAAGTTCAACAGCTAAGAGCAAAATTTTGGCATGGTTTAAAAAGAATGACAGAGAAGAAAATATTGTAAAAGGTAAAGACTTAATTGAAAAAGAAATAAAGAAAATTGGAATGACACATGCAGAACTTGCTAAACCAGAATATATGCAAGCAGCATTAGATAGATACAAATATTCTGAATTAGATGAAATGTATGCAAGTGTTGGATTTGGTGCAATATCTTCTGGAAAAATTGTTGCTAGAATGCTAGAAGAGTACAAAAAGGACCATCAAACAGAAAACTTAGATGAAAAATTAGAGGAACTTTCAAAAGGAAGAGCATATAAGCCAAAACCATCAAAAACAGGAATTATTGTTAAAGGAATAGATAACTGCTTAGTAAAATTATCAAAATGTTGCAACCCTGTTCCTGGAGATGAAATTGTAGGATACATTACAAAAGGAAGAGGAGTATCAGTACATAGAAAGGATTGCGTAAATGTAAACAATTTATTATCTGAAGAAAACAGAATGATAGATGTTTATTGGTATGAAGCAGAAAAAACTAGATATAGTGTTGATATCGAAATATTTGGTAATGAAAGAAGCGGATTATTAGCAGATATTATTAGAGAAATAGAAGGAACAAAAAGTAAATTACTAGCAGTAACTTCAAGAGCAAATAAAGAAAAAATTTCAATAACAGAAGTAACAGTAGAAGTAGAAAATATTGATGAATTGAATAAAATATTAAAACAGATTAGAAAAGTTGATAGTGTGTACGAAGTTAAGAGAAAGAAGTAGAGTGATTTTAAAAATAATCAGCAAAGTACGGAAAGGAAAAATAGTGATGATACTAAAACAGTTAAGAGTTAACAGTGGAACAATTTGCGAACTTACAAATTGTTATATTGTTCAAGATGAAAATACAAAAGAAGCTATGATTATAGATCCAGGTGGAGAAGCAGAAAAAATTATTGAAATGCTAGACATACTACAGGCAAAACTAAAATACATATATTTAACACATTGCCATGGTGATCATATTGGAGCTTTAATAGAACTAAAAGATAAAAAAGGTGGAAAAATTTTAATACATAGAATAGATGCAGAAGGACTAAGCAATAAGAATATTAGTTTAACAGAATATGTTGGAATGGAAGATATTAATTTAGAACCAGATTCTATAGTAGATGACAATGATACAATACATATTGGAGATATAGAATTTAGAGTTATTCATACTCCTGGGCATACATCTGGAAGCAGTTCACTATATTGTGAACAAGAAAAGTTGTTATTTTCTGGTGATACATTGTTTTATGGAACATGGGGAAGAACGGACTTACCAACAAGTAGCTTTGATGATATTATTAATTCAATAACTGAAAAACTGCTAAAGTTACCAGATGATACAATAGTGTATCCACGGACATGGAAAGCCTACAATGATAAAAGAAGAAAGACCGATTTATGATGAGTTAAAACCAAGAGAAGAATAAAAAGAAAGGTAAGATGAATATGATTACAGAACCAAGAACATTGGCAGGATTTATGGAATTGTTGCCAAATGAACAAATATTGTTTGAACAAATGAAACAAAAAATAGAAAAAACATATCAACGTTTTGGTTTTTTACCACTAGATACACCTATACTAGAATTATCAGAAGTGTTATTGGCAAAAGCTGGTGGAGAAACTGAAAAACAAATTTACCGCTTCACAAAAGGAGATACAGACATATCAATGAGATTTGATTTAACAGTACCTCTTGCAAAATATGTAGCTAAAAACTATGGAAATTTAAGTTTCCCATTTAGAAGATATCAAATAGGAAAAGTATATAGAGGAGAAAAAACACAAAAAGGTAGATTTCGTGAGTTTTATCAGTGCGATATTGATATTATTGGAGATGGAGAACTTGGAATAGTAAATGATGCGGAAATTCCAAGTGTTATATATAACCTAATATCAGATTTAGGATTTAATGACTTTACTATTTGCATAAATAATAGAAAAGTATTAAATGGTTTGTTCAGAGAAGTGAATCAAGAACCAAATGCAGTTGATATAATGAGAACTATTGATAAACTTGCTAAAATAGGAAAAGAAAATGTAATATTAGAGCTAAAAGAAATAGGTGTTGATGAACAAGCAATAGATAGAATTTTAAAATTTATTGAAATCGATGGAACAACAGATGAGAAGATTGCTAAATTAAAAGAATTGGGCATAAAAGAAGAAATGTTTGTAGAAGGATTAGCTGAATTAGAACAAGTAGTAAAATATATCAGAGTATTTGGTGTGCCAGATACACATTTTAAAATAGATTTAACTATTGCAAGAGGTTTAGACTACTACACAGGAACAGTATATGAAACATTTTTAAATGATTATAAAGAGATTGGAAGTGTATGTTCTGGAGGAAGATATGAAAACTTAGCAGGATATTATACAGATCAAAAACTACCAGGTGTTGGAATTTCAATTGGGCTAACAAGATTATTTTATAAATTAAATGAGTTGCAACTTATAAAATCAGACAAATACTCAATGTCAGACATTTTAATAATACCAATGTTAGAAGATATGACTGTAGCTATTCAATTAGCAAGTAACTTACGTAAAGAAGGAATAAATACAGAAGTATATTTAAATGATAAAAAGTTAAAAGCAAAACTTAAATATGCTGATAAATTGAAAATCCCTTATGTTGTTGTTATTGGTGAAGATGAAATCAATACTAACACAGTAAAAATTAAAAATATGAATACAGGTGACGAAACATCTGTGGAATTAGATGCAAAGAAAATTTGTGAAATTATAAAGTAAGAACTATTTGGTAATATTCTCCTTTGTTCATGAATATACTAGTTAATAGTATATGGACAAAGGAGAAATTTTTTATGATAAACATGGCAGTAGTCAATGTAAAAGATGTTATAAAATACTTTTTTAAAATTACAATATTAATAGTTATAATTCTAGCCACTGTAAAATATTTCTCACAGGGTAAAGACGAAATAAAAAGAAAAGTTAATGAGATAGATAATAAAACTTTATTTAAAATATGTTTAAATTCAGCACTTCCAGTAACAAATATAAACAATATGGAAAATCAAAATACAAAAGAAACATTAATAGAGCCACTTAAATTAGCACTAAATATGGAATTAAAAGCATTGTCATTATCAGACAAAGAAAAAAGTGGTACAATAAAAAATGATAAAAAAGATGAAGAAAATGAGATTATACAAAAAGCGGAAACTGGTTTAAAGACAGAGGTACAAAGCTCGAATGTGCCTAATAAATATACTATACAATATAACGGAGTAAAGATAAAAAATGAAGTTAAATATAAATTAACTGATGAAATATTAAAACCAGATATCACTGTAAATAAAGAGAATATTTTAATATTTCACACTCACTCTTGTGAAAGCTATACTCCAAGTGAAAAATATCAATATAAGAAAACAGGTAACTTTAGAACAACAGATAAAAAGTATTCAGTTATAAGAGTTGGAAATGAACTAGAAGCACAACTAAAAAGCTATGGGTATAATGTAATACATGACGAAAGTTATCATGATTACCCATCATATAGTGGATCGTATGCAAGTTCTTTAAAAACAGTAACGAAACTACTAGATGAAAACAAAAACACAGATGTTGTAATAGACTTACATAGAGATGCAATAGGAGATAGCACTTATGCTCCAACAGTGAAGATTGGAGAAGAATATGCTGCACAACTTATGTTTGTAATAGGAGGAAATGAAAGTAGTATAAAGCACGAAAACTGGGCACAAAATTTGAAATTTGCGATAAAAGTACAAAAAAAAGCAAATGAATTATACCCAGGTTTATTTAAACCAATAATACTAAGAGGCTCTGGATATAATCAACATGTATCAAAAGCAGCTACAATTATAGAAGTGGGTGCAACAGGTAATACATTGGATCAAACGTTAGTAAGTATGAAATATTTGGCAAAAGTACTGAGCGAGGTAGTTAAATAATTGACAAAATGTTAATATTAAGATATAATAATAGAACAAAATATTATTTTATATTAAGGAGGCTTTTTTTATGAGAAAAGGTATTGAGGAACGGTGTGTCCAAGTAGGGAGGTACCTATTTGAAAACTCTTCAACAGTAAGAGCAACGGCAAAAGAGTTTCAAATGAGTAAAACAACAGTTCACAAAGACCTAGTTATAAGACTTCCAAGAGTGCATCCACAATTGGCAAAAGAGGTGCAGGAAGTACTTGCAACTAACAAAAGGGAGCGGAGTACTAGAGGAGGAAATGCGACAAGAAAAAAATACCTGTCTTTTAAAAGTAAAAGGTGATGAATAAATATAATCACTTCCTTATAGGGAAGCCTAACTCTTGAAGGGTTAGGCTTTCTTTATTGTATAGCAAAAATCATAAATATATCTTGCAAATAATGGCATTTTTGTGTATACTACAAAAAGGAAAAGAGGAGATAAAATATGTGTGGATTTGTAGGATATGTTGAAGATGGAGAAAAAGATAGAAAAATAATAAAAAGTATGTCAGATACTATAAAACATAGAGGACCAGATGATGAAGGTTTTTATGAAGATGATAAAATCTCTCTAGCATTTAGAAGATTAAGTATAATAGACCTAAGTAATGGACATCAACCAATGTTTAATGAAGATAGCTCAATGGTTATTTTATTTAATGGAGAAATATATAATTATCAAGAATTAAAAGAAGACTTAATGGCAAAAGGACATGTTTTTGCCAATAATACTGATACAGAAACTATTCTTCATGGATATGAAGAATATGGACAAGAAATTACTAAAAAACTTAGAGGAATGTTTGCATTTGTAATATGGGATATTAAAAACAAAGTTCTATTTGGTGCAAGAGACTATTTTGGAATAAAACCATTTTATTATTATAACAGAGATGGTATGTTTATATTTGGCTCAGAAATAAAGAGCTTTTTACCACATCCAAAATTTAAAAAGGAATTAAATGAAGAGGCTTTAAAAACATATTTGACTTTCCAATACTCTGCATTAGACGAAACATTTTTCAAAGGAGTATATAGGCTAAAGCCAGGTCATCAATTTACTTATAAAGATGGCAAATTAGAAGTAACAGAATACAGTACATTTAACTTTATAGAAGAAAAGAAAAACTTTGAAGAAACTGTAAATAGTATACATGAAACAATAACAAGCTCAATAGATTATCATAGAATAGCAGATGTTGAGGTGGGCTCATTTTTATCTTCTGGTGTGGATTCAAGTTATGTTGTATCTTATGCAAAACCAGACAAAACATATACAGTAGGATTTAATTATGATAATTTTGACGAAACAGTTTATGCTAAAGATTTATCAAAAATTTTAGAGATAAAAAATACAAGCAAAATTATATCTGATGAAGAATTTTTTGATTCATTAGAAGATGTGCAATATTATTCTGATGAACCACATGCAAATCTTTCAGCAGTTCCTTTATATCATTTATCAAGGTTAGCTGCAAAAGATGTAAAAGTAGTTTTATCTGGTGAAGGAGCAGACGAATTATTTGGTGGATATCAAACATACCATAGAACAAAATTCTATAATGCTTATGAAAAACTACCACTTTCATTTAGAGCAAAAATGAAAAAATTTGCTGAGAAATTACCAAACATAAAAGGAAAGAACTTCTTAATTTCAGAAGGAACACCAATTGAAGACAGCTATATTGGTCAAGCATTTATATTTGATGATGAACAAGCAAATGATGTATTAAAACCAGAATACAAAACTAATATTAGTTTTAAAGATGTTACAGCTCCAATATTTGTAAAAGTAAAAGATCAAAATGACTTAATAAAAATGCAATATTTAGACATGCATTTATGGTTACCAAATGATATTTTATTAAAAGCAGATAAAATGACTATGTCAGCATCACTTGAATTAAGAGTTCCTATATTAGATAGAGTTGTATTTGATACCGCTTCTAAACTACCAAGAGAATATAAAATAGTTGGAAAAGACACAACAAAATATGCACTAAGAAAAGCAGCAGCTAAAATAGTTCCAAAAGAGTGGGCACAAAGAGAAAAAAAAGGATTTATGGTTCCATTCAAATATTGGCTAAAAGAAGAAAAATGGTATAATAAAGTAAAAGAAACTTTTGAAAGTGAATATGCAGCAAAATTCTTTGATACAGATAAAATAGTTAAACTTTTAAATGACTATTATGAAGGAAAAGCAATGACACATAGAAAAGTTTATACAATATATTGCTTCTTGATTTGGTATAAACAATATTTTGTGGAAGGATAATTCAAGATGAACTTTTTAATTAAAACATTGGAAGAAAATAAAAAGTTCCAAGAACTCACAAAACAAATTAGTAAAACAGGCCCGATAGCTATATCGGGCTTAGTTGACGTTGAAAAACTACATGTACTAGCAGGTATTTTTAATGAAACTAAAAGACCAATGGTGTTAGTAACATATAATGAGATACAGGCACGTAAGTTATATCAAGACTTAAAGAAACTTATAAAGCAAACATACTTCTTTCCTAAAAAAGAGATTACAAGCTATGACTATGTTGCGCAAAGTAAAGAAATTGAATATAAAAGAATTGATGTACTAAATAAAATGTATTTAGCTAAACAGCAAAAAGAACCAATAATAATAGTTACAACAATAGAAGCTGTTATGCAAAAAATGGTTGCTAAAGACACTTTGTATCAAAATGTTATAGATTTTGAAGTTGGAAAAACATATTTATTAGATGGAATTAAAGAAAAACTAGTTGGACTTGGTTATGAAAGAAGTGACCTAATTGAAAACAAAGGACAATTTAGTATTCGTGGCGGAATAGTAGATGTAGGATTATCAGAAAAAATTGGTGTTAGAATTGAGTTTTGGGGAGATGAAGTTGATTCAATTAGATTTTTTCAAATATCTTCACAAAGATCAACAGAAATGCTAAAAGAAATAACTATATTCCCAGCACATGAATTAATAGTACAAGATTTATCAGAAGCGGTAAAAAATATACAAGAAAAATATCCTGAAGAAATAGAAGACATAGAACTTATAAAAAATGGAGATTATATTTCTAAAATCAATAAATATTTTAATGAATTTTATGAAAATCAAGCTTCATTTTTAGACTATATGTCAAATGAATATTTACTTTTATTAGATGAAAAGTCTAAAATAAATCAAAGAAAAACAAACATAATAGAAGATAACAACAAACTAATTGCATCATTAGTTGAAAAAGAAAAATTTGTGCCAGAAGCAATTGAAAACATTAGTAAATTTGAATATAACTTTGAAGAAAAACAAATAATATATTTAGAACAAAATGACTCAATTAAAAACATTCAAAAATACTATTTTGAAACTAGAGAAATCAATTTTTATAACCTACAATTAGATTTATTACTTGCAGATATTGTAACATATCAAAAAAATAAAAAGAAAGTAGTATTACTTGCTGGTAACGAAATAAGTGCTAAAAAGCTATGCAACATTTTAAAAGAAAATCAAATAAATTATAAATATGAACGAGAAGCGGAAAATGTTAAACCAGGTGAAATTATAGTAACAATTGGAGGCTTTTCTTCTGGATTTGAAAATTATGATTTAAATTTAATAGTAATTAGCTTGCAAAATAATTTTGAAGAACCTGCAAAAAGAAAAAAGAAATTATCTAGTACATTTAAAGATAGTGAAAAAATTGTATTTGCAGATTTAAAACCAGGTGATATAGTAGTACACCAAACACATGGTATAGGACAATTTATAGGGGTAAATACAATTACAGCAGATGGTGTAACAAAAGACTATATTAAAATTAAATATAGAAATGATGACATTCTATATGTTCCTACAAATAGCTTAGACAGTGTTAGAAAGTATATAGGTGGAGGAGATAATTCATCTCCTAGACTAAATAAGCTAGGTGGAAAAGAATGGAGTGCAACAACTAGCAAAGTAAAGAAAAACCTAGAAGCGGTTGCAAAAGATTTAATAGAGCTATATGCAAGACGTCAAAAAATAAAAGGATTTAGTTTTTCGCCAGATACTCCTTGGCAAAAACAATTTGAAGATAGTTTTCCATATACAGAAACAGATGATCAATTAAGATGTATACAAGATGTAAAAAAGGATATGGAAAAACCACAACCAATGGATAGACTTTTATGTGGAGATGTAGGATATGGTAAAACAGAAGTTGCAATAAGAGCAGCATTTAAAGCTGTTATGGACCAAAAACAAGTTGCATATTTAGTGCCAACTACAATACTTGCAAATCAACAATATGAAGAATTTAAAACTAGAATGCAAGAATTTGCTATAAATGTTGAGTTATTAAATAGATTTAAAACTAAAAAAGAGCAAGATGAAATTATAAAGAAACTTAAATTAGGTGAAGTTGATGTAGTTGTTGGAACACATAGACTACTAAGTGAAGATGTTAATTTCAAGGATTTAGGGCTTTTAATAATAGATGAAGAACATCGTTTCGGAGTTAAAGATAAAGAAAAAATAAAGAAATTAAGAACAAATATAGATGTTTTAACAATGACAGCAACACCAATACCAAGAACACTACACATGTCAATAGTTGGCGTTAGAGATATGTCAGTTATATATGAACCACCTCATAACAGAAAACCAGTACAAACTTATGTTCTTGAATATGATCAAGAAGTAATAACAGAGGCAATAACTAAAGAAATTGAAAGAGGTGGACAGGTATTTTACCTATTTAACCAAGTAGAAGGTATTGAGAAAAAAGCAAATGAAATATCAATGTTAGTTCCAGAAGCTAAAGTAGGATTTGCTCATGGAAAAATGAGTGGTAGAGAACTAGAAGAAATAATGGAAAGCTTTATAAACCAGGAAATAAATGTACTAGTATGTACTACAATATTAGAATCTGGAATAGATATACCAAATGCTAATACTATAATAGTAGAAAATGCAGACAGACTAGGTTTAGCACAGCTTTACCAAATTAGAGGTAGAGTTGGTAGAAGTGACAAACAAGCATATGCATATATAACATATAAAAGAGATAAACTATTATCAGAAGTTGCTGATAAACGTTTAAAAGCTATTAAGGAATTTACTGAATTTGGTTCAGGATTTAAAATAGCAATGAGAGATTTGGAAATTCGTGGAGCAGGAAGTATGCTTGGAGAAATGCAACATGGACACATGGAACAAGTTGGCTATGATACATATTGTAAATTGCTAGATGAAGTTATAAAAGAGATGCAAGGAATAGAAGTAGTAGAAGAACAAGATGTACAAATCGACTTAGCTGTTTCTAGCTATATACCAGATAACTTTATTGAAAATAGTAGTCAAAAAATTGAAATATACCAAAACATTGCTTTATGCAGAACAGAAGAAGAACTTCAAAATGTTATTGATGAGGTTATTGATAGATATGGTAGACTTCCAAAAGAATTAGAAAACTTAATAGATATTGCAAGAATAAAACAACTTGCAAGAAAAGCAAACATCTTAAAAATAGCTCAAAGAGAAAACGGAATTGTATTCTATTTCGTAAAAGAAAAAATCAAACCAGAAATGGTAAACACTTTAATTACAAAATACCCTATGCTAGTTAAGTTCTCTAATGCAGTAGAACCTTATGTCACACTACGAATTAAAGAAAATGAAAACATCATAGAAAAAGCTAAAGAATTTTTGAATACTGTAATTGAAATTTAAATTTATTGATAGTGTATGTAATAGTACACTATCAATTTTTAACAAAAAATGGAAATATGTATTGTGCTAATAATATAATTATGATATAATTTGACCATAAATTAAAGGAGGTTATTTTATGGCATTAATTAGACCATGTGCAGATTTAAGAAATAATTATAATGAAATATCAAAATTATGTCATGCAACAAATGAACCAGTATATATTACCAAAAACGGCTATAATGATTTAGTTCTATTAAGTAATGAAGCCTATGAAAAATTTGAAAAAGAAAAAGTAGAAAAATTAATCGAAAAGTATTTTAATGAGAAGTTTGATGATTATGAGAGCTTTAAAAAAGATATTTACGAAAAGGTAGAACAAGGATTACAAGATGTAGAAAATGGTAATTACAGACTTGCACAAAATTTCTTCCAAGAAATGGAGGAAAAGTATAAGATAAATGAATAAATATAAAATAAACACAACAATGGCTTTTGAAGAAGAATTACAATTTATTTATGAATATATAGCTAACCAACTTCAAGAGCCTAATATTGCAAAACAAAACTATAAAAAGAAATGTTAGTTTTTTATTTATGTAGTTTATAAAACATTGATAAAAAAGATGAAAATTGGTATAATAAATACTAGATTATAGATAGAAAGGAAAAGTTATGCAAGTAATTTCAAGTAAAGATAATGAACAAATTAAATATATCAAAAAGCTAAAAGACAAAAAGTTTAGAGATGAAACAAACGAATATATAGTTGAAGGAATAAAATTAGTAAGAGAAGCAATTGAAGAAGCGGTAAATATAAAAACTATTGTTGTATGTGAAGATTGCGAATATACTGAAAGTTTTGAGCAATCACTTCTATATGAAATAGCAAAATATAATTGTATATATGTAACTAAAAAACTATTCCTTTCTATAACAGATGTTATAAACCCACAAGGAATTCTTGCAGTAGTTGAAAAAGGAGATAGTATAGACAAAATAGATTACAAAGAAGATATTATACTTGCATTAGATGGAATACAAGATCCTGGTAACTTAGGAACAATATTAAGAACAGCAGATAGTGCAAACTTAAAGCAAATAATACTATCAGCAGACAGTGCAGACCCATATAACCCAAAGGTTGTGCGCTCAACAATGGGAGCCATATTTAGAATGAATATAATAACAACTGATAATTTGGCTAAAACATTGCAAATGATAAAAAAACATAAATTTGAAGTAGTAGCAACATCATTAGACACCGATAAAAGTGTATATGATATAAAATATAATAAAAAAGTAATAATAATTGGAAATGAAGCAAAAGGAGTATCAAAAGAAATACAAGACTTAGCAGACCAAAGAGTTAAAATACCAATGCTAGGAAAAACAGAAAGTTTAAATGCCTCAGTAGCAGCAAGCATAATGATTTATGAGTATGTAAGAGAAAAATTGTCAACCTAATGTGCCATTGGGGACGGAGAATTTTAGCACGTTTCATTTTAAAACAAATTAGTTTTAGTTTAATCTCAACAAAACGTGCCAAAATTCTCCGTCCCCAATGGCACATTTTTGTGAAAAGATTGTGAAAGTTGTTTATAATTAGAATATTATATGATAAAATATATAACTAGTTTAAGAGAAGGAGAAAATTTTGTATGTCATATATTGAATTTAAGAATGTTGTTAAAGAATACAAAATGGGAGAAGTAACTATAAAAGCATTAGATAATACTAACTTTAGTATTGATAAAGGAGAGCTTGTTGTTATAGTAGGACCTAGTGGAGCAGGTAAAACTACTACTCTAAATATACTTGGAGGAATGGATAAAGCTACATCTGGTCAAATATTTGTAAATGATAAAGAAATATCAAAATTAAATAATAAAAAGCTAATAGAGTATAGAAGAAATGATATAGGGTTTGTATTCCAATTTTATAATCTAGTTCAAAACTTAACAGCCAAAGAGAATGTAGAACTTGCAACACAAATGTGTGCAGATGCATTAAATGTAGATACTATACTAGAAAAAGTAGGACTAACAGATAGAAAAGATAACTTCCCATCTCAATTATCTGGTGGAGAACAACAAAGAGTTGCAATAGCAAGAGCAATTGCTAAAAATCCAAAATTATTATTATGTGATGAGCCAACAGGTGCATTAGATTACAAAACAGGAAAAAGTATATTAAAGTTATTACAAGAAATGGCGAGAAGTGAAAATATGACTGTAATAATTATAACTCATAATGCTGCAATTACACCTATGGCAGATAAGGTTATACGTTTTAAAAATGGAAAAGCAGAGAGCGTTGAAACAAATGCTAATCCAATTTCAATAGATAATATAGAATGGTAAGGAAGAAAATGAAAAAATCTTTATTGAAAAATAATTTTAGAGAGATAAGTAAAAATAAAAGAAGATTTATATCAATGCTTGTTATGGCATTTTTAGGAGTAGGATTTTTTGCAGGCTTAGTTGCAACAAGTCCAGATATGCTAGATAGTTTAGATAAGTATGCAGATAAAAGTAACTTTTATGATATAAACATAATATCAACATTAGGAATCACTGATGATGATATACAAGCTATTAAAAATATAGATGGTGTTGAAAATGCTTATGGAATACAAACTAAAGATTCTATGGTAAAAATAGATGATAAAGAAAGTGTTTGTAAAGTAATTGAGTACAATGAAAATGTTAATACTCCTGTAGTGATAGCAGGAAGGCAAATAGAAAATGATAATGAGTGTTTATTAGATAATGCTATTGTTCGTACAGGTACAGGAGCAGAAAAATATATAGGTAAAAAAATAGTATTAGAAAATAATGATAAAGATTCTGACGATAATGACATATTTACTGAAAAAGAATTTGAGATAGTTGGAATAGTAGATTCACCTATGTATATATCTAGTGAAAGAGGAAATACATCAATAGGTAATGGAACAGTTAATTTCTATATTTATACTAAAGATAATGTAATAAACTTAGACTATTATACAGGAATGTATGTTACTGTTGCTGGAGCAAAAGAACAAGTAACTAATAGTGATGGTTACTTAGAATTAGTTAATCCTGTAATTGATAAAATAGAAGGCATAAAACAAGAAAGAGAAGATGAAAGATATAATTCTTTGGTTGATGAAGCAAACGAGAAGATAAATGATGCACAAAAAGAACTTAATGATAAAAAAGCAGAAGTACAAAAGGAATTAAATGATGCTGAAAAGAAAATAAAAAATGCTGAGAATCAAATTGCGTCATCTGAAAATAGTATAAAAAATGGAGAAGCGGAATTAGCTAAAAAGAAACAGGAAACAGAGAAGACTTTTAAAGAAGCGGAAGAGAAATTAGAACAAGCAGAAGAAGCTTTGTTGCAAAAAGAAAAAGAGCTTAATAGTCAAAAAGAACAGATGGAGTTTTTGCCGCAGGAAGTACAAGAGCAGATTAAGAAGCGGATTAGCAGAAATAGAAAAAGCTAAAACAGAACTACAAAAACAAAAAACAGAATTAGAAAATAATAAAAAGATTGCTAATGCAAAATTTGAGGCTTCACAGAAAGAAATAAATTCAAGTAAAACTAAAATACAAAATGCAAAATCAGAATTAGCAAAAAATAAAAAAGAATTTGACAAATCTAAAAAAGAAGCAAATACTAAAATACAAGAGGCCCAAGATAAACTAAATGATGCAAAAGCAGATGTTAAGAAAATAGAAAAAGGTAAGTGGTATGTTCAAGATAGACTTGATAATACAGGATATAACAATATATTTGATGCAATAAAAACAATGTCAAACATTTCTAAAATGTTCCCAGTAATATTTTACTTAGTTGCAGTTTTAATAAGTTTAACTTCTATGACCAGAATGATTGAAGAGGAAAGAGTAGAAATAGGTACATTAAAAGCAATGGGTTATACCAATATGCAAATAATTTCAAAATATATAATTTACTCATTATTTGCTTGTATAATTGGTGGAGTTTTAGGAATGACAGTTGGATTATATTTATTACCAAACATTGTTTGGATGTTATATTCTATGATATATAATTTACCTGAATTCTATTGCACATATAGAGTAGAAATCGGCTTGCTTGGAATAATAATTGCATTTATATGTATAGGTGGAGCTACAATAATTGTTGCAACAAATGAATTAAAACAAATGCCAGCTGTTTTGATGAGACCAAAGCCACCTAAAAAAGGAAAAAGAATACTACTAGAGCGAATAAAATTTATATGGAAAAGATTTAATTTTTCTCAAAAGGTAACTGCAAGAAATATATTTAGGTACAAAAAAAGAGCTATTATGACTATAATAGGTATTGCTGGATGTACTGGACTTATGCTAACAGGATTTGGAATAAGGGATTCAGTAATTGACATTCCATCAGTACAATTTAGAAAAATATTTAGTTATGATTTATCAATATCTTTAACAAATACAAAAGGATTAGAGGAACTTAATGAATATTTGTCAAACAATGAAAATATAAAAAATTATACTGAAATATGTGCAACTACAGCAAAACTAGGAGAAAAGAATTATAATGTTACTGTATTCGTACCAAAAAATACAGAAGATTTAAATAATTCATTTAATTTAACAAATCCTAAAACAGGAGAAAAAATTAATTTAAATGATGATGAAATTATTATATCTGATAAAATTGCGAATATGATAGGAGCAAATATAGGTGATGAAGTTACTTTTATAGATGGAGATGACATAAGCTATAAATTTAAAGTAAAAGACATAATGAAAAATTATGTTGGACATTATGTATTTATGTCAAGAACATTTTATGAAAATAATATAAGACAATATAAAACCAATATGATTTTTGTAAACACAAATGAAAACTTAAATGCAGATGTTCAAAACAATATATCACAGGAAATATTAAATATAGAAGGTGTTGCATCTGTATCTGTAATAAGTAGCTTAATGAAATCAGTAAGTGATATGCTTAATACTATGAATTATGTTGTTATAATTTTAATAGTTGCATCAGCATTACTTGCGTTTGTAGTATTATATAATTTGGCAAATATAAATATTGCAGAAAGACAAAGAGAAATTGCAACATTAAAAGTATTAGGCTTTTATGATAAAGAAGTGGATAACTATATAAATAAGGAAAATATAATATTTACAATAATTGCTATTGTAATTGGATTAGTATTAGGAACATTTTTAACAAGTGGAATTATATCAAGTATTGAAATAGATTCATTAAGGTTTATGAGACATATATTGCCAATAAGCTATGTATATTCAGCAGTTATTACATTTGTGTTTTCAATAATAGTTAATTTTATAATACATTTTGTATTGAAAAAAATAGACATGATAGAAAGTTTAAAAAGTGTAGAATAAAACAAAATAAAAGTTGCCAATGTTTTGGCAACTTTTAAAATATTAAAATTCACAATTTTTTGGAGTTCTTGGGAATGGAAGTACATCACGAATATTTTGCATACCAGTTAAATACATCATCATTCTTTCGAAACCTAAACCAAATCCAGCATGTGGACATCCACCATATCTTCTTAGATCTAAGTACCACCAATAATCTTCTTTTCTTAAACCAAGTTCTTCTATACGAGAACTTAATTTTTCAAAATCGTCTTCTCTTTGGCTACCACCAATTATTTCCCCAATTCCAGGAACCAAAAGGTCAGTAGCAGCAACTGTTTTGCCGTCTGGGTTTAATTTCATATAAAATGCTTTAATATCTTTTGGATAATCTGTAACAAAAACAGGTCTTCCAAATATTTTTTCACTTAAATATCTTTCATGTTCTGTTTGAATATCAACACCCCAGCTAACAGGGTATTCAAAATTATCATTGTTTTTCTCTAGTTCTTTTATAGCATCTGTATAAGTAATTCTTCCAAATTCTGAATTCAATACATTGTGTAATCTGTCAAGTAATCCAGTATCAATAAATTGATTAAAGAAAGCCATTTCTTCAGGCGCATTTTCTAGAACGTAAGAGATTATATATTTAATCATATCTTCAGCTAAATCCATATCATCATGTAAATCAGCAAAGCAAATTTCTGGTTCAATCATCCAGAATTCAGCAGCATGTTTTACAGTATTTGAATTTTCAGCTCTAAATGTAGGACCAAATGTATAAACATTGCGGAATGCATGTGCATAAGTTTCTACATCTAATTGACCACTTACTGTTAAGTGAGATTCTTTTCCAAAGAAATCTTGAGAATAATCTACTTTGCCATCTTCAGTTTTTGGTAATTTTTCCATATCTAAAGTAGTTACTCTAAACATTTCACCAGCACCTTCACAATCACTTCCTGTAATGATAGGTGTATGAACATATACAAAACCTCTTTCTTGGAAGAATTTATGAATTGCAAAAGAAAGTACGCTACGAACTCTAAAAACTGCATTAAATGTGTTTGTTCTAGGTCTTAAATGAGATACAGTTCTTAGATATTCAAAAGAATGTTTTTTCTTTTGAAGTGGATAATCTAAATCTGCTACATTTAAAACTTCAACATTACTTGCTTTTATTTCAAAAGGTTGTTTAGCATTTTCGGTTTTTACAACTTCTCCTGTAACTACAATAGAAGAACTAATACTTAATTTTTTTACATCATCAAAGTTATTTAAACCGGTATCAAATACAACTTGAACATTCTTAAAAAAGCTTCCATCATTTAACTCTATAAATCCAAAGCTTTTTGAATCACGAATAGTTCTTACCCAACCAGAAACTGTTACAGTTTGTCCAGCATAGTTATTTGTATTTCTGTATAATTCCCTTACTAATACTTTATTTTCCATAATTATCGCAATCCTTTCTTTAGGTATAAATTGCATGGAAAAGTAACATTTTCCAGTAATTTGAAACCTTTAAATATTTATGCCCAATATTATATAAAAAAATGCAGTAAAATTCAATAATTTTTACTAAACTTATATACAATTTTAGCGATTTTTTATATAATAATTACAAAAATATAAGGAAGAGAGAATATGTTTAAATTACACTCAGAATTTAAGCCAACAGGTGATCAACCACAAGCAATAGAATATTTAAGCAAAGGAATAAAAGAAGGCAAGAAATTCCAGACGCTTCTAGGAGTTACTGGTTCACGGAAAAACCTTTACTATGGCAAATATAATTGAAAAAGTACAAAGACCAACTTTGGTTTTAGCACATAATAAAACTTTAGCAGGACAGCTTTATTCTGAATTTAAAGAGTTTTTTCCTGAAAATAATGTTGAGTACTTTGTATCATATTACGACTATTACCAACCAGAAGCATATATACCACAATCAGATACATATATTGAAAAAGATGCTTCTATAAATGATGAAATAGATAAATTACGACATTCAGCAACAGCTTCTTTATTTGAAACTAGAGATACAATAATAGTTGCATCAGTTTCATGTATTTATGGCTTAGGAGACCCAATTGACTACGAGAACTTAACAATATCTTTAAGACCCGGTATGAAAATTGAAAGAAATACAGTGCTAAAAAAACTTATAAATATGCAATATACCAGAAGTGAACTTGAATTTAAAAGAGGTACATTTAGAGCTAAAGGTGATATTGTTGAAATATATCCATCAGACCAAAGTGAGACTGCAATCAGGGTAGAATTTTGGGGAGATGAAGTGGAAAAGATTTCAGAAATAAATCCGCTAACAGGTAAGGCAATAAGCACAAGACAACATATTATGATATTTCCTAATTCTCACTATGCAACAACAGCAGATAAAATGGAAAAAGCAATTGTAACAATACAAGAAGAATTAAAAGAAAGAATAAAATATTTTAAAGATAATAATAAATTGATAGAAGCTCAAAGAATAGAAGAAAGAACAAACTTTGATATTGAAATGATGAGAGAAACCGGTTTTTGCCAAGGTATAGAAAATTATTCGAGACATATAAGTGGTAGAGAACCTGGAAGCGCACCATATACTTTATTTGACTATTTTCCAAAAGATTTTCTATTACTAATAGATGAATCACATGCTACAATTCCACAAGTAAGAGCAATGTATAATGGAGATAGAGCAAGAAAAGAATCTTTAGTAAATTATGGATTTAGACTTCCATCAGCATTTGATAATAGACCTTTAAAATTCGAAGAATTTGAACAAAGAATAAATCAAGTTGTATTTGTTAGTGCAACACCAGCTGAATATGAGAAAGAGCATTCAAAAGAAAATGTTGTTGAACAAATAATAAGACCAACTGGATTACTTGATCCTAAAATAGATGTTAAACCTGTATCAAATCAAATAGATGATTTGATAGAGCAAATTCATGAGAGAGTAGAAAAACATGAAAGAGTGCTAGTAACAACATTAACTAAAAAGATGGCAGAAGATTTAACTACTTATTTGGCAAGCTTAGATATAAAGGTAAAATACATGCACTCAGATATTAAGGCACTAGAAAGAATGGAAATAATACGTGATTTAAGACTGGGAGAATTTGATGTTTTAGTTGGAATAAACCTTTTAAGAGAAGGATTAGATATCCCAGAGGTTTCATTAGTAGCTATACTAGATGCGGATAAAGAAGGTTTTTTACGTTCGGAACGTTCCTTAATTCAAACTATTGGACGTGCTGCTAGAAATACAGATGGAAAAGTTATAATGTATGCAGATGAGCTAACTGATAGTATGGAAAAAGCAATTAGTGAAACAAATAGAAGAAGAAAAATACAAATGCAATATAATGAGGAACATGGAATTACTCCACAAACAATACAAAAATCTATTAGAGACACAATTAAGGCAAGTTACGTTGCTGATATACAAGAAGAATACAAGCTTGACAAAGAATCAAATGTACAAGATGTAATTAATAAGCTTACAGATGAAATGCTTAAATATGCAGCAGAAATGGAATTTGAAAAAGCAGCAGAAATTAGAGATAAGATAAAAGAACTTGAAAAAATGATTTAATATTGTATTTTTATAAAAAAATGAGTATAATACATTCATTGTAAAATAAAAAAGAGGAGAGAAGAATGGAACACAATATAGAAATATATTTCTTGTATTTTATAATTTTGGCAATAATGGGATGGGTAATGGAAGTAACATTACAGCTAGTTCAAAAACATAAATTTTCAAACAGAGGATTTTTAATAGGACCATATTGTCCAATATATGGATGTGGTGGAGTATTGATAACATTAACACTATCAAACCTATCAAATCATCCTATTGCATTGTTTAGTACAGCAATACTTATATGTGGTGTATTAGAGTATTTAACAAGTTACTTGATGGAAAAAATATTTAATGCACGTTGGTGGGATTATAGTAATAATAAATTTAATATAAATGGAAGGGTATGCTTAGAAACGATTATTCCATTTGGACTTCTTGGATTAACACTTATTTATATTATAAATCCATTTATTTTTGGAAAATTAAATCAAATCCCTGAAAACATTGTTCGAATAATTGCAATAATTGTAGCATCAATATTTTTGATTGACTTAATTATTTCATTTTATGTAATATCAAATGTTAGAAAAGCAACAAAGAAATTTGATAAAGAAAATCCAAAAGATAGTACAGATGCAATTTCTAAAAAAGTAAGGGAATTTTTAAGAGGAAAATCTGTATTAAATAGAAGATTAATAAATGCTTTCCCAGAACTAACAGCTACGCTAAAAGAACGTAAAGAAAAAATAAAACAAAAAACGAAAGAAATAAAAGGCGAAATAGTAAATAAAGCAAATGAAGTGAGAAATGATTTAACAGATAAGGCTGGAGAAATAAAAGAAGAAATTTCACAAAAGGCAGGTAAAGTCAAAGAAAAAATAAAAAAAGATAAAGATAAATAATAAAGCTAAAAGCCAGTTGGTATTACCAACTGGCTTTTGCTTTAGATATTAAGTTATAAATTTTTAATTGCATTACGAGCAAGTTCGTCACAACGATTATTATATTTATTATCAGCATGGCCTTTTACTTTATGAAAAGTAACATTATGTACTTTAGTTAAAGAAATTAATTCCTGCCAAAGTTCTTTGTTTTTAACATCTTCTTTATTAGAATTTTTCCAACCATTTTTAATCCATCCCAAAATCCAATTTTGTAGAAAGGCATTTACAACATAAGCACTATCACTATATAAATTGACATTACATGGTCTTTTTAAAAGTTTTAAAGCTTCAATTACAGCGGTTAATTCCATAACATTATTAGTTGTATTTTTATTTCCGCCTGAAATTTCTTTTTTATTTTCGTTAATCATTAAGATTGCTCCCCATCCACCAGGACCAGGATTACCACTACATGCTCCGTCAGTATAAATTATAACTTCTTCCATTAATAAAATTCTCCTTTACTCATTGTAAAATATTTGTTTTTATGATATTATAACATAAGTTAAATTAAGTCAATAAAAATTGTATGAAGGGGTGTAAAAATGAGCAATGTACTTGGAATTATTGCAGAATATAATCCATTTCATAATGGACATTTATATCACATAAAAGAATCAATTAAACAAACAGATGCTGATTATATTGTGTGCATAATTTCGGGAAATTTTGTTCAAAGAGGAAATACATCAATTATAGATAAGTGGACAAAAACTAAAATGGCCATTGCACAGGGAGCAGACTTAGTACTTGAACTACCAACAATTTATGCGACATCTAGTGCGGAAAATTTTGCAGAAGGAGCAATAAAAATATTTGATTCTCTTGGAATTGTAAATACACTATCTTTTGGAATAGAAGCAAAGGATTTAGCAACATTAAACAATATTGCAAATGTAGTTTATCAAGAACCAAAAGAATATGTTACTATGTTAAACCATGAGTTAAACAAAGGTGTGTCTTTTCCAAAAGCAAGGGAAAATGCATTAATGATGTACTTAAATGATATAAAAAGATATGCAAATGTTTTAAATGGTTCAAATAATATATTAGCAATTGAATATTTAAAAGCAATAAAAAAGCTTAAAAGTCCATTAAAACCTGTGGGAATAAAAAGAGAAAAAGTATTATATCATGATGAAATTATTGTAGATGATTTTGCAAGTGCAACAGCTATTCGTAGAATGATTGCTACAAGACAATTTGACGACATAATAAAGGTTATTCCAAGGACGTCCTATGTTCTACTTGCTCAAGAGGTTAGAAAAGGACATTATGTTTTAGATTTGTCAAAATTTCAAAAAGAAATAATATATATATTAAGAAAAATGACAGTAGAAGAAATAAAAAAATTACCGGATGTTTCGGAAGGTTTGGAAAATGCAATAAAAAATGCAGCAAATTCATGCAATAATGTTATAGATTTAGTAAACATGGTTAAATCTAAAAGATATACTCAGACTCGAATTCAAAGAGTTTTAATATATGCTTTGCTTGGAATAGATAAAAAAATGATGGAGACAGCAAGGAAGACTGTGCCATATACAAGAATATTAGGATATAGTGAAAGAGGTAAGAAACTAATTTCAGAGATAAAATCTAAGAACCCAAAAATCAATTTAGTAACATCAGTTAAAGAGTTTATGGAAACAACAAGAAATAAAGTTTTGAAAGAAATGCTAGAAACAGACATTTATGCTACAAATGTGTATACATTAGGGTATGAAAAAGATTCATGGTCAAACTTGGATTATACTAATAAAATTGTAACACCATCAGATTTGAAAGAGGTAAAATAATATATGATTATAGGAATTACAGGAAGCTCTGGAGCAGGAAAAAGTACTGTATGTGAAATGATAGAAAAAACATACAATTCAAAGACTATTACTGCTGACAAAATAGCTCGAAAGTTGTCAGAAAAGGGAACAGAGTATCTAAATGAAATCATTCAGAGATTTGGAAATAATATTTTAACAGAAAATGGAGACTTGAATAGAAGAAAACTTGCAAATATAATTTATTCAAGCAAACAAAAAAGACAGGAATTAAATCAAATTACTTTTAAATATATAAAAAAAGAAATAGAAAAAGAAATAAAAAATAGCAATAATAAAATAATTACTATTGATGCTCCTTTACTTATAGAAGCAGATATGAAAAAATTGTGTGATACTACTATAGCGGTAGTTTCTGAAGACAAAGAAATACAAATACAAAGAATTATAGAAAGAGATAAAATTGATAGGAAACATGCAGTTGCAAGGCTTGGAGCGCAACATCCAAATGAATTTTATACTGAAAATTGTGAGTACACAATTGTTAATAATGAAAAATTAGAAGAGCAAATAAAAAATGTGATAGAAAAGATAATGTTAAATTTTTAACATTATCTTTTTGTTACAGCAGTTTTACAATTATATTACATTTATGTAACAATATTGAATTAAGGAATAATTTAACATATAATCTATTCTAGAAGAAGAATTTTAATTACTCAAGAAAATTCCATTAAAAGGGGAGTAAGTTACATGGAAACTTTTGCAGATTACATTTTATCTGAAAAAGATTGGATAAAAAAGATGGAAATAATGCATTACCTAAAGCAAAAAACAGGAATATTTTTTGACAAATCAGTTGTATTTAAAACATACTTAGCTAAAACATTTTTAGATAATACAGATATTGGTTTAGATAAAAATCTTATTGTGACTGCTTGTTTGTTATGCAATTGTAAAAAAAGTAATGGACCACAAGATTTGGAGCAAATAAAGGCATATGCTAAAAATGGAGCCGAATATTTGTCAACTTTAGGATTTTCAAATAGATTTTGCAAAATCTGTGAAGAGGTTAACAGATATAGTGGAAGTCTACCAAGAGAAAAAGAAAGTGATGTATTAGAATTAGTTGATAATTTTGGTGGTATGCTTTTAGACAGACCAGAGAGAATTGCATTTAAAGTAGATGAGGCATTAGTATTATTAGAATATAGAAACTTAAAGGACAAGAACAATAGATATTTGCAGAAATTCAAACAATTTGTTACAGAAATGCAGGAGGTGTTGGTATGATGCAATTACAAGGAGCTATTCAATATGTTGCAAACAGAATGAATGCGATAAGTGGTAATGATATTACAGCTATAAAATACATGGTGGTAATAAATGGAAATGTTAATAAAGCAATGCAAGCACACCAAGCACACTTAAAAGAAGAGCTAACAACAGCACATGAGGATAATCAAAATACTATAGTAACAGGTAAAGATATACGTGATGAGATGAATCGTGAAATAGGAGATTAAGGTTACTTAAGATAAAATAGCTAAAAAAAGAGATTGGCTGTATATACCAATCTTTTTTTGAGTAAATTTTAAATTAAAATGGAGGTATTGAAAATGCAAGAAATGTTTGCAGATTTACATGTACATATAGGTAGAAGTGAAAATGGAAAACCTATAAAAATAACAGCTGCAAGAAGTTTGAATTTTGCAAATATTGCAAAAGAATGTGCTGAAAGAAAAGGAATACAAATAGTAGGCATTATAGATTGTGCTTCTCCTTATGTTATTGAAGATATTGAAAACTTTTTAAAAACTGGTGAAGCATATGAAATCAAGGATGGAGGAATTATATATAAAGATAAGGTATGTATAATTTTAGGTAGCGAAATAGAGACATCTGAAATAAATGATGATGGAAAAACCGGAAGTGCACATAACTTATGCTACTTTCCTAAACTAGAGGACATTAAAGGATTCTCAAAGGAAATGAGCAAATATATAAAGAACATAACATTGAGTTCTCAAAGAGCATGTTTATCTGCTTATGAATTAATTGATATTGTAGAAAAATATAATGGAGTATTAATACCTGCTCATGCATTTACACCACATAAAAGTTTTTATGGAAATTGTACAAGCAGATTAGAAAGAATATTTAAGGAAAAATTTAACAAAATATTTGCTATAGAGCTAGGACTTAGCGCTGATACAGAACTAGCTGACCAAATATCAGAACTTGAAACAAGAACTTTTGTTACAAATTCTGATGCACATTCTTTACCTAAGATCGCGAGAGAGTATAATAAAATACTTGTAGATGATATATCATTTAAAGAATTGCTAAAAGCTTTAAAAAATGAAGATGGAAGAAAAATTGTTTGTAATTATGGACTTGATCCAAAACTAGGAAAATATCACAGAACATATTGCGAAAAGTGTGATAAACCTATAGAAGGAATGCCACCAATATTTGAATGTCCTGAATGTCACGGAACAAACATTACAATGGGTGTGCTGGACAGAATAGTAGCTATTAGAGACAAAGAAAAGAGTATAAGCCCGGCAAATAGGCCACCATATATTTACCAAGTACCATTAACATTTATTCCTGGATTAGGAAGCAAAACAATAGATAAATTATTAAACAACTTTGAAACGGAAATGAATATTTTACACAAATTATCAGAAGATGATATTGAAGCTGTAGTTGGAGAAAAGGTTGCAAAAATGATAATTGCAGCAAGAGAAGGAAAAGCTAATATTCAAGCCGGAGGCGGAGGCGTATATGGTAAATTAACAGTAGGTTAATATAACCAAGTTCTAAAAATCATTTTATTGAATAGACATTATGTATAAAAATACAGACAATGAAATGAGGATAAGAATGAGGAAAATACATAAGAAATCTTTTAAAATAAAAGAAATCATTGAAGAACATTTAAGAGAAAATTTAAAATACTACATGATTGTTTCAATAATAATGCTAATAGGAATTGTTTTAGGAGTTATATTTGTAAATAATTTAGATGAAAGCCAAAAACAAGTTGCACAAGATTATTTAACAAAATCTATACGGTACTTTAAAAGATAATCAAAAAGTTGAAAGTACAGAACTTTTAAAATTATCGTTAGCAAATAATTCAATAATAGCTTTTACTATGTGGTTTACAGGGTCAACGGTTGTAGGAATACCAATAGTAATTGGAATAGTAACAGCAAAGGGATTTTGCGTTGGATATACAATCTCAATGATTATTAGTACGTTAGGTAATTGGAAGGGAATAATTTTTATTGCAACTAGTATGTTATTACAAAATCTCATATATATACCAAGCATAATTGCACTTGCAGTTAGTGGAATGAAACTATACAAATCAATTACAAAAGATAAAAGAAAAGAAAATATAAAATTTGAACTGATAAGACATACCATATTTTCAATAATAATATTTATTGTAATTTGTATAGCGTCAATTATAGAAGCATATTTATCGACAAATTTATTACTTTTGATTATAACAAAATTATGATTTGTAAAACTTAAAGAAAATTCTTTAAATCTATTTACAATTATGAATTATTTTGATATAACTTATGTAAATCGACATAATATGTTCTAAAAGATTTAAAATACAAGATAGGGGAGCTAAGAATGGAAAAACAAATTAAACTTTTTTTAGAATTTTTACAAAACGAAAAAAAATTATCAGATAATACACTTCAATCATACAAAAGAGATATTATACAATACCAAAATTATATAGAAGAAAATCAAATAAATTATACAAAAGTTTCAAAAGAAGATATAAAAACCTATCTAAATTATTTAAAAAAAGTAGGAAAAAAATCATCTACTATATCTAGAAATTTAGCATCTATTAGATCTTTTTATCAATTCTTAATTAGAAATAGAAAAATAAAAAATGACCCAACAGAAGACGTACAGTCACCAAAAGTTGAAAAAAGAATTCCAAGTGTGCTTACAGCACAAGAAGTTGAATTATTATTAGAACAACCTAAAGACGTTGACTTGAAGGGAACAAGAGACAAAGCAATGTTGGAATTTGCTTATGCAACAGGAATGAGAGTTACAGAAATTATTAATTTAAATATAGAAAATGTTAATATAGAAGAAGGATATGTAATTTGTAGAACAGGAGCAAAACAAAGAAACATTCCATTAGGTTCATTATCTTTAAGTGCATTAAAAGAATATATTGAAGATGCAAGACCTATATTAATAAAAAATGAAAGAGAAAAAGCATTATTTGTAAATGTTAATGGAAAAAGATTAACAAGACAAGGATTCTGGAAAATAGTAAAATATTATAAAGAACAAGCACACATAACAAAAGACATTACTCCACATGTGCTAAGACATTCATTTGCAACACATTTGTTGCAAAATGGTGCTGACTTAAAAGCTATTCAAACAATGCTTGGACACTCAGACATATCTTCAACACAAGTTTATATGCAATTTCAAGACTCAGGACTTAAAGATATATATCAAAAAGCACATCCAAGAGCATAAATATTTTATATAAAATTTTAAAGCACCTATTTATTTTTTATTGATAAATATTATATAATGTACTAAGAAAATTAGTACATTTTTTTAAATTTTACGTTCAAGGAGGAAAAAATGAATTTGCCAAATAAATTAACAATATTGAGAATTATTTTAGTACCAATAATGGTTATAATTCCGTTTTTTAATATACAAGGAGAAGTATGTGGAATACCAATTACGTATTTATTAATTGACCTGATATTTATAATAGCAGCAATAACAGATAAATTAGATGGATATATTGCAAGATCAAGAAATCAAATAACAACATTTGGAAAATTTTTGGATCCTATTGCAGACAAAATAGTTGTCATAGCAGCGATGATTATGTTAGTGGAATTTGGACATTTACCTGCATGGATTCCAATAATAGTAATATTTAGAGAATTTATAGTTTCAGGATATAGACTTGTGGCAGTACAAAAAGATGGAAATGTAATAGCAGCAAATGTTTGGGGAAAATTAAAAACAGTGACACAAATGATTGCAGTTATCTTAGCCTTTTTAGACCCAAATCCATACGCAACAATCTTTAATGGAAATTTATCGGGATATAACTTCATAATAAATCTACTAGTTACTTTAATAATGAGTGTATCAGTAGTAGCTACAATATTCTCAGGATGGGAATATGTAAAAAATGGAAAAGAGCTATTTAAAGGCTCAGTGTAAAGAAGAGGTAAATTTATGAATTTTGAACAAGCAAAAAAAAGAGCAGAAGAGTTAAGACCTTTATTACAATACTATACAAAGAAATATTTTGATGATGAACAAGTAGTTAGCGATTATGAGTATGATATGCTTATGAGAGAACTTAAACAAATAGAAAAAGAATACCCAGAATTAATAACTGAAGATTCACCAACACAAAGAGTTGGAACAGGAGCTATAAAGAAAGGCTTTGAAAAGGTAACACATGAAGTGCCTTTGCAAAGCCTTCAAGATGTATTTACATTTGAAGAAGTTGAAGAATTTGACCAAAGAATGCAAAAAGCTGCAATTGAGTTTTCAAGGCCGTTAGACTATGTAGTGGAAACAAAAATAGATGGACTTTCTTCAGCAATTGAATATAGAAACGGAAAGTTATATAGAGGAGCAACTCGTGGTAATGGAATAGTAGGTGAAGATGTAACTCAAAATATCTCTACAATAAAACATGTACCAAAAGAATTGAAAGAACCAATATCTATAACTGTACGTGGAGAGGTTTTTATTGGAAAAACAGATTTTGATAAATTAAATGAGGACAGGCTATTAGAAGAACAAGAACAATTTGCAAATGCTAGAAATGCTGCAGCAGGTTCACTAAGACAGTTAGATAGTAAAATAACAGCATCAAGACCATTAGATATTTATGTGTTCAATGTTCAAAAATGTGATGATATTACATTTAAAACACACTATGAGAGCTTATTATATCTAGAACGTTTAGGATTTAACGTTAATCCTGTAAAAATCTTGTGTAAAAATATGCAAGAAGTTAGAGATGCAATAAACAAAATAGGTGAAATGCGAAATGGCTTAGATTTTGGAATAGATGGTGCAGTTGTAAAAGTTAATGATTTAGAACTAAGAGAAAAAGTAGGTACAACATATAAAACACCAAGATGGGCAGTGGCTTATAAATATCCTCCTGAGAAAAAAGAAACATTATTAAAAGATATTGTTTGTCAAGTTGGAAGGACAGGAGCAATTACCCCGATGGCTATTTTAGATCCAGTATATGTTGCAGGTTCTAAAATTTCAAAAACTACTCTTCACAATGAAGATTATATTAAGCAGAATGATATTAGAATTGGTGATAGAGTTATAATTCAAAAGGCTGGAGATGTTATTCCAGAAGTAGTTGGAGTAAATAAAGATAAAAGAGATGGAACAGAAAAAATCTTTGAGATGCCAAGAATATGTCCTGTGTGTGGCGCTGAGGCTGTACGAGAAGAAGGAGAAGCAGTTGTTAGATGTATAGGAATTGAATGCCCAGCTAAATTATATAGAAGTATCATTCATTTTGCATCAAAAGATGCAATGGATATAGATGGTCTTGGAGAGGCAATTATTGGCGAGCTGATTGAAAGAAAACTAATATCTAATATTGCAGATATATATAAGTTAACTATAGATGATGTTGCATCTTTAAAGAAAAATGGTAAAAAATTTGCGCAAAATCTAATAAATGCAATTGAAGAAAGCAAAAAAAGAGACTTATACAGAGTAATAAATTCACTTGGAATTAGACATGTAGGTGTAAAACTGGCAAAAACATTAGCAAGATATTTTAAAGATATGGATAAATTGATTGTGGCAACTTATGAAGAATTAAGAATGATAGATGATGTGGGAGAGATAACTGCAGATACAATATATGAGTTCTTTAGACAAGAGCAAACTATAGATTTAATAAACAAATTAAAACAAGCAAATGTAAATATGAAAGCAGAATCACAAGAAAATGAAAATGGAAAATTTGCAGGAAAAACATTTGTATTAACAGGAAGCTTAGAACATTATTCGAGGGAAGAAGCTAGTGAAATAATTGAAAAAATGGGAGGAAAAACATCATCATCAGTATCAAAGAAAACAGACTATGTTTTGGCAGGAGAAGATGCGGGAAGTAAGCTAAAAAAAGCTCAAGAACTTGGTATAACAATAATTTCAGAAGAAGAGTTTATAACAATGCTATAAAAGACTAACTATGATGTAAAGGAATAAATTATATGGATGGAAAATATACTTTTGAAGAATTTTATAAAAACTTAGAAGATGGATATCAAATCTATTTTACTTATGTTAGAAATAGATATTTGCTTTTTAAAACATCTGAGAATTGCTATACACAACAACTACTAACTGTACATGACAAAAATCCGCAACCAAGACATTCGATGATTACATTTAAAAGAGTAAAAGAAATGTTTCCTCACATGGAAGAAATTGAATATAAAACTGGTATTAACAATGATTGAAATTAGTAAACAAAATGGATTTTTGACATTTGTTAGAAAAAGTGATATAATACATTTATCCTAAATAAAAAATGGAGGATTTGAAATGAAACAATTGAAGGTAAAGAGTCTTCGGACTCTCACTGAAAAGGAGGAAAAGACTATCTATGAGATAGTCAAAACCTACGGCTACCGCTATTGGGGCGGTGGCTCAGTAATGATTGATTCAGACGGCGTAAGCTGTCTGAATATCGGGTTTGAGACAAGGGCTGCGACCCTTAGTCCCAAACTTGGGAATCAACTTCGGGAACTTTTCAAGGTTGAGGAGGTTCGTGTTGAAGGAGTAAAACTCTAACACGCCCCCTTCACCTCCAACCAGTGCTCTATAATTATAGAGCAGGCCATTGCTAAAAAGCAGTGGCCTTATTCTATTTGATTTGAATTTATTTGAAAATCATTAAAACTATTAGGTTGTACATTAATAGTTTCTTGATTTGTATATATTACCATACCAGGCTTTGAATTTTTGACTTTTTTTACATACTTAATTAAAGTATAATCTACAGGAACATTAGATGAATTAGAAGCTTGACTATAAAATGCAGCAATAGCAGCACATTTGTTTAAAATTTCCTGAGATGGAGTTACACCATTTGTTTGTAAAATTGTATGACTACCATGGAAGCCTTTAACATGAAACCAAAGGTCATCTTTATTAGCTATTTTAAAAGTTAATTCATCATTTTGTTTGTTGTTTTTTCCAACTAAAATATTAAAGCCATTTATATTATATTTGATTGGTAGTGTTAAATTATTACTAGATTTAGAAGACGAAATTCTATTTTTTTGCTTTTTCTTACTTTGCAAAGAAAATGAAGATTTAACTTCATCTGATATAGCATAAATATCAGAAATACATGTTGAAACTTCAATTTCATAAACTATACTTTCTAGATAATTAATTTCTTTTTCTAATTCTATTTTTTGAATCTGGACAATATCATTAGTAGCATTTAACTTATTATATTTTTTAAAATATTTCTTAGCATTATCATTTGGATAAAGTGAAATGTCTAAGGGAATATCAATAGTAGTACCATCATAATAATTTAAAAGTTCAATGTGGCTTAAACGTTGTTTAGAAATCTGATATAGATTGCTAGTTATAAGTTCACCATACAATTTGTATTTTTCCATTTGAGAACATTCTTCTAATTTTTCATTAATATTAGAAAGTTTTTTAGACAATTTTTTTAATTTGGAAACGATCGAACTTAATAATGTGTTTTTGTATGATAAAAATTGTTCATTTTCTTGTTTATTGTTATAATAATTATCTAAAAATGTGTTAACTTGTAATGGAATAATAGATTGACTATAAGTTAAAGCATAATCATTATTTTCAACACTAATACATTTGATATGTGAATTTTTTATATTATTTTGTAATTCTAATAAATAATTTGCCAATAAAGTGTAATTATCTAAACTAGTAGAAATGTTTTTTTCTGCAATTAATTGCTTTACTGAGGTTTTGCTAAGGCCGATGAAATTATTACAAAAGAAATCTATTATGCAAGAATCATCTAAATTATTTATTAATTCTTCAAAGTTACTAATATCAATTTTGTTAGAAGATGGAGAAGAATATTTATGTTTGGGTAAAATATTTCTACTTGCTCCATTATTTGTAGAAAAATGTTTAAACGAATCTATAATAATATCATTTTCATCTAACAAAAGAATATTACTGTATTTTCCCATAAGTTCTATAACCATCTTTTTTACAATAGATGTATTATTTTCATCTTTACCTATAAAATCAATTATTAGAATTCTCTCTAATCCTAAAGTATATATATTAGAAATTTTATAATTTATCAAATGCTTTCTAAGTAACATACAAAAGTTAGGTGCCACTAAAGGATTTATTTTCTTATTTTGAGTCAAGTATACTGAATAGAGATTTGAAGAAATATTGATAGATAAAGCATATTGTATACCATTACAGTATATGCTTAATAAAATTTCTTTTTCATCTGGCTCATAAATTTTTTGTAATTTTCCACCGATAAGACAAGCCAATTCATTAGATACAGCATTTAAAACTAAACCATCAAAAGCCATTTTTATACTTCCTTTCAATTTTGTATTCAAATTTTAGCACAAGATCCTTAAAATATCAACTTTTTGATAGTTTTCTATTGACAGGAAAAATGTAAGTGGATATAATACAAACATAGAGGCAACTACAACATAGGAGGTAGCTTATAACAGATGAGTGATGCAAATGTATATTATTCTTCAGACATAAAATATGCGGAAACTAGTGATGAAGACTTAATAGATATTATTAAGTCTGGTAATAAATATGCACTAGAGCACCTTATAAATCGCTATAAAAGTTTAGTCAATATGAAAGTAAGTAAGTACTACATAATAGGTGCAGAAAGAGAAGATATTGTACAAGAAGGACTAATTGGATTGTTTAAAGCAATAAAAAATTATCAAACCAATAAACAAAGTTCTTTTAAAAATTTTGCCAATATGTGCATTGAAAGACAATTAATTACAGCTATAAAGAGTTCAAATAGACAAAAGCACATGCCACTTAATTCTTATTTGTCTCTTAATATGAATGCTTATGATAATAATGACATAAATGACAAGAATGAAGCTGATTTGATTGAAATATTAAATACGAACTTGATAGAAGATCCTTTAGATACAATTACTCAAAAGGAATATTATAAAATTATAGAAAATGCTATTGATAAATCTTTAAGTAGTTTTGAAAAACAAGTATTAAATTTTTATGTGCAAGGTCAAAGTTATGGACAAATTGCAGAAAAATTAAATACTCCAGTTAAATCTGTTGATAATGCAATTCAAAGAATACGCAAAAAAGCAACTAAAGAAATACCAAATGAACAATTCTAAATAAGTCAAGAACAAGTTTCTTGACACAAATGCTTCTATAGCTCAGTAGGTAGAGCACAGCCATGGTAAGGCTGGGGTCGCCGGTTCGATTCCGGCTGGAAGCTCCATTTGAAATCAACTTACGGACTTAAAAGTTCGTGAGTTTTTATTTTATATAAAACTTTAAAAATTCTCTTTCTAGAAAGGAGGACTTTTTTCATGCTTGAATTTAAAGTAATTGAAAAACTAAAACCTAATAAAGGTTTAACCGACATCTTAAAAGACTTTAAATATAAGGTTATATTAGGACAAATTAAAACTATCTTGCACACTAACATACAAGTAATAATACCTACTGAATACTAGATTACATATCCTACTACTCTTACAATACTAGAATACAAAGTTAATGAAATATCAAATAAGCCTTTTTATATTAAAGAACATAATCAAAAGTATAATTTTAAAGAAATTACACAATTTTTGAAAAAGTTTTAATTTTAGACTATACATTTTGCTTATTTGTGAGGAAACATATAGAGAAATATATTAAATTTAACTTCGTAAAACTCACTCTAATTGAAAAAATTAATAAAAAATATAAAAATTTTCAATTTAGTGTCTGATATTTAGTGTTTGAGTGAGGAAACATATGAGAAGTATTTTAATATTTCTCGAATTTTAATGAAAGGAGGAAAACTATGAGATGTGGTGTTTATGTAAGAGTATCTACTGACGACCAAAGAGATAATGGTTATTCTATTGATTCACAACTTAGAATGATTAAAGAATATTGTGAAAAGAATGAATATGATATTGTTGATGTTTATAATGATGCTGGACATTCTGGAAAAGATTTGATGAGACCTGAAATGCAAAGATTACTAAAAGATATTAAATCTAAAAAGATTGATAAATTAGTTGCAATTAAAGTTGATAGACTTACTCGTAATAATTATGATGGTTTTTGGCTACTTAATTATTGTGAGGAACATGATGTTAAAATAGAACTTATACTCGAACCTTATGATGTGTCTACTGCTAATGGTGAAATGATTTTTGGAATGAATTTAGTATTTGGTCAAAGAGAAAGAAAAGAGATTGGAGCAAGAACTAAACGTGCTATGGAAGAAATGGCATTAGAACGTATTCATCCTAGCAAAGCACCTTATGGTTATATTAGAAATAAGGAAACTGGTCATTTAGAAGTAGAACCTATCGAAGCAGAAGTTGTAAAAGAAATATTTGAATTATGCAAACAAGGCAATTCTACAAGAGGTATTGCTACTATTATGAAAGATAATAATGCATATCTAAAGCAAGGAAAATGGAAATCTGATAGAGTTTATAAAATACTTTCTAATTCTATTTATATTGGAGTTTTTGAATACGGAAAATATAAAAGAAAGCCACAAGATATTTTAAGAGTTGAAAATTATTGTGAACCAATTATTGATGAAGTAACATGGAATGCTACTAGAAATGTTTTAGTAAAAAACAAACATTCTAACTATGGAGAATATATTCATTTGTTTTCTGGTTTAGTAAAATGCCCTATTTGTGGTGAGATAATGTCATCATCAGAATCTTTTAAATATCCTAACGGAAAGCAAAAAGTTTATTACCATTTAAGATGTAAAAATCATAATTGTAGTGGATTTGGACTTCATTATAATACTGAAAAAATAGAAACAAAATTAAAACAAGTATTAGAAGAATTAACACTATTTATGCTTTCTATGGATAATGAAATTATAACTTGTAATTCTTCCAAAAGTGATGATGTAAAAGATATAGAAAAAGCAATCGAAAAATTAAAATTACAAGAAAAAAGATTAGTAGATTTATATTTAAGTTCTAATTTAGATGTCGAAACAATTAATCATAAAAATGATGTTATCAAAAAGGAAATTGATAAACTAAATCAAAAGAAAATAAGACTTGATCCAGATAATAGCTCTAAAGAATATACTGTAGAACTTGTTAAAAAATTAGATTGTACTGAGAAAAATAACACTTTATTTTTTACTAATATTAAAAATATTGGATTTGTTTTTCTTTATGATTTGTTATCAAGAGAAGCTAAAAGAGATATGATTCATAGACTTATATCTATGATAGAAATTAAACGTGATAAAAACTACAATATTGATATTAAAGATATAAAATTCACAGATGAATTTATAAGTAAAAGCAGTAAAGAATACTTAAAATATCTTAATACTACTATGAATGACAATAATATTGGAATTAAATTTCGTAAAGAAATTGATGAAATTGAGTTAAAAAATATGGAATTGAATTATGATATTTTATCAATTATGAAGATGAAAAACAAAGAATATTCTAATAAATTTTTAGAAGAATTTATTACTAAATCACAAGAACATTTATATATAGATGGCATTATCAGTTGTCCATATACTGAAAAAAATGTTATTAAAGATATTTTAATATTAGTGCCTAAAAATAAATTAATTAACACTATTTAAAGAAGAAAGGAATGATAAAAATGAAAGTTACTTATACAAGAAAAGGAGATTATTTATTACCAGATTTATATTTAGAAAAAGGCGAAAATTATGGAAGGCTTGGAAGATATGGAATATTAAGATTACACTTTATTGCACAAAACAAGCAAGCACTTTATGAGACATTATTGATGACAAATAAATTAACTCATCATCTTCTTTTAGTCAGTGACTCTTGTGAAAATTATTATAAAGAACTAATGGAAAATTATATTAAGAATGATGAAAGACTATCTGAAAAAAACAAAGAATTAAATCCATTGGAATGGACAAAATTAATGAATAACTATAAAAACACAGCAGAAAAAATTGTCTTAAATGAATATGTTTTTATATAAATAATCTTTAAAAAAGAGGAAAAAATTATCAAAATAATTTAATCCTCTTTTTATTTTTCTTGAATATGGGAACAAAATATATGTCTGGCCAGCACTGAATTTGTACTCCCGCGCAAATTCGTATGTGGGAAAATCCCAAACCCTCTTTAAATATTATTTACCTGCCAACCCTACCAACTTCTTTAGTTTTTGATATACCAAGTATATCATCACAATAAGTATTACCTGAAACTGGATTTATATATTTTTTAGGTTGAGCAATAACATCTATTAAAGTCTTCAACCTTGCATATTTAACAGCATTACCCACATTTATAACTTCTCTAAAATCATCTGGAGTCCAATCAGCTATCATTTCAGGATGTTTGTATATTGAAAAATTAAATCTTCTTTCAACCCCTTTTATTGATGATATATGGTTTTTATTTATGTCAATCCATTTACTTAGTTGCCCTTTTTTATTTGATACATATAACATCGCCAATCCACTTGGACATAACTTCATACCGTAACTATCGTGTAAAATTTTATCTAAATCCTGTAGTTCTTTTGATGTCAAATTTTCTAGTGAAGATTTAGGAATTATTGTTTCTGTTGATGGACTAGTATTAGTGTGACCAACTGTTATCCAACTATAGTTTTTTAATATTTCTTGAGGAACAAATCCTAATTGACTGGAAATTAACTCATCTGGTATTTGATTGGCAATAAATATATCTAATATTCCTTTATTTTTTTCTAAATCATTATTTTGGTTTGTTGTATTATTAGAACTTTTATGAAAATAATATGAAATATTATCTTCATTTAAATCACCACTTATTAAATCATACATAAATCTTGATGTTCTTCCATTACCATCACTAAACATATGTAAATTTAACAATGTATAATATACCATTGTTGCTCTTGCCTTTTTATCTGGAACTTTTGACATATTTTGTGTTAAATATTCAAGTGTTTTCATTTGAACTTCTTTTGTAGGTGATACTAAATCACCTGCTAGCATATTTTCTTCAAGAACATTTTCGGATTCATCCAGACATCTTAAACACTTATTTAACTTTACTAATAATTCTAATAATTCATCTTTTGATAATTCACTTAAATCTTTATTATCTGGGTTTACTAAATTAATTATTTTATTAATCATTTTTAATTCACTCCTCTAGATTTTAGTATTTTATGATACATATTTTAGTGTTAGGATAGATATATATATATATACGAAACTTCGCGGAAGTGGCATAATAAATATCATTTAAACTAATTATACTATATTTTATTAAATTTTCATATACTCCCATTGAATTTTAATAAAACTTTATGTATAATGTTTTTAGAAAGAGAACTTAGTTCGTAACTTGTATGCGATTTGCTCCAAAATGCGTTTTCGTCGAACCAGTTATACATATTGATATAACTGAGTTTGAAGAAAACAAAATGAATATCATTCACGAGAATATAAGTCGATTTAATCGGCTTCTTTTTTTGTCTTTTTGAGAGCAAAAGACAGAAAAAAGCCTCAATATAGGTTTAGCAAATTGACATAATACATATTAACAAATATATTTTCTTTATGTTAAAATATAAATATTATATAATTAAAGTCAATGAAAGAAAGAGTAGTTAAATGTAATATCATTACAGAGAAATTCCTGTAAGCTGAGAAGGAATGTGTAAAGATTTAATGAAAAGAGCTCTGGAGATGAATAGTCGAAATAATAGTAGGTTATTACAGGGGTGCCTGTTATAGCACAAACGTATAAATGTACATTATAAGTTTAATATAGTAATATATTAATAAAATAGAGTGGTACCACGAATATATATCGTCTCTAGGGATTATCCCTAGAGATTTTTTGAGCTTATAGAAACATTTTGAATTTAAAAATTAGGAGGAACTGTGATGGATATTGAAGAAGAAATTTGTAAAGAAATATCTAAGATAATAGAAAAAGATTTTTATGAAATTAACAAAATAATTGTGAAAAATGAATCAATTAGTAGAGGAAATTTTTCATTACCATGCTTTAAGTTTGCAAATGAATTTAAAGAAAACTCTTGTAGAACATACAAGCTAATTTTTAATTACGTATATATGAAGAACCCTTCTGGTATTTTTATAATCTAAGTTATATAAGCCCTTAATATAAACGTTATTGTTTTTATTAGGGGCTTGTTATTTATAATATAAGAACTATTGTTATTTTAAATATTTAATATCTGCATCATTTAAAATTTGCATCTGCGATATTGCAATTTTGTTTAGCTTTTCAAGTCTTTCCGATTGTTTTAAATCTTCGTTTATAAAAACAGAATTTAAGTTTTCTAAATTTGCTAAACATATCAATTCATTCATTGTTGCATAATCCCTTATATTTCCTTTAAGCTCGGGATTTTTATCACGCCATTCTTTTGCAGTCATACCAAATAATGCCATATTTAATACATCAGCTTCTTCTGCATAAACAAAGTTTATCTGATTTTTAGTTAATTCTTTAGGTAGTAAATTATTCTTTATGGCGTCAGTATGTATTCTATAATTAATTTTTGAAAGTTCTCTTTTAGCATTCCAGCCTATTTGTTTTTGTTCTTCTGCTTTTAGTCTTTCAAATTCTTTTATTAATAATAGTTTAAACTTAGGACTAATCCACATTCCAAACTCAAATGCAATATCTTTATGAGCATAAGTTCCACCGTATCTTCCTGCTTTTGACATTATTCCTATTGCATTTGTTTTTTCTGTCCATTCTTTTACACTTAATTTATAACTATTTAAACCAGCTTGACTTTTAATTATGGCGAATTCGCCATAATTAAAATTAGGATTATGAATTTCTTCCCAAATACCTAAAAACTCAATAGTATTTCTATTTCTTAGCCAATCCGAAACAAAAAAGTCACCATCTTTGGATTTTAGCATATCAGTAATAGATATATAGTCTTCATCGTCAATTTTTATATAAGATATCTTTTGATTTAAAACACTTAATTCTGCCATATTTTAACCTCCTTTTTTTAATGGTATAACGATTTATTTTAGTTATCATACCAAACAAAAGTTTTAAAATCAATATTTATTTAAAAAATTGTAAAACTATTCTATCTTGTTTATATAATTGAAGTACATAATTGCTAATTTTATCTATTTCTTGTTTGATATAATTTTCATCTAAACATCTTGTTTTAGCATAAGGAACTGTAGATTTGCATTCAAAAAAAATATAATTATCATTTTTCCTACACATTACATCAGAAGTTTTTAAAGCATTATGTTTCTTTTTATAACATTTCTCTTTCAAAACTTCGTCAAACAAAAAAGATTTATTTAGTACTTCAAATAGATAATCTTCTAATACATTCTTTCAAAATAAACTTCTAAGCTCTGAATTAGAATCTGTTAATCTATATAAAAGTGAATCTGTTATAGCTCTTGGAATACAATGAGGTAAAAGAAACTTAAAATAGACCCTAATTCTAAAAAAGAATTATAATCAACATTAAATTTTTTATAAAATTCTTTTTTCATATCAATTTTATCTGAAACATATGTAAAAAAATAATTATATCTATGATATTTATATATATTGTAAGTTTGACTATCTTTTTAAAATAACAGGCAATCTTTCATAATCCATATATTTTAATCTCCTATACTATTTTCTATATTTTACCATAATTTTATAAAATATTTAGAAAAATCAAAAAAAAATTCTTTTCTATTGATAAAAGTTGAAAATTATGTTAAATTATAATCATATAAATCGAATTATATAAAAAAGAGCATTACTATTTGCAGATATATTTTTTCGCATACCTGTTTCGTAATTGCTCCAAAGTCTTTATATAAAAAATAAACTGAATAATGAATAATTATTCAATTTTTTATTGCAAATAAGAATATTAGTAATAGGAGGAAGCACTCTAAATGAAAATGGGAATAGTTGGGTTACCCAACGTAGGTAAAAGTACATTATTTAATGCAATAACTAAAGCTGGAGCTGAATGTGCAAATTATCCATTTTGTACAATTGAGCCTAATGTTGGTGTAGTGGCGGTGCCAGACGAAAGGCTAAATAAATTAGCTGAAATTTATAATCCACAAAAAGTAACACCTGCAGTTATTGAATTTGTTGATATAGCAGGGCTTGTAAAAGGAGCAAGTCATGGGGAAGGACTAGGAAATAAATTCTTATCACATATACGTGAGGTTGATAGTATTGTTGAAGTTGTTAGATGTTTTGAAGACTCTAATATTGTTCATGTAGATGGAAGTATAAATCCAATACGTGATATTGAAACTATTAACTTAGAACTTATATTTGCAGATATAGAAACCGTTGATAAAAGAATAGATAATGCTAAAAAGAAAATAAAAGCAGACAAAAAATATCAAGAAGAACTTGATGTTTTTGAAAAGATAAAGAAGGTATTAGAAGAAGGCAAGCTAGCGCAAACTATTTCTTTTACGGAAGAAGAAAAAGAAATTATAAAAGATGCCTTTTTACTTACAATGAAACCGATTTTATATGTCGCAAATGTTTCAGAGGAACAATTAAATAATGCTGAAAATGATGAAAAAGTAAAGCTTGTAAAGGAATATGCAAAAGAACAAGGAGCAGAAGTAATAGCTCTTTGCGTAAAAATTGAAGAAGAATTGGCAAGTTTGACTGACGACGAAGAAAAAGAAATGCTAGAAGCTTTGGGACTTAAGGAATCAGGATTAGATAAAGTTATTAAAGCAAGTTATGATTTACTTGGATTAATGTCATTCTTAACAGCTGGAGAACCAGAAGTAAGAGCATGGACAATAAAAAAAGGTACTAAAGCACCTCAAGCTGCAGGAAAAATACATAGTGACATTGAAAGAGGATTTATACGTGCAGAAATTGTTTCGTATGATGATTTAATAAGAGAGGGATCTATAAATTCTGTAAAAGAAAAAGGACTAATGAGATCAGAAGGAAAAGAATATGTTATGCAAGATGGAGATGTTGTTTTATTTAGATTTAATGTATAAAATCAAAAAAAATGACAAAATTTTGCAAAATAGCTTGACTATTATTGAATATGAGTATAAAATATATATGTATGAGAGATGTATAATATTTTTAAATAGGGTAAATACTATAGTAAGCAAAATATTATCTAAAGAAAAAGGAGATTGAGGATTATGAAAAATAGAAAAATTATGTTAATATTTATAGCAATCGTTATGATTATTATGGCAATTGCACCAGTTGTATATGCATCAAATGAAGAAGGACTACCTGTTATAGAGACAAACGAAGATTTAAATAATAGTAATACAGATAACAATCAAGCAAATAATAATGAAAATACTAATAATAATGAAAACACTAATAATAACGCAGTATTAAATGCTAACACTGATACCTCTGCTGAAAATAAATTACCTCAAACAGGCGTTGCAGAAGATACAACATTATTTATATTTATAGCAGTATGTATATTATCTGCAATTTATGCATATAAAAAAGTAAAAGATTATAGAAATATTTAATAATAAAAATAAGAAGAGATTAAACACTCTTCTTATTTTGCTTTTATGATTAATCTTTTTAAGTTATCTAAATTGTTACATGTAATAAGTGTAACAATCTTTTTATTTGCTGTATTTTGACTAATACAATTTGTGTCATTATATAATACTTCATATTTTTCAAATATTTGATATGCCACTTTATTACCACTTAAATCATAAATGTTTATTTGATCATTGATTTGCAATTCATTAAGTCGACTAAAAAAACGATTATCTATATAATTGTGACCGACAATACATAAATTTCCTATTTCATTTGGCATTGGACCAGTAAATCTACAAATAGATATTTTTAATAAGTCGTCTGAAACTTCAGATAGAATTGGATAACACAGATTAATTTTATCAATTTGCAACATTCCTATTACAAATGGGATGGCATTAGATGAATTTTCAATATTAGATAAATCTTCTTGATATAAAGTAGTAAGGTTATAATTATTAAGCAATTTTTTTGAAATTTGTTCTTGACGGTGAGATGTAAAATAATTAAATAAAAATAAAAAACAACTAAAAATTGCAATACAAAAAGAAATCCAAAATTGTATTTTATATTTATTGTTTTTGAAATAAAATTTTAATTGGAATATTTTTTTGTTTTCATCATAGGGAATTTCAAAAATATCGTTGCTGAATTCTACATGTATTTTGGAGTTTAAATTATTTTTTTTGTTAGCTAACATTTCATTCATTACATCACCTTTTAATTAGTATTTGTGTTTATTAAATAAAAAATTCAGTTTTTATAATTTTTTTCAAAAAAAAGGTGTAAAAACAAACAATCTATGATAGAATAAGGCATATAAATTTAATATTAAGGAGAGTGTTTACATTTGTCTGAACTAAAGTATAAAAGAGTATTACTAAAGTTAAGTGGTGAGGCTCTTGCAGGAGAAACAAAATTTGGAGTAAATGAAATAACAATTGGTAAAATTTGTGACAAAATAAAAGAACTAGTTGATCTTAATGCAGAAGTAGCAATTGTTGTTGGAGGAGGAAATTTCTGGAGAGGTAAGAATGGACATGAAATGGAAAGAACAACTTCAGATTATATGGGAATGTTAGCTACATGCATGAATGGATTAGCTTTACAAGATGCACTAGAATCCAGAGGAGTTCCAGCTAGACTTCAAACCGCAGTGGAAATGAGAACAATTGCAGAGCAATATATAAAAAGAAAAGCTGATAAACATTTAGCAAATGGAAGAGTTGTTATATTTAGTGGAGGAACAGGAAGTCCATTTTTTACTACTGATACAGCTGCAGCTCTAAGAGCAGCAGAAATAGAAGCTGATGCAATATTAGTTGGAAAAACAATTGATGGAGTCTATTCGGACGATCCAAAAACAAATCCAAATGCTACTAAATTTGATGAAATTACATATATGGATGTATTAAATAAAGATTTGAAAGTAATGGATTCAACTGCAATATCATTATGCAAAGATAATAATATACCACTTGTAGTATTTGCAATTAGCGAACCAGAAAATATGATTAAAGCAATCAAAGGTGAAAAAGTAGGTACTTTTGTTGGAAATAAAAATTAAATTATGAGGAGAGAAAAGAATTATGTTAAACAATGTATATGAAGAAAAAATGGATAAAACAATTAGTGTTTTTGAAGAAAATTTATCAGAAGTAAGAGCAGGTAGAGCAAACCCTGCAATATTAAATAAAATTACAGTAAGCTATTATGGTGTTCCAACACCAATAAATCAAGTTGCTGGTATTTCAGTACCAGAAGCTAGAATGATTTTAATACAACCTTGGGATACTAGTCTTTTAAAAGAAATAGAAAAAGAAATATTAAAATCTGATATAGGAATTAACCCAAATAATGATGGAAAAGTAATAAGATTGAACTTTCCTGAATTAAATGAAGAAAGAAGAAAAGAGCTTGTAAAAGATATTAGAAAATTAGCAGAAGAAGCTAAAGTTGCAATAAGATCAATAAGAAGAGATGCAATGGATGAAGCAAAAGAAATGCAAAAAAAATCTGAAATAACAGAAGATGATTTAAAAAACGAAGAAAATGAAATTCAAAAATTAACTGATAAAAAGGTAGAAGAAATTGACAATATGCTAGCTAATAAAGAAAAAGAAATTATGAGTATATAAATTCTAAAAATAATCAGCAGCTTGCTACGTTACAGTATATTAAAAACACGGTTAGCTACTGCATACTGAGGCTGTAATAGGCAAAGCCTTAACAGCCTCAGCAACATACAAAAGTATGCGCCCTTGCCTTTTTAATATACTGTGCCTTGCAATCTACTAATTCTTTTTAAAATTAAAATTATGTAATAAGAAAGGAAAAAATATGGAAGAAAAGTTATTACCACAACATATTGCTATTATAATGGATGGAAATCGCAGATGGGCAAGAGAAAAAGGATTGGATTATAGACTAGGACATAAAGAAGGAGCAGAAAATTTAAAAAGAATAGCAAAATATGCTAATGAGATAGGAATTAAATACTTAACTGTATATGCGTTCTCTACTGAAAATTGGAAGAGGACAAAAGAAGAAGTTGGTGCTCTTATGATTTTACTTCAAAAATACTTGGAAGAATTTTTAAGTAGCAATGACTTTGATAACATAAAAATAAATGTACTTGGAGATACATCTAAATTAGGTGAAGGACTACAAAAGAGTATAACTAAAATATTACATGAGACTGAGAATAATACTGGGTTAGTTTTAAATATTGCATTTAATTATGGTGGAAGAGATGAAATAGTAAAAGCAGTAAAAAGAATATCAACAGAAGTTAAAGAAAATAAACTAGATATTGATGATATAAATGAAGAAACATTTTCAAAATTCCTTTATACAGCTGGTCAGCCAGATCCAGATTTGTTAATACGTACAAGTGGAGAACAGAGACTTAGTAACTACTTATTATGGCAACTTGCATACACAGAATTTTATTTTATAAAAAAATATTGGCCAGACTTTTCAGAGCAAGATTTGGATGAAGCAATATCTAAATTTGAAGCTAGAAATCGTAATTTTGGTGGAAAATAAAATATAGAAAGGTTAAATATTTATGAACATAAAAAGAATAGTATCAGGATTAATTTTATTCCCAATAGCTGCTGCTATTTTGATTTTTGGAAATCAATATGTAGTAGATGCAACAGTCGCCCTGATTGCAATTATGAGTATACATGAATTCTACAAAGCGTTTAGAACTGGGGAAAAAGCCAATCCAGTAAGTTGGGTAGGATATGCTACTGCAGCAATGATTTCATTAATTCATGTATTACCAGACGGTTGGATATTAAAAACAATTGGACTGTTATTACCAATAAGTTTATGTATTTTATTCTTATATGTTATTATAAAAAATTTGAAAATAAATATAATAGACATCGCAGTAACCTTCTTTGGAATCTTTTACATAGTAATATTTTTAATGTATATTACAATAATTCATGAAAATTTATTACATGGAAAAATATTAATTTGGTTTTTATTCTTAACCGCATGGGGAACTGATATATTTGCTTATGTTGTTGGAAAAAGCATAGGAAAACATCATTTTACGGAAATTAGTCCAAACAAAACAATTGAGGGATGTATAGGTGGAACATTAGGAGCAGTTATAATAACAGTAATTTATAATGTTATATGTCAATTTATATTTCATATAGAATTTAATTATGGTTATGTTATTTTAATAACAGTTATATTAAGCGTTTTAAGTCAAATAGGAGACTTAGCAGCATCTAGTATAAAAAGATATACTGGAATTAAAGATTTTAGCAATTTAATACCTGGACATGGAGGTATGTTAGATAGAATTGATAGTGTTGTATTTACAGCACCATTTGCATATTTTTTATTTATGTTGTTATTATAGGAGAGTGTATAATTGATTTCAGTGATTATTACAATATTAAAAATTGCATTTATACTTGGTTTCCTTGTATTTATTCATGAAGGTGGACATTTTTTAATTGCAAAACTATGTAAAATTAAAGTAAATGAGTTTGCAATAGGGTTTGGACCAACAATATGGAAAAAACAAGGAAAAGAAACTAAGTATGCATTAAGACTTATTCCACTTGGTGGTTTTGTAAATATGGAAGGAGAAGAAGAACGTTCTGAAAAAGAAGGTTCTTTTAGTAAAGCAAGTATACCAAAGAGAATTGCAATTGTTGCAGCAGGTGGACTTGTAAACATCTTATTTGCGTTAATAGTTTATTTTATACTATTATGTTTTACCGGAAATAATGTTTCTACTATAATAGATGGACCTATATCTGGTACAGGCGCAGAAATTGCCGGCTTACAATCGGGTGATGAAATTATTAAAGTGAACGGTCGTAAAGTTCATTATAAAAAAGACTTAGATAAAGCATTGGATAAGAGCAATGGAGAACCTTTAAATTTAATTATAAGAAGAAACGGAAAAGAAGAAACAAATATAATTGATCCTATGGTTGAAAAATATAATTATACTGGAATTGCTATTCAGACAAATGGAAAAAATAACACTAAAATAGCGGCAATTTATTCGAAAAGTCCGGCTGAACAGCAAGGATTAGTTTCTGGAGACGTAATATTAAAGGTAAATGATATTGATGTACTTAATGATGTAACAAAATTATTAGAAGAAATAAATAAGACAGAAGGAAAAGAAATTAAGTTTACAGTGGAAAGAAATAATGAAATAATAGATGCACTAATTACTCCAGAGGTACAGACAAATTATTATATGGGAGTATATTTAAAAAAGGCAGAAAATAATTTTGCTAATAACATTTATTATGCATATTTTGAAACCTTAAACTTTGGCTCATCTATTATTGATAATTTAAAATTATTGTTTACAGGAAATGTATCAATTAATCAAATGGTTGGACCAGTCGGAATAGGTGAAATAGTTGCAGAAACAAATGGATTTGCAGATTTTGCTTATATATTAGCAGTTGTGTCTATATCACTTGGATTTACAAATCTGTTACCATTTCCACCACTTGATGGAGGAAAAATTGTTATTTTACTTATAGAAGCGATTAGAAGAAAACCAATAAATGAAAAGGTGGAAATATATATTCAAATGACTGGATTTGTAATATTAATTGGACTTTCTATTTTAGTTACCTATAATGATGTACTAAGAATATTCTGACAAGGGGTATCAAATATGGAAAGAAAATACGATACATTGGACTATTATAATAGAAATGCAAATTGATATTGATTATTTTGAGACTTTGCCAAGTACTAAAAGAATACAAGACATAGTATGGGAAAATTATATTTTACAAAAAGATTAGTTTATAAGAGGAAAAAATGGAAGAACTAAAAACAGTAAAACAGGTATTTAGAGATTACAATTCAAATAGCTTCGCTTTGAGCGAGGCTAAAGTTGTATGTGTAAATATATACAAGAAAACTAATATTTTAGAAATAAAATTAAAGGTTGCTTCTTCTATTTTAATGAAAGACTTAGCTGACTTTGAAAAGTATTTAGCTAAAAGGTTTAATTTTAAAGATATTGATATAAAAATAGAATCTGATGGAACAGATGAAAATGTAAACAATAAAATTCAGACTGAATGGACTGACATTGTTGAGTATATGGCGTACAAACATCCACTAACAAAAGCATTATTAAAAAATAGTGCAATTAGCATAGAAGATAATAGAATAAATGTAAAGTTGGCAATGAAAGGAAAGATGGTATTAGAAGCAAGAGGATTTGAAAAAATATTATCTTCTAAATTAGCGGATTTATATCATAAAAATTATGTAGTTTCTTACCAAGAAGAAATTACACAAGAAATGATAGAACAATATCAAGAACATGCTAGAGAATTAGAAAAACAAGCAATTATGTTAGCACAAAAAGAAGCGATGGAACAAGCTGAAGAAAAAAGACAAGAAAAAGAAAAGAAGATACAAGGTGAATCTGCACCAATACCAGATGCACCAATGCCTACTGATGCAGATATTCCTTTTGAACCAGAACAACAAGAAGAAAATTCACCTTTGATTTATGGTAGAAGTTTGAAAATCAAAGAGGAATTATCTAAAGTAATAGATTTGTCGGTTGATAGTGGAAAAGTTTTATTAGATGGAGAAATTTTAAATACAGATTCGAGAGAATTGAAATCAGGTAAATTCTTAGTAACATTTGATTTATATGATGGTTCAAGTACAATTACTTGTAAAGCTTTTGTTGAAGCAGATAAGCATGATGCGGTTATAAAAAGGTTAAAATCAGCCAGTGGAGTTAAAGTAAATGGAACAGCACAATTTGATCCATTTGCGAAAGAATTAGGCGTAATTGCAAATGTAATTATTGAATCAACTGGAATTAAAAGAGAAGTTAGAAAAGATGAAGCAAAAGTTAAAAGAGTTGAACTTCACATGCATACTCAAATGAGCCAAATGGATGGTATGACAGCTGCAAAAGACTTATTGAAACGAGCTGTAAAATGGGGAATGAAGTCAATTGCTATAACAGACCATGGAGTTGTACAAGCATTTCCTGATGCACACAAATACCTAGAAAAAGACCACCCTGATTTGAAAGTTATATATGGAGTTGAAGCATATTTGGCACCAGATAAAACACCATGTGTTTCATTTTCAAAAAATCAACCTTTAGATGATACTACATATTGCGTTTTGGACCTAGAAACAACAGGTTTCTCATTTAGAACAGAAAAAATCACAGAAATTGGTATAATGAAGGTTAGAAATGGAGAAGTTATTGATGAACTTAGTACATTTGTAAACCCAGAAAAACCAATACCACAAAGAGTAGTAGAAGTTACTAATATTACTGACGATATGGTAAAAGATGCTCCTAAAATTGAAGAAATATTACCAAAAGTTATAGAATTTGTTGGAGATAGTGTTCTTGTAGCACACAATGCAGACTTTGATATAGGATTTTTGAAATATAACTGCACATTATTAGGATTAAAACTAGGAAATACATATTTAGATACACTAAGATTAGCAAAAGATTTATTCCCAGAATATAAAAAGTATAAGTTGGGAATTATTGCAGAAAATTTAGGAATAAAAGTAGATGTAGCACATAGAGCATTAGATGATGTTGATACAACAGTAAAAGTATTAAATGTAATGTTTGATATGCTTAGAGAAAAAGGTGTTAAAACTTTAGATGATATAGATGAAAAGTTAAGCGGAAAAGCAGATTATAAATCACTTCCAACATATCATGCTATTATATTGGCAAAAGACTATGTTGGACTTAGAAATTTATATAAATTAATATCTATTTCGCACTTACATTATTTTTATAAAAAACCTCGTATATTAAAATCATTGTATAAAAAATATTCTGAAGGTTTAATACTTGGAAGTGCTTGTGAGCAAGGAGAAATATATAGAGCCATAATTGCTGGTAAAACAGATGAAGAAATAGAAGAAATAGCAGCAGATTATGATTATTTAGAGATTCAACCTCTTGGAAATAATATGTTTATGGTTAGAAATGAAACAGTAAAAAGCGTAGAAGACTTAAAAGATATTAACCGTAAAATAGTTGCTCTTGGTGAAAAACTACAAAAACCAGTTGTAGCAACATGTGATGTTCATTTTATGGACCCACAAGATGAAATTTATCGTAGAATTTTAATGGCTGGACAAGGGTATGATGATGCAGATGACCAAGCACCATTATATTTAAGAACAACTGAAGAAATGCTAAAGGAATTTGATTATTTAGGGGAAGAAAAAGCGTATGAGGTTGTTGTAACTAATACAAATAAAATAGCTGACATGTGTGAAAAGATAAGCCCAATTTCACCTGAAAAGTGTCCACCACACATTGATGGATGTGAAGAAACAATAAAAAATATAGCATATAGTAAAGCACATGAATTATATGGAGATCCATTACCAGAAATAGTACAAGCAAGACTAGATAAAGAATTACATTCTATTATTACAAATGGGTTTTCAGTTATGTACATTATTGCACAAAAGTTAGTATGGAAATCTAATGAGGATGGATATATAGTAGGTTCAAGAGGTTCTGTTGGTTCATCTTTTGTTGCAAATATGACAGGTATTACAGAAGTAAATTCACTTCCACCACATTATAGATGTCCTAAATGTAAATATTCAGATTTTACAGATTATGGAGTGAAAAATGGATTTGACTTACCTGATAAGACTTGTCCAAATTGTGGAGAAAAATTAGCAAAAGATGGAATGGATATTCCATTTGAAACTTTCTTAGGATTTGATGGAGATAAAGAGCCTGATATTGACTTAAACTTCTCAGGAGAATATCAAGCAAAGGCTCATAGATATACAGAAGTAATATTTGGAAAAGGAACAACATTTAAGGCTGGTACAGTTGGTACAGTAGCTGATAAAACAGCTTATGGATATGTAAAAAAATATTATGAAGAAAAAGGTATACCTATTAGTAATGCAGAAGTTGTAAGACTTTCACAAGGATGTACAGGAATTAAAAGGACAACTGGTCAACATCCAGGTGGAATTATAGTTGTACCAAAAGGCAGAGAAATATATGAATTCACACCAGTACAACATCCAGCAGATGACCCTAATTCAGATATTATAACAACACACTTTGATTATCACTCAATTGACCAAAACTTATTAAAACTAGATATACTAGGCCATGATGACCCTACAATGATTCGTATGTTATTTGATTTAACTGGAATTGACCCAACTAAAGTACCTTTGGATGACAAAGACACTATGTCAATATTTAGTTCAACAAAAATATTAGGTGTAACACCAGAACAAATACATTCAGAAGTAGGAACATTTGGCATACCAGAGTTCGGAACAAAGTTCGTAAGAGGAATGCTAGTTGATACAAAACCAACAACATTTAATGAATTGATAAGTATATCAGGACTTTCACATGGTACTGATGTATGGTTAAATAATGGACAAGAACTTGTTAATCAAGGAATTGTTACATTAAGTGAGGCAATAGGCTGTAGAGACGATATTATGCTTTATTTAATAAAAAAAGGATTACCACCAAAACCAGCATTTAAAATAATGGAGTTTGTTCGTAAAGGAAAAGCTTCAAAAGACCCAGAAAAATGGAAAGAACATGAGGCAATGATGAGAGAATACAACATACCTGAATGGTATATTGGCTCTTGTCAAAAAATTAAATACATGTTTCCTAAAGCACACGCTGCAGCTTATGTTACAAATGCCTTCCGTATTGCATGGTTTAAAGTACATAAACCAGCAGCATATTACACAGCATTTTATACAATTCGTGCAGATGAGTTTGATAGTGATATTATGTGTTATGGTGTAGAAAAAGTAAAAAATAAAATGAAAGAAATTGACTTACAAGGAAATAGTGCTTCAACTAAAGATAAGAATATGTATGCAATCTTAGAGTTAGTATTAGAAATGTATGAAAGAGGAATTACATTCTTGCCAATTGATTTGTATAAGAGTCATGCAACAAAATTTATAATGGAATCAGATACAGAGATAAGACCTCCATTAAACAGCATTCCTGGACTAGGAACTGTAGCTGCAGAAGGAATAGATACTGCGAAGAAAGATGGAAAATTTATGTCTATAGATGATATGAAGATTCGTTCAAAAATTGGTACATCTGTTATTGAAATGTTACAAAAAGTTGGATGCTTGAAGGGTATGAGTCAGAGTAACCAATTAAGCCTTTTCGGGTGAATTTTAAAAATAATTGGCATCTTACTGCGTCAAAAAGTATTCAAAACGCGGTTATAACCAAAAGGTTGCGCCCTTGCTTTTTGAATACTTCTTTCCTTGTAATATACTAATTCTTTTTAAAATTCAAAATGTTTAGTTAATTAGGTGTGATAACTGAGAGGAGAGAGCCGTGAAATTAGAAGAGCTAATTGATGTTAAGTATATAGTTATTTATTTGATTGCAATAAATTTGATTACATTTTTTGCGATGTGGCTTGATAAATGGAAAGCTAAAAGAGGCAAGTGGAGAATACCAGAAAATACTTTGCTAGTGTTAGTTTTAATGGGCGGTGGTATAGGAGGTATTGCAGGAATGTATACATTTCGACATAAAACTCAGAAGGCTAAATTTGAAATTGGTTTTCCTGTAATTTTAATATGTGAAATTCTTTTAATAATATTGATTTGTACGTAAAGTAAAAGCAATGTATTTCTAAAAACATAGAAATATGTTGCTTTTTATTTCGAAGTTGAAAGAATTAAATACAAATGGAATATACTGGAAACACACAAAAAACAATTTGACAATATACGACAAATAAATTGTTACCATAAAATAATAACGCATAAAAAGTAAAAGTTATCCACAAAAAAACACAACTATTTACAGTTATTCACAAAGTTTTCAACATTTTCCACAACACTGTGGAAAATGTTTTCTGTAAACTCATTGAAATAATTATGTAACACATATTGCCTTTTTGTAATAATATAGTCGAACTTTATAATATAATGTAGAAAAATATACAAATTTTGATTTACTTTAATATTATGTAACACTTGACACATTCGAACTTATGTTTTATAATTAATGCGTTATTGATGAATAATAATTTATGCATAGTACAGTATATATAGGGGGCTTTTAAATGCAAAATAGCATTATTATTAAGGGTGCAAAAGAACATAATTTAAAAGATATAAATATAGAAATTCCAAGAGATAAATTAGTGGTAATTACAGGGCTTTCAGGCTCTGGTAAATCTTCATTAGCATTTGATACTTTGTATGCAGAAGGTCAAAGAAGATATGTAGAAAGTTTATCATCTTATGCTAGACAATTTTTAGGGCTAATGGAAAAACCAGATGTTGAATCAATTGAAGGCTTATCACCAGCAATTTCAATAGACCAAAAAACTACATCTAGAAATCCACGTTCAACAGTTGGAACAGTTACAGAAATATATGATTATATTCGTTTATTATATGCACGTATAGGTGTACCATATTGTCCAAACTGTGGTAAGAAAATTGAAAAACAAACTATTGATCAAATTATAGATAGTGTTATGAGTTTAGAAGAAGGTACTAGAATTCAAGTTTTAGCACCTGTTGTTCGTGGAAAAAAAGGTGAATATACAAAACTATTACAAGACTTTCAAAAAGAAGGTTTTGTTCGTGTACGTGTTGATGGTGAAGTTTATGAATTAACAGACGACATAAAAATTGATAGAAAGAAGAAACATAATATAGAGTTAGTAGTTGATAGATTAGTTGTAAAAGAGGAAATCAGAACACGACTAACAGAATCGGTCGAAACTGCTTTAAAATATGCAAATAACTTAGTTGTAATAGATATTCCAGGGGATAAGGAAATTTTATATAGTCAAAACTATGCTTGTCCAGATTGTAATATAAGCATAGAAGAACTAACACCAAGAATGTTTTCTTTTAATAATCCATTTGGGGCTTGTCCAACTTGTACAGGTATTGGTTACCTGATGAAAATGGACGAAGATTTGATTGTACCTGACAAAAACAAAACTTTATATGATGGAATCAAAGCTTTTGGAGCTAGCACTATGAAAAAAGGCGATACAATGGCAAAAATGTATTTTGAAAGTATTGCTAAACATTATGGAGTAGAAATAAAAGATGTACCTATTAAAAAATTGCCAAGATGGTTCTTAGAGAAAATTTTATATGGTACAGGTGATGAAGCAATTGATTTTGAATATACATCTTATGCCGGAACAAGAAAATTTACAAGTCCATTTGAAGGTGTTTTGCCAACATTAGATAGAAGGTATAATGAAACAAAATCTCAAGGTATGAGAGACTTTTATGAAATGTACATGAGTGAAAGTGCATGTCAAACTTGTCATGGAGCAAGACTAAAAAAAGAGAGCTTATCTGTAAAAGTTGGAGATAAGAATATAAATGAATTAACAGATATGTCTATTGATAAAATAAAAGATTTCTTAAATTCATTACAATTAAACAACAAAGACAAAATGATTGCAGATCAAATACTAAAAGAATTAAATAAACGTTTACAATTTTTACTTGATGTTGGGTTAGAGTATTTAACATTATCTAGAAGTGCAGGAAGTTTATCAGGTGGTGAAGCACAACGTATTCGTTTAGCCACTCAAATTGGTTCAGGACTAACAGGAGTGTTATATATATTAGACGAACCAAGTATTGGGTTACATCAAAGAGATAATGAAAAGCTATTAGCAACACTTAGAAAATTAAGAGATTTAGGAAATACTGTTTTAGTTGTTGAGCATGATGAAGATACTATGTATGCAGCAGACCAAATTATAGATATTGGACCAGGTGCAGGGGTGCATGGTGGAAAAGTAATTGCACAAGGTACTGCTGAAGAAATTAAATTAGTTCCAGAATCTATTACAGGACAATATTTAAGTGGTAAAAAACAAATTTTAGTACCTAAAAAAAGAAGAAAATCTAATGGTAAGGCAATTGAAGTCAAAGGAGCAACAGAACATAACTTGAAAAACATAAATGTAAAATTTCCATTAGGACAATTTATTTGTGTTACAGGTGTTTCAGGTTCAGGAAAGAGTACACTTGTTAATGAAATATTATATAAAACTGTAGCTAAAGAAATATATGGTTCAAATGAAAAACCAGGAAAATGCAAAGAAATAAAAGGACTAGAAAATGTTGATAAAATTATAAATATTGATCAATCACCAATAGGAAGAACTCCACGTTCAAACCCAGCAACATATACAGGAGTGTTTGATGTTATTAGAGACATTTTTGCAGCAACACAAGAGGCTAAAATGAGAGGATATGACAAAGGAAGATTTAGTTTTAATGTTGCAGGTGGTAGATGTGAGGCATGTTCGGGAGATGGTGTTTTAAAAATTGAAATGCATTTTTTACCAGATATATATGTACCATGTGAAGTATGTAAAGGAAAGAGGTATAATAGAGAAACACTTGAAGTTAAATATAAAGGTAAAACTATTAGTGATGTTCTTGATATGACTGTGGAAGAAGCTTTGAAGTTTTTTGAAAACATACCTAAAATCAAATCAAAAATTCAAACTTTATATGATGTTGGACTTGGATATATCAAGTTAGGACAACCTTCAACTACTTTATCAGGTGGAGAAGCACAACGTGTTAAACTAGCAACAGAATTATCTAAAAAGGCAACAGGAAAAACATTATATATTTTAGATGAGCCTACAACAGGACTTCATATTGCAGATGTTCATAAATTAATTGATATTTTACAAAGGTTAGTTGATACAGGAAATAGTATAATTGTAATCGAACACAATTTAGACATTATAAAAACAGCTGATTACATTATAGACTTAGGACCAGAAGGTGGAGAAAAAGGTGGACAAATAATTGCAGTAGGAACGCCAGAACAAATCACAAGAAATGATCAAAGTTATACAGGAAAATTTTTAAAAAAATACTTAGAATAATATAAAAACATGCCAATGGGGACGGAGAATTTTGGCACACTTTTAATTAAATTAAAATTTAAACAAATCGATTACAAAGTGTGCCAAAATTCTCCGTCCCCATTGGCATGTTTTATTATGTAAGAGATGTAAGGCTAAATGGGCATTCATATAAAAAATTAATACAAAAGTAAAATTAAAAAACAAAAAGAAAGGGAACAAAGTAAAAATTAAATATATAAAATAATTTATAAAATGAATACCCACTTAACTTTACATCTCTTACATTAAAAATCAATAACAATTATCTACAATTGTTATTATTTGATCTTTCATTATTATTTTTGTTTTGATTGTTACTATTATTTTTGTTATTGTTTTTATTATTTTTATTTTGCTTTTCTGACATACTTAAGCACCTCCATTTCTTTTTTACAATAGTATTATTAAACAAAAAATAAAAAATTATTCAAAAAATGTTTATTTTGCATAAGAGAAAACATTATTGCTAATTTACATGCTTTGTAGTATAATTTTTTAAGAAAAAGAGAGGTGCATTTTTATAATGAGTAATATAGTAATTGGAATTGAAGGATATGTTGGTGCAGGAAAAAGCGCAATATGTAGAGAATTATTAAATCACATTCCTAATAGTATAATTTTGGAAGGTGGAAATTTATATAGAGCAATTGTATATAGCTTACTTAAATCAGGTATAGATTTAAACAATTTGAAACAAAATATGTCTCATGTTGATATTAAGTCAATTATGGAAAAGTTAAAAATTACAATTGCAATTGAAAACAGACAAACTGCAATTTATATTGACGGACAAAAAATTGATGAAGAAAAATTACAATCATCTCAATCATCATTAGCAGTTTCAGAAATAGGTACAATTGCCAATAATGATAAATTATATGAATTTGGAAGAAAATTAATAGATCAATTTAAAGAAAAATATAATGTTATAGTTTCTGGAAGAGCTTTAATGGAAATTTATCCAAATTTAGATTATCACTTTATGATTACAGCTTCACTAGATGAACGTATAAGAAGAAAAAGCATACAATATAACAACAAAATTGATTTAGAAGAACTAAGACAAAATATTCAAAGGAGAGATGAATTACAAGAAAAAGCAGGTTATTACAAAATATATGACAAAACTATTGTAGTTGATGTTAGTGAGTGTGAAAATGTTCAGGCTTCAGCTAAAAAGGTTTTAAGTTTTATTAAAAAGGAGAATATAGATAATGAATTTTGTGAATAAAAAATTAGATGAATTTGAAAACTATATAAGAGGAAAAAAAGTTGCTATTATTGGTTTAGGAGTTAGCAATATTCCTTTAATAGATTATTTTTACAACTTAGGTGCAAGTGTTGCATTTTTTGATAAAAGACCAGTTGAAAAACTAGACAAAGAGGCTGTTCAAAAAATACATAATTATAATTTTGATTTATACCTAGGAGAAAATAATTTAGAAAATCTAAAAGGATTTTCAATAATATTCCGTTCTCCAAGTTGTAGACCTGATACACCAGAAATTATAGATGAGGTAAGAAAAGGAGCTGTCTTAACATCTGAAATAGAGATGTTAATGCAAACTTGCCCAGCTACTATAATTGGAATTACAGGAAGTGATGGAAAAACTACTACTACAAGTTTAATTTATGAAATTATAAAACAGAGCGGGAAAAAATGTTACTTAGGTGGAAATATAGGTTTTCCATTATTTACAAAAGTTAGAGAAATGACACCAGAAGATGTAGTTGTATTAGAATTAAGTAGTTTTCAATTAATGGATATGCAAATTAGTCCACATATTGCGGTTATTACTAATATTTCGCCAAACCATTTAGACATTCACAAATCTTATGAAGAATACATAGAAGCTAAGAAAAACATATTTAAAAGCCAAAACAAGAATGATATTTTAGTTATTAACTATGATAATGAAATAACAAAAGAATTTAAAAATGAGGCAAATGGAAAAGTTATATATTTTAGTAGAAAAACTAAATTAGATGACGGAATAATCTATGACGATGAGAAAATTAAGGAATGTAAAGATAAGGTTAGAAGACATATTTTAAATGTAAAAGATATTCATTTAAGAGGAGTTCACAATTACGAAAATGTTTGTGCTGCAATAGCCGCAACAGCAAGCTTAGTGGAGCCAGAAGTACAGGATAAAGCTATTCAAAACTTTAAAGGAGTTGCACATAGATTAGAGTTTGTAAGAGAAATAGATGGAGTTAAATGGTACAATGATTCTATTGGAACATCACCAACAAGAACTATAGCAGGATTAAACTCTTTTGACGAAAAAATCGTTCTAATAGCAGGAGGATATGATAAACATTTAGATTATACACCAATTGCAAAACCAATTGTAGAAAATGTAAGCAAATTAATTTTAATGGGAGCAACTGCTGAAAAGATAGAAAAAGTTGTTAGAGATGAGCTAGAAGCACAAGGAAAAGATATGCCAATATATCATTGTAGTTCATTAAATGAAGTAGTTAACAAAGCAAAAAAAATAGCAACACCAGACGAAATTGTACTATTCTCACCTGCAAGTGCAAGTTTTGATTTATTTAAAAACTTTGAAGAAAGAGGAAACTTATTTAAAGAGTTAGTAAATAATTTGTAAGAGGTATTATAAAATGAAAAAACAAAGCGAATTGTATGAATTGTTAAATGAAAAAAATACATTGAATGAAATTCAAAACTATATAAAAGAAGTAATCAAAATCAGAGGATTTTCAGAACAAAAAGTGCAAGATAAAATGCTTTTATTACTTGAAGAAACAGGAGAACTAGCAAAGGCTATAAGAAAGACAATACCAGAAGCATCTGTAGACTATGAAAGAATAGAAAATTATACAGATATTGAAGAGGAAGTTGCAGATGTATTTATAGTGTTAGTTTCTATATGTAACAGATTAAATATAAACTTATATGATGCAATTATAAAGAAAGAGGAAAAAAATATAAAAAGACAATGGAAATTAAATGCGGGAGAAAATAATGAACAATAGACTTTAATATTAAATAGAGGAGAAAAAATATGATACACAAAATGAAATTAAATGAAAATCCTTTTGAAAGAATAAAAAATGGAACAAAAACAGTAGAATTTAGATTATATGATGAGAAAAGACAGCAAATAAAAATTGGAGATAAAATAGAATTTTCAAAATTGCCAGATTTACAGAAAAAATTATTAGTTGATGTTATTGAGTTATATAGAGAAGATACATTTAAGAAGTTGTTTCTAAAACTATATAATGATGAAAGTAAGGCAACTGAAAAAGCTAATGGCATGTATGAAATTTATTCACCAGATAAAGAAAAACAATATGGTGTTTTAGGAATTAAAATAAAAATAAATGTAGATAGTTTAAAAGAAAATATAGAAAAGTTTACTCCATATAATGAACAAGAAGAAGTTGAAAAAAAGGTGATGCTAAAATATATTGATGATTTTGATGATGTGTTAACTAGACAAAATGAATATGGACATTTTACAAGCTCATCATTTATTCTTAACAAAGAAAGAACAAAAATCTTGATGATATATCATAAAATATATAATTCGTGGGCATGGACAGGAGGACATAGTGATGGAGATAGTGACCTTCTATATGTAGCTATGAAAGAAGCAAAAGAAGAAACAGGAATAAAGAATGTTACACCTATTTCTAAAGATATTTATTCATTAGAAATAATCAATGTAAACGGTCATGAAAAAAGAGGAAAGTATGTAGCTTCACATGTTCATCTTAATGTAACATATTTATTAGAAGCTGATGAGAATGAAGCTATACACATAAAAGAAGATGAAAATAGTGGAGTAAAATGGGTTCCTATTAATGAGGTTTTAGAAACAACATCAGAACCATGGGTAAGAGATAGAGTTTATGCAAAAATAATAAATAAAATGAAAAGAAATCAAATTATTAAATAATATATGGAGTCAAAAAGAAGATGATTGATTTATTAAAATTACAAAAAGAAATATATCAAAATAAGGTAAATAAGGGATTTAATGTAACAGATATTAATAAAGAATTTTGCTTTACCTATGGAGAAGTTGCTGAAGCTTATGAAGCTTGGAGAAAAAAGAAAGATGATTTAGGAGAAGAATTAGCTGATGTGGCTATATATTTATTGGGATTGTCAGAAATACTAGGTATAAATTTAGAAGATGAAATACAGAAAAAAGTCTGCAAAAATGCTAAAAGAGAATACAAGGTTATTGATGGAGTAAATACTAGAATAAAAGAATAAAATTGTAACAGATTTAAAACATAATACATATAATACATTAAATTTAGAATGGGAGGTATTGTATGTATTACCAAAATTATGAAGATTATATGCGACAAGTATTAGGCTATCCAATAAATGATCCTAATATATATGAGACATATAATTATAGCAATGAAAATACATATTCATCAAATCGAGTACAAAATAATTTAACAGAAGCTGAAATTAAAGCCTTGTATCCAGAAAGCTATAATGTAATATATCCATTAGTGTGCAAAGCGTGTGAAGAAAACAATGAAACTATTTCAAAATCAACAGTAGATAAAATGACAGATGATATATATAAACTTATTGAAAGAAATGAGACAGTTGTAAATATAAAAATAGAGACTCAAAATAGAGAGAACAGTCAAGTAAGTGCAAGACAAGAAGCAAAAAGAGAACTTACACCTAAAAGAACACCGATAAAGAATGAAAGTAGAGAAACAAGGCAAACAAATAATCCATTATTAAGAGATTTGATTAAAATTTTAATTTTGCAAAGATTACTTGGCGGGGGAGTAATTGCACCACCAAGGCCAATACCTCCACGTCCACCTTTTCCACCACCAGTAGGACCAGGCAGACCACCATTTCCAGGTGGTAGACCTCCATATGGACCAGGAATAAACAGAATGGATATAGATTATTCTGAATATTTATAATTTTGAAAAAATTTACAAATTTGACAAAATAAAAGATATGCAAAAAAGTGCATATCTTTTTTTATTTTTGTCAAAAATAATATTGATAATTTTAAATTATCAAATAAAGTTTGAATGGAGATTATATTATGAAAGTTAAAGATTGTATGTGTAATGAAGTAGAATATGCTACACCATCTAGTACAGTTCATGATTGTGTAACAATGATGTATAACAAACATATTGGATGTGTTCCAGTATGTAATAATTCACAAAATGTAGTTGGACTTGTAACAGACAGAGACATTATTCTAAGATGTATAGCTTGTAACAAAGATCCAAATACAACACCTGTCAGTGAAATAATGACTTGTGAAGTTTGTTGTTGTGATGCAAATGCAGATGTAAAAGAAGCAGAAAATTTAATGTCTAAAAATCAAGTTAAAAGAATACCTATAATAGAGGATAATAAACTTATAGGAATGCTAACACTAGGAGATTTAGCAGCTAATAATAATATTGATGATACGAGAGTTGGAGATACTCTAAACAATATTTGTAGTTGCAATAAGAAAAATGCACAATAGATAATTATAAAGAAGGGGAACAATTACATATATGATTATAGATATGAATTATTGGGGAAAGGTGTTTAAAAATATAATAATACTTGCGGTTGCAGTTTTAGGATGCTATTTAGGATTTAAATTAGCAGTTTTTTATATGCCATTTTTAATAGCTTTTATAATTTCTCTTTTACTAGAACCTTGTATAAGATTTATGATGAGAAGTATGAAAATTAGAAGAAAAACAAGTTCTATAATTATATTTATAATTGCAATAGTAATCATTATTGGAGTTTTAGTATGGTTAAGCGTAACATTAGTATCTGAAGCATATAATTTGCTTGCAAATTTAAATGAATATTTTGAAAAAGGATATGTACTAATACAAAACATTATTTCAAAGATGAATTTTGATAGTCTAAAAATTCCTGATAATATAATGAAAATAATTCAAGAATCAGCGTTTGACTTTTTAGGTAATGTAACTAATTGGACTAAAACGGCATTAACAAAAAGTATTAATATATTAACATCAGTTCCTACAATAGGAGTATATACAGTTGTAACAATTTTATCATTATATTTTATATGTGTTGATAAAGTTTATATGATTGACCAATTAGAACATCATTTGCCACAAAAATGGGTAAGAAAAATAGGTATTCATATAAAAGAATTGGCAAAGTCACTTGGTGAATATCTAAAAGCAGAAGTTACTCTTATTTTTATTTCTTTTATAATTTGTTTAATTGGATTATATATTTATCATTTTTTAGGGTTGAATGTAGAATACCCATTATTAATGGCTCTAATTATTGGTTTTGTTGATTTACTACCGATTTTTGGTGCGGGTACTTTCATGATTCCATGGGCAATAATAACTGCATGTTCAGGAGATTTGAATCTAGCATTATGGATTTTAGTTTTATGGATTATAATGTCAGTAGTACGACAATTTATAGAACCTAAGATCGTAAGTGGAAAAATAGGAATACATCCAATATTTACTTTAATTGCAATGTATACAGGGTTTAAATTTATTGGAATTATTGGAATGTTTGTAGGGCCAATAATTTTGATTGTTTTAAAAAACATATTTGCAACATTTATTGATAAAGGTGTTGTTAAATCTATATTTGAAAGATGAAAAAAAGAGCTATCATTTAGCTCTTTTTCATATTCTAGGAATTTACTCCTAGTAGGAGTAAATTCCGTAGAAAATAAATATGCGACTTACTAGAATTTCTAGCAGTTTGCACTGCGTAGAAATTCTTGTAAGTCGTTTTTTAGTTTTAAAATATTGCGGATGTTGGAACAAATGCTGAATCTGGAGGATATACATATTCATCTGAAGGTTTGTCAATTTTTGTTATGCTAGTTATTTTTAGAATTGGCATATCACCATGATAGTTGCCTTTTGAAATTTCTCCTTCGACTTCAATCCAAGTCTGATCAGCAAATTCTTTTGCGGTATCACATTCACATAAAAAGCCAACTATAACTGTTTGAAAATCTGAAGAAATAACCATATTTCTAGCTAAAACAAATTGATTATCATTAAAGTCAATCATTCTATGCACATAACCAGAAAATTTTATTTTCATTCCAATGTATTCATCTATATTATCATGAACGGTTTTTAAAACATTAGTGTAGTTGTTAACAGTTAGCTCTTGAACCTTAAGTGGTTCAGAATTGTCACTAGTTTTAAAATAGTTGTTTCCTAAAATTCGGTAAACGACAATTGCGGTTATTATTATCATAATACATAATAAAATACCTAAGAAGATTTTTCCTAATTTGTTTCCATCTACTTTTAAATTATAAATAAACATACTTATCACACCTTTGTAACAATATATTAATAAAATCAAAAAATATGTACAATCAATGTAAAATATTGTATTTATATAAACTAATAGTAATGTGAATTTTTTATGATTAAATTTCAAATAACCTTGATAATTTGCCTAAAAAATGATATAGTTTACGAAGTAATGTAATTTTAGAAGGGATGTTAAACAATGGGATTATTTAAAACATACAGTGAAAAAGAAGTTAAAAGAGTGAAACCAATAGTGGAGAAAATAAATAGTTTAGAACCAGAAGTTCAAAAACTATCAGATGATGAACTTAGAGATAAAACAGTAGAATTTAAAGATAGATTAGCAAAAGGCGAAACACTTGATAGTATTCTACCAGAAGCATTTGCAGTTGTGAGAGAAGCTTCAAAAAGAGTTTTAGGAATGCGTCATTTTGACGTTCAACTTATTGGTGGTATCATTTTACATCAAGGAAGAATTGCAGAAATGAAAACAGGTGAAGGAAAAACACTTGTTGCTACATTACCAGTATATTTAAATGCATTAACAGGTAAAGGAGTACACGTTGTCACAGTTAATGACTACCTTGCTAAAAGAGATAGTGAATGGATGGGAAAACTATACAAATTTCTTGGTCTAACAGTTGGATTAGTTATTAGTGGAATGGAACCTGATGCCAAAAGAGCAGCTTATGCATCAGATGTAACTTATGGAACTAATAACGAATTTGGATTTGACTACTTAAGAGATAATATGGTTATATATAAAAATCAATTAGTTCAAAGAGAATTAAATTATGCTATAGTCGACGAGATTGATAGTATTTTAATTGATGAAGCACGTACACCATTAATTATATCTGGACGTGGTGCACAATCATCAGATTTATATAAAAAGGCTGATAGTTTTGTTTCAAGATTATCACCTAAAGTTTTAGTTGAAGAAGATATAAAGAATCAAGAACAAGCTGAAGATAATGAAAAATATGACTACATTGTTGACTTGAAAGCAAAATCAGCTTCTTTAACACAAAAAGGTATTCAAAAAGCTGAAAAAGAATTTAACTTAGAAAACTTTAATGATATTGAAAACTCAGAACTAGTGCATAATATAAACCAAGCTCTTCGTGCTCATGGAATTATGAAAAAAGACATTGATTATATAGTAAAAGATGGAGAAGTTCTTATTGTAGATGAATTTACAGGAAGAATTATGTATGGAAGAAGATATAATAATGGTCTTCATCAAGCAATTGAGGCAAAGGAGCATGTTAAAATAGCTGATGAATCAAAAACATTAGCAACAATTACATTCCAAAACTATTTTAGAATGTATGGTAAACTTGCTGGTATGACAGGTACTGCTATGACAGAAGAAGCAGAATTTGAAGAAATTTATAAATTAGACGTAATCGAAATACCAACAAATAAACCAATGATACGTGATGATCATCATGATATTATTTATAAAAATGAAAATGCTAAATATAGAGCTGTTATTGAAGATATAAAGAAAAGCAACGAAAAAGGACAACCAGTATTAGTTGGTACAGTATCTATTGAAAAATCTGAAAAATTAAGTAATATGCTTAAAAAAGAAGGTATTAAACACCAAGTATTAAATGCTAAGTTCCATGAAAAAGAAGCTGAAATTATAGCTCAAGCTGGTAAGTTTGGAACAGTTACAATTGCAACAAACATGGCTGGACGTGGTACCGATATTATGCTTGGAGGTAATAGTGAATATTTAGCAAAACAAGAAATGAGAAAATTTGGTTATTCAGAAGATCAAATTGAACAAGCAACAGCATTTAACGAAACAGAAGATCAAGAAATAATATCTTCAAGAAATAAATTCAAAGAGCTAAAAACAAAATATGACAATGAAATTAAAGATGAAAAGGAAAAAGTAATATCTGCTGGAGGACTAAAAATCATAGGAACTGAACGTCATGAATCAAGAAGAATTGATAATCAGCTTCGTGGACGTAGCGGACGTCAAGGTGACCCAGGAGAATCAAGATTCTATATCAGCTTAGATGATGATTTGATGAAGATATTTGGAGGAGATATGATTACAAGAGTTTATGACACTCTTGGAGCTGATGAAAATATGCCAATTGAATCAAAAATCATTTCTAATGCAGTAGAAAATGCTCAAAAGAAAGTAGAAGGTAAGAACTTTAGCATTCGTAAAAATGTACTTTCTTATGATGATGTTATGAACGTACAAAGAACTATTATATATGATGAAAGAAGAAAAGTACTTGATGGAGAGAACTTAAAAGAACATATTACAAAAATGATGGATTCTTTGGCAGACGCTACATCTAACGAGTATTTAGCAGATACAGACAATTTAAATATCGAAGGATTTGAACAAGAGATTAAAGAAATATATGGAGTAGATGACTTAAATGCGCTTCATAAAGATAGAATTAAAGCACATGATGTAGCAGAAGAACTAAAAGATAAAATTCATAGCTTATATAATGAAAAAGAAAAAGAAATTGGCGAACCAGAGATGAGAGAACTTGAAAGAGTTGTTATGCTTAAAATAGTTGATGACAGATGGATGGATCACATAGATGCAATGGATGAACTAAAAGATGGAATTGGTCTTCAAGCTTATGGTCAAAAAGACCCAGTTGTTCAATACAGAATTGAAGGATTTGATATGTTTGAACAAATGAACCTAGATATTCAAACTGATGTTGTAAAATTCTTGATGAATGCAAGAAAAAGAGAAGGTAATGTTCAAAGAACATCTTCAGTAAAAATTACAGGTGAAGGCTTAGCAAACCAAACAGATAATAATGCACCAAGAACATCAGTATCAAACACTCCAGTTGTAAACAACGAACCAAAAGTAGGAAGAAATGATCCTTGCCCATGTGGAAGTGGAAAAAAGTATAAAAACTGTTGTGGTAAATAACCTCGCAAACCCTTATAAAATAAGGAATTGTTAAAAATAGAAAAAATGATAAATTTGTCCACAGATGACAATTTGTCCACGATTTGTCCACATAGCATAAATAATGTGGACAGAATCGAGGAAACCCCATAAAAATCAATAAAAAATCTACGTGGACAATTATTGTGGACATAGTTATATAAAATGTCAGCATTCGAAATGCTGGCATTTTTCCGTTTCATTAAGTTTTATAATGAAGGAGAGATAACTATGGTAAGCGTAAGAAAACGTGGAAAGGTATATGAATACCGATTTGAAATTGCAACAGTTGAGGGAACAAGAAAATGGATAACAAAGTCAGGGTATCCAACAAAAGCAGAGGCTTTTAAAGAAGGCGCAAAAGCCTATAATGATTTTTACTACAATGGTCAAAAGACGCAGTTAAGAGAAAATATGTCGTATGCAGATTTTTTAGATTATTGGATAGATAATTATGCAAGTTTCAATTTGCATTACTCTACTACAATATCTTATATAAACATTATTAAAAATCACGTAAAACCAAGAGTAGGATTTTATAAATTATGGCAATTAGATACACGCCTTTTACAGGAGTTTATCAATAAAATATATGTTGAGTATGGCTTTTCAAAAAACTATATGGCGAGTATTTTAAAAGTGGTTAAAGGCTCGTTAAAATATGCGTGTTACACATTAAATTATATTAACACTAATCCTGCTGAACACGTCCACGCACCAAGAATAGATAAAATTGGAAAAGATCCTGCACATATATTTACACAAGAAGAAATAGAAAGAATATTAGATAGATTTAAAGGTACACATTCAATATATTATGCTTTTTTAACTGCTTATTATACAGGAATGAGAGTGTCAGAAGTATATGGTTTAACTTGGGACTGCGTTGATTTTGAAAAGAAAACATTAACAATAAATAAAAACATTATTAAGAAAAATCAATATGGTTTACCAAAAAGAAAAAATATAACAAAAGGACATTCTGTTGGTGTTTGGTATTATGGGGATTGTAAAAATCCTCAAAGTAGAAGAACTATTTCTATTGGAGATACGCTAGTAAATGCATTAAAAGATTATAAAAAAGAACAAGAAGAAAATAGAAAATTCTATGGAGATTCTTATCTTTGCTATTATGAAAAGAAAGTAATAAATGAAATTACTAAAAGAGAACAAACAAAATTGATAGAAGCAAATGCAGAATTAGAATTACCTTTACCAGAAGCACAATTAGTTTTTGTAAAAGATAATGGACAATTTTTAGGAACAGATTCACCGAAGTATGCATTTAAAGTTATTCATTATGAATTGGGAATTAACAGTAGGTTTCACGATTTTAGAGATACACACGCAACAAAACTTATTGAGAGTGGTGCAGATATTAAAGCAGTATCAAAGAGATTAGGACATTCTACTATTCAAACAACATATAATATATATGTTAGAGTAACGAATAAAATGGAAAGTGATACAGTAGATAGATTTGAAAAATATACTACAACACTTGATATTCCACAAACAGCAGAAATTCCTTATCAAGTATAAATAACATTAAAGGGGGAATAAATATGTTTAAAAAGAAAATAAAAGTACATATATACAAAAATGAAATTTCATTAGTTTTGAAAGCCTTAAACGAATTTAGAAATGAGGCAATAGGAAAAGGTAGATATACAGATTGTATTGATGAACTAATAATGAAATTAAATAAATAACATTTTGAACTGATTAAAAATGGTCAGTTCTTTTTTTATGCCAGAAATGGAATACATAGCCATCTTATTAAATTAAGGTGGCTAAATTAAAAGAAAGGAGGCGAGAATATGCAAGAAAGTAAGTGCAAGGTAATTGCAATCACAAATCAGAAAGGAGGAGTTGGTAAGACCACAACAACATTTAATCTTGGAGTAGCATTGGCTAAACAAGGAAAAAGAGTGTTAGTTGTAGATGTTGATCCTCAGAGTAATTTAACTACTTACGCAGGTTGGTATGATGAAAATGAATTAAAATATACTTTAACTGATTTAATGGAGCAATCTATGAATGATGAAGAAATTAAGACAAAAGAAAGTATATTACACCATAGTGAAAATGTGGATTTAATTCCATCTAATCTTTCTTTATCAGCATTAGAAAATTCATTAACTTATGCAATGAGTAGAGAATATACTTTAAGGAATTGCTTATCTAGTATTAAAGATGACTATGATTATATACTTTTAGACTGTCAACCAAGTTTGGGTATGCTTACAATAAATGCTCTTGCTAGTGCAAATAGTGTTATCATACCAGTACAAAGTGAATACTTTGCTTTAAGAGGAATGGCTGATTTATTTAAGATAATAAATAAAGTTAGACGACAAATAAATCCTACTCTTAAAATAGAGGGAGCATTATTAACATTAGTTGATTCAAGGGCTAATCTTCCAAAAGAGATAGCAACTCAATTAAAAGACAATTATGGGAGTATATTAAAACTATTTAATACTCAAATACCAAGAGCAGTTAAGACTGCCGAATCTACTTCATCAGGAGGAAGTGTGTTTTCTTATGATAAAAGTGGAAGGGTAGCAAATGCATATTCTTCTTTTGCAAAGGAGGTGCTTAATGATGGCAAAGAACATACCAAAAATGCCACTGCCAAAGTTAGATGACCTTTTTACAACAGAAGAAGAAAGAACTAATGATAAGTTGGAAAAAGTTATTGATATAAAATTAAGTGATATTGATGATTTTCCAGACCACCCATTTAAAGTCATTGAAAATGAAGATATGTATAATATGCGTGATAGCATAAAAGAAAATGGAGTATTAGTTCCTGCATTAGTTAGAAAAAAGCCAGATGGTAGATATGAAATGGTATCTGGTCATAGAAGAAAATATGCAAGTCAATTAGCCAATAATGAAACACTACCTTGTATTGTTAGAGATTTAACAGATGATGAGGCTGTTATCATAATGGTAGATAGTAATTTACAAAGGGAAGAAATACTACCAAGTGAAAAGGCTTTTGCATATAAAATGAAATTAGAAGCCCTAACACATCAAGGAAAAAGAACAGATTTAACTTGTGACCAACTTGGGGACAAGTTAAACAATAAAAAATCAGTTCAATTACTTGCAGAAGAAGTTGGAGATAGTAAGAGCCAAGTTCAAAGGTTTATAAGACTTACTGCACTAATACCAGAGTTGTTAGATTTAGTTGATGAAAAGCAAATCGCATTAAGTCCAGCCGTTGAATTATCTTTTCTAAAAGATGAAGAACAATATGCAGTTTTAGATTGCATTGAGTGTAATGTGGCAACACCATCTCACGCACAAGCAATAAGACTTAAAAAAATGAGTCAAGAGGGAACACTTACGACTGATGAAATAGAAGATATTTTATCAGAGGAGAAACCCAACCAGATTCCCAAAATGAAATTTAATGCCGACAGAATAAGAAATGTACTCCCAAAGAATATTGAGGAGAAAAAAATTGAAGATTTTGTTGTTAATGCCATTGAATTTTATGGGAAACATCTCCAAAGACAAAAGTCTATGGACGCAAGATAGTGGGAGTTATTATTCCACAAATCCCTCCTTACAATCCTCCCTAGTATTATTACTAACTATTTATTTACTAACTGAAAAAAGTATATAAGTATTTACACAAATGCAAAATATTTTAGAATATGCTAGATTGAAAGAAATAAAGGAGCGTGATTGTTATGAAAAAGAAAATCATTTTAGTTGTCATTGTTGTTTTTGCAGTAGCAGTTAGTGGAGTATTTGTTCTAACCAAATGTTTAAAGACAAATTCAAACCACGAACAGGTAAATGTTGTAGAAGAAAAAGATGAGGAATTTAACTTGCAAGAGGAAGAACAAAGCAAAGACGAAATAACCACTGAAACAGATGAAATTGAAAACAAAACATCAAATGGAAAAAGTGAAAGTCCAAAAGAAGATACTTCAAAGCAAGAAAATAAATCTAAAACATCAACAAAAGTTTCTGAAACTCCCAAAAAAGCAGAAACTAAATCTAGCAATGTACCAACTACAAGTAGCAAATCACAAGAAGAAAAACAAGAGAATAAAATAACCGAAAGTAATAAAAATAATGGTTCAAGTAATCAAGGACAACAGAACAAAGAGTCAACAACTTTTTATGATTCTATTACTCACGGAAAAAAAGAGTTTTCTTCTGAAAGTGAGGCTTTAAGGAGAGGTACTGAAATTCAAAACAAAGAGTTAGATTATGTTTTAGATTGGAACGAAGAACACCCAGATAATCAAATACAACCAGAGATAAATTATTTTAGAGTTTATCCATCTGCAATAGATGAAAACGGAAAGTACTGGTATTATTTGCATTTCTTTTGCAGAAGTGGCGAAGGACTGGATCAAGAATTAAAAAGTAAATATTAATGGCTCTTAACAAAGAGTCATTTTTTTTCGGAAAGTGAGGGAAATTAAATGTTAAAAATATTATTATTTGCACTAATCGTAATGTTAGTGCTTTTTTTATGGTCTGCCTGTATCATCTCTGGCAGATGTTCGAGAGAGGAGGAAAAGAGATGAAGAAATTTACAACAACCCTATTGTTAGCAATAGGACTTTTAGTTGGGTTTACTGTTAATGCTCAAGCAGTAAATGCAGCAACATTGAATATGAGTTACTCAGATTATTGGTATGATAGAGCAAAGGCTGATGGTAGTGAACATCATTCTTGGCATTTTACTCTTTACGATATGGATGGAGAAGTAGCATACTGTATTCAACCAAATGTAAAAGAGGGAACGCATTATAATCAAGGAAGTTGGGAAGATACTGGATTGTCTAATTCGATAAAAGAAAGAATACTTTTAATTGGATATTATGGTTATACTTATCCCGGTCATCAAACTTTACAATATAGAGCAGCAACACAAGGTATGATATGGGATACAATAGTTGGTGGTGGTGCTAACACAACTTTCCATACTGCTCGTTGGGCAAAAGGGGATACTTTTGATGTATCAAATGAAAAAGCACAAATTGAAGACTTAATTGCACATCATTATGATAGACCATCATTTAATGGTGGAGTTTATAAAGCACAAGTAGGAGAAACTATTACTCTAACTGATACAAATAATGTATTATCAAACTATTCTGTAAGCGTAAGTGGAGCAGATTATAGCATTGATGGTAATAAGTTAATAATTAAACCTACAAGAAGTGGAAGTATTGATTTAACTTTAACGAAAAATATGCCATATAGTTCTAGTTATAAATTATTTGTTGGAGATGGAATTCAAAATATGATGGTACCGGGAACTACTGACCCAGTAATTGCAAAAATAAGAGTTAATTCTTACACATCATTTGTTGAAGGTAATAAGAAAGATAGCGAAACTGGTAATGCACAAGGACAAGCAACTTTAAAAGGTGCTGAATATGGCGTTTATGAAACTTCAACAGGAAGATTAGTTACAACAGTAGTTACTGATGAAAATGGTTATTTCAAGAGTAATGCAGTATTATCTTGGAATGATTATTATTTACAAGAAATAAAACCTAGTGAGGGTTATGAACTTGATACAACAAGATACAATGTTGATATTAAAGGCAAAGAATCTGCTAGTGTTGATGTAGTAGAAAAAGTAATTAAAAACTATGTTAGTATTTTAAAACAATATGAACAAGTAGATGGAAACACTACTTTCTTAAATGCAGAAAAAGGTATTACTTTTGAAATCTATTATCCAAATGGTAATAAATATGGAGAAATCACAACAGATAAAAATGGTTATGCTTCATTGAATTTACCTTATGGTGTATGGAAGTTCCATCAAGTAAATACAACAACTGGATATGAAAAGATTTATGATTTCTATATCACAGTAAATGAAACAAGCGAAAAAGAACAATATTACAATATTTTAAATAATACACTATATGCTTATCTTCAAGTAATCAAAGTTGATAGCGAAACTGGAAAGACTATTGCTATTGCAAATACAACTTTCAAGATTTTTAATACTGATACAAATCAATATGTTTCTCAATATGTTGGTGGAAAAGTTTATAGTGAGTTCAAAACAGATGAAAATGGCAAAATGATAACTTACTTAAAACTACCTGCTGGAAATTATAAATTGATTGAGGTATCTGCTCCTAATGGTTATTTAAAAGACAAAGATGGCTTAAAATTCACAATAGGAAATGATACCCATTATTCATATACAACTTATGGTGCTTTTATAACAGTAACTTATAAAAACACACCAATAAAAGGTCAACTTGAAATTAAGAAAACAGGAGAAAATTTAGTAATTAAAGATGGTAAATACACTTACAAAGATAAAAAATTAAGTGGCGTAACATTTGAAATCTATGCAGAAGAAGATATTAAATCTGCTGATGGAAATCATCTTTATTATGAAAAAGGTACAAAAGTAGATACTATTACAACAGACAAAAATGGTTATGCAATTTCTAAAAAATTACCTCTTGGAAAATACTATTTAATTGAAGTAAAAACACAAGATGAATATGTATTAGATAGTAATAAACACTATTTTGAATTAAAAGAAGTAAATGATGAAACTCCAATAGTTTTTGAATCATATAGTAATTTAAACTACTTAAAGAAAGGTACTTTGGAATTTACTAAAAAGGATCTTGTAAATGGAGATGTTATTCCAGATACAATCATTGAAATCTATAATGAAAATGATGAACTAATCTTTACTGGCAAAACAGACAAAGATGGTAAAGTAATTATTACAGACTTAAAAGTTGGAAAATACTATATCATTGAGAAAGAGGCTGCAACAGGTTATACAATTACAGATGAAAAAATCTATTTTGAATTAAAAGAAAATGGAAAAATTACAAAGGCTGAAATGAAAGATAAACCTATTACTGGAACTCTTGAATTTACAAAGACTGATGTATCAACAGGAGAACCATTACCTAACACACTAATTGAAATCTATAACGAAAAAGATGAACTTATTTTTAGTGGTAGAACAGACGAAAGTGGTAAAATTACTATTCCAGAAATTAGATATGGAAAATACTATATTTTGGAGAAAGAAGCCCCAGAGGGTTACACTTTAAATCCTGAAAGAATGTATTTTGAAATTTTAGAAGATGGAAAAGTAGTTAAGGCAACAATGACTGATGAAAAAGTAGTAATTGAAGTTCCTAGTACAGGAATTACTGATACTCATATTATTGAAATTGCCGGAGCATTACTAACTCTTGGAGGAATAGGAGTAATTGTCTATGTTAAAAAGAAAAAACAAAAATAAAGATAGAAAGGTTAGTAAGAGTCAACTTATAATAGTTGGCTCTTTGCTAATTGTTGTTGGAATTGGAATAGTTGGAGGTAAATATCTATACAATTATCTTCAAAATCAAAATGAAGAAAATTTAATAGATACTTTTTACGAAGAACAAAAAGAAATAACTGATGAAACAACACCAACCGAAGAAAAAGAGCAAGAAGAACAACAAAAGCCAACTACAAATCAAACTAAAAAAGTTGATTATATTGCAGTTATTAAAATACCAAAGATAGGACTGGAAAAAGGTCTAGCAAGTAAAGGTAGTTATTATAACAATGTTAATCGAAATATTTTAATACTTAATGAATCTGATATGCCAGATAAAGAAAACGGAAATGTTATACTAGCAGGACATTCTGGTAGTGGTAGAACAGCATTTTTTAGGAACTTATATAAATTGGAAACAGATGATGAGGTTAGTATTTTTTATGGAGGTAGTGAATACAAATACAAAGTTGTTAATCAATACGATATAGAAAAAACAGGAACTGCTAACATTGTTAGAAATGCTGAAAAAAGCACTCTAACTTTAATAACTTGCAGACACAACACTAATAAGCAAATTATCTATATTTGTGAGTTAGTAGAAAAGGTTTAGGAGGATTAAATTGGAAGAAAAATATAATTTAAACAATATATCAAAAGCATTTGAAAAACTATTTAATGCTGGATTTAATACAAGCAAAAAAATAGCAACATTAGATATAAAAGAGGTAAGAAAGATTCCTAATTTAACAATGTCAGATTTTTATATTATTTCTGACTTATGGGAATTAGTAAAAAAGAACAATAATAAAACTTCCCAATTATTTATAGAATTTTTAAGTGGTTATAAAGAGAAAGGAAATGATAGCAAATGAAAAAGTTTGAAATTGATGTTGATATAAATGGAACTATTACTTTTGAGGTTGAAGCCAAAAACAAAAAAGAGGCACAAGCAAAAGTAGATGATATTTTAAGCAACACTTCTGTAAAAGAAGCAATAAAATCATACAGAAATAACATTGTTTTAAATGAAAAAGTAAAACAAGACAAAGATAGAGAAAGATAGGAGGAATTACAATGGCATATTCAAAAAGAATACCACCAATTAAAATTAAATTAAATGTAGATGAATATAATAAACTACTAGAAATATTAGAAAATATGATTGATTCTGATAATGAAAATTATTCAAATAAATCATCAAAAATGAAAGATAAACTGTTAAGATATAGTGTTCCAATAACAGAAGAAGATGGAACTACAATAGTTGATATGAGATTTTATAATAACGAGATTGTAGATTTATTTATGATTTTGTTTTATGAGATAGGTAATATTCCTATCAATACTAATTATTATGAAGTCTTATTAAGTGTAAGGGAGAAAATTAAAAAGAGCAAAATGTCAGAAGAATAATAGTCTAATTTAGAACAGGAGGTGCAATATGGCGAGTAAATTAAGACTAATAACAGACCTATATGGAGAAACCTTAACACAGATAAGCAAGAATCCGGATGACTGGATGTCATTCTTGGAGTGTGCAGCAATGAACTACAAATACCCTTTTAATGATCAAGTTTTAATTTATGCACAAAGACCAGAAGCAGTAGCGTGTGCGAAGATAGAGGCTTGGAATAAGCAAGTTGGTAGGTGGGTTAATCGTGGTGCAAAAGGAATAGCACTTCTTTCAGAAGATAATGGTTATACTAATTTACGATATGTATTTGACATTGCAGATACTAATAGTAAGTTCGGAAAAAGTTTTAGATTATGGTCAGTTCCAAAACCTTATGAAGTAGATATTATTGAATCATTAGAAAACAAATATGGAGAACTTGAAGATAAAAGTTCTCTTGGACTTGCAATTAAGTCTGTATCAAAGATAATTGTTGAAGATAATATGCAAGATTATTTGGAAGATTTAAAGTTTTATAGAGAAAATAGTTCTCTTGAACCAATGACTGATGAAGCAGTTCAGTTATTGTTTCAAAATGCACTAGAAAATAGTATTGCATTTTCAATGATTAAAAGGTGTGGATTAAATCCGAATGATTATTTCACTAATGAAGATTTTACACCAATATTAGCATTTGATAGTTATGAAACTATAACTAGATTAGGTGTAGCCACTAGCGAAATATCTGAAATGGGTATTCGTGAAATTTATAATACTATTAAAAAGTTACGAATAAATGAAATAAATAAAATTCGCACATTTGATATAGATAAAGATTTATCTTATGATGTAAGTGAAAGCAGAGAAACTGTTGAAAGGAGGAATAATGATGAGTATAACTTACACACGCAAAGGGGATTACGAGATACCAGACCTAGCGATATCAGAGAACAAGATTCAAGTGGAGGGCAAATACGCAATGATGAGGTTAAGGTACTTGAAAGAGAACAAGAAATCTCTATATACAACTCTATTAATGAGCAATCAACTTCCAGAACACTTGATGAATATTCAAGAAGTAGCAATGGAGAGAGTAGAACAGATAGTATCAGAAATGAAAGCCAAAGAGAAGATAACAGAACAAATGAAACAACAAGACCCTATGAAATGGATAGGCTTAATGAACAACTTGAAGACATCAGCAGAGGAGATAGTAGCGAACGAATTGATTTACGCTTAAACAATTATGATCCAAGTCAAAGTAAAACACATTATGTTGTAGTTGATGAAAAGATAAATCAGATATTAAGTACAACTCCTCATTTAAGAAAATCAAATAAGGAAATAAAAGACTTTATACAAAAAGAAAAAGATGTTACAAAAAGAGCAGAGTATCTCAAAGGAATATTTAACAAAGATTATACCGGTGTTATAGTTGATGACCAAATGTATGGTTATAAAACTTTTGACAACGGTATTTTATTTTGGAAAGGAAATTTCTTATCAAGAGATACAGAAAGTTTTGTAAGTTGGGAAGATTTAACTTATCACTATGACGCAATGATTTTATTAAATCAGTTAAATGATAGAATAGAACCATTGCCAAGTGTAACAGACCAATTAAGTTTTATTGATGAAAATAGTGAAAAATCAGTATCAGATTTAGAATTTACACAGGAGTTTGTTGATAGATATTTAACAGAACAACACCGTGATACAAAGTTTAGTATTTACGAACAATTTAGTAAAAGTTTATCAACAGAGAATAATATAAATTATCTTAAAAACTTATACGGAATAAGTGGTGCTACTTCTACAATAAAAGGAGCAGGAATTGGAGTTAATACTGATTATAAAGGTGTAAGGTTTAATAGAGGTTATTTTGACGCTAGTGCCAAAGAACAATTATTCAAGTGGAATTATATTGAAAAAAGAATAAAAACTCTTATTCACGAAGATAGATACCTTAATTCAAAAGAATTAGAAGAATATCCGAAGTGGCTTGATGAAAAAGACCAAGAAAGAGAATTTATTGAGGCAAGTAATAATCTAGCAGAAAAAATAATTGAAGAACCGACCGAAGAAAAATATGAATATCAATATCATTTAGGAGATAGAGTTTATATTGGAGCAGATGAATATGAAATATTAAGTATTGGAATTAGTAATGTCGTATTATATGATTTTAGATATCCTTTATTTAATCGTGAAATGTCCAAAGAAGAATTTGATAGGAAAGTACAAGAAAATCCTTCAAATGATCATCTTAAAGTTAAAGTAAGTGATATTAAAGATAATATAAATGAAGAACCAAGCAATATAGAGGTAAATGTAAAAGAAGAAATATCACTTCCTATTAAAGAAGAACCAGAAGTTCAAGAAGAAAATATTGTTCCAGTATTTGAAAAGAAGAAAAGTAATAAAATAAGAAGTTTTGATATTCACCCAGAAATACCTATTTCTGATAGAAATCAATTTAAAATTACAAATGATAACTTAGGTGAGGGTAGTCCAAGAGAAAAATTTATCAATAATGTTGAAGCAATAAGAGTGTTAAAAAAATGTGAAGAAGAAAATAGATTTGCAACTCCACAAGAACAAGAGATATTGTCGAAATATGTCGGCTGGGGTGGACTTCCACAAGCCTTTGATGAAAAAGATTCTTCTTGGAGTAATGAATATAGTATATTAAAGAATTTACTTGATGAAAAAGAGTATTCACAAGCACGAGAATCTACTTTAACAGCCTTTTATACACCACCAGTAGTAATTAGGTCAATGTATAAAGCATTAGAGAATATGGGGCTTAAAACAGGTAATATATTAGAGCCATCTTGTGGTGTTGGTAACTTTATAGGTATGTTACCAGATTCATTAGAAGATTGTAAGTTATATGGTGTAGAACTTGATTCCATAAGTGGTAGAATTGCAAGGCAACTTTATCAAAAATCAACAGTTGCAGTACAGGGTTATGAAGATACTAATCTTCCTAACTCTTTTTTTGATGTAGCAGTTGGCAATGTTCCATTTGGAGATTTCAAGGTATTAGATAAGAAATATGATAAGCATAAGTTTTTAATTCACGATTATTTCTTTGCAAAGACACTTGATAAAGTTAGACCCGGTGGTGTTATTGCATTTATAACCAGCACTGAATTTATACTCCCGTATAAATTCGCTTGTGGGGAAATCCCCAATCCCCTTGCTAGACAAAACTGTATATTGAAGAAAGGAAAGTGATAGTAATGAGTGAATTATTATTTTTTGTTTTAGGGTTCATCATAGGAGGTCTTGCAATGACCACCTTGATGTGTTGCTTACAAGTAAATCGTATAAGTGAACTGGAAAGACAAATAGTATTAAGAGATAATGAACACGAAGAAGATCCGGAGGTTGTTAAATGCGAAGTCGTAGAATAAAAAAACAAATATGGCTTAATGATGAAGAAGAATATATTATGAAGTGTAAGTCACAAGCAGTTGGTATGAATGCCTCTGATTATATTAGACATCTTATTGTAGGTTATAAACCGAAAGAGAAACCGTCAGAGCAATTTTATGAAGAAATAAAAAATATTCGCAACATTGGAAATAATATAAATCAGATAGCCAGAATTGCAAATGCAAAAGGTGTAATAGATGTTCCTCATTTAAGAAAAGAAATTGATAAATTAGATGAGTTTATTATTGATATGAAAAATAAATATTTAAGACCAGATAAAGATGAATGAATTTTGTCTGTATTATGGTAAAAAAATAAATTAAATGATATAATTATTATCGTTGGGAGAGGGTAGTAATGTTATCAAACTTAGATTGTTCAATATTAAAAGAATTAGATAGACAAAATATAAAATCAGATGTTATTTCAGTAGTAATGAATAGACTAGATACTAATGATAAGAAAAATGATTTTCTTTCATTTATGATTGATAACAGAAATGTCCTTATATCTTTAAAAGATATTTTTAGTGAATTAAATATAATCACTAAATAGTAATTTGTAGAGGAGATATTTATGGAAGATAAACAAGTATTATTTAATAATATAGATAAAGTTCACACTACCGAAATGGGTATTGATAGAATTAAGAAAAATCTTAAATTAGATACTGATGATGTTGTTGAGTATTGTAAGAATAAAGTTTTAGATAAAAATTGTAACATCTATAAACAGGGTAAAAATTGGTATTGTGAAATTGATAATATAAAAATAACAATCAATTCATATAGTTATACAATTATAACAGCACACAAATTAAAGAGGTAAAATAGATGGATTATCAAATAATAGAATTAGAAGAATTTAATGTAATAGGAATAAGGTATGAATTATCAAAATCATTAAGTAATAATGTAAAATTAGCACAAAACCATTGGAAAATATTTAATAGTAAATTAAGAAATAATAAGTTATATTTAGGAAGTAATTGGTGTAAATATGCTTTTATTGAAAAAATAGAAAATAAGATATTTTATTATATATCTATTCCTAAAAAAGATTTTGTACCAAATGATTTTACAGAAAAGATAATTTTGAAAAGTAAATATTTAAGGGTAGAACATATTGGTAATATGAATAAACTAAAAGATACTATCAATTATGTTTATAAAGAAATAATACCTAAAAATAATATTTTAGTAGAAAATAGGCAATTTGTTTATTTTGAAAAATATGATTATAAATTTCATTGGAATAGAGAAGATTCTGTTATTGAGATCTATATTCCGATTAAATAACAAATTACAATATGGAAGTGAGATGAGTTAATGAATATTCACTTTGGATTTTCATATATAGGTTTAATATTTTTACTAATGTTGATGTTACCAAATATTATATGGAGTAAAAATAAGCCTAAAGGCTATGATAAATATGTAAAAAATGAAAATAAAGTATTACTACTATTGGAGTGGCTTGGAGAAATGCTAGTAACCTGTCTGTCATTGATATTTAGTGATTTTAATATAAATAAAATATCAAACTGGTCTAGTATATTGTTAATTGCCTTTATTATAATGATTTTATACGAAATATATTGGATAAGATATTTTAAAAGTAATAAAACAATGAAAGATATGTATAGTAGCTTGTTAGGAATACCAGTTGCAGGAGCTACTTTGCCAGTAGTTGCATTTCTGTTACTAGGTATATATGGTAGAAATATATTTCTTATTATATCAACAATAGTATTAGGAATAGGACATATAGGAATACACTTAAATCATAAAAAAGAATTAGAATAAGAAATTACAATTTTATAGTTATTGATTTATAGTAATTTACCGAAAAGATTGTCAGTAATGACAGTCTTTTTTGTACGACAAGCAGTTATACAAATAGATTAGTTCAGTGCAACTAATCTATTTTTTATAAGAATTATAAACGAATTAAATGCAATTATTTTTTTATTATTTATTGACATTTAATTATAACTACTATAAAATATAGTAGTATAGTTTGTAGTAGAAAGAAGGGCTTAAATATATGAAAAATTATGACAACTATTTTCTTCCTGTAGATAATATGGAAGAAGCAAAAAGATATTATGAGGAAATATTGGGGTTAAAAAAGAAATTTGATTTTTCTGATAAGGGAATGGTTGCTTATAATATTGGAAATGAAGAACCTGCAATAATTTTAAAAGACAAAAATAAATTTGAGAATTTAAAGCCTACAATATGGTTTGAAGTAGAAGATGTTGCAATCTTCTATAAAGAAATGTTGAATAATGGTATAAAATTTTTGAGTGAGCCTTTTAAAATTGGAACTGGTAATGCAGTCGAGTTTGAAGATCCATTTGGAAATAGACTTGGCGTTACAGATTATATTAAGTAAGGAGTAGAGATTATGTCAAATATAGATTTGGTATTATTAGGACTTATTAAACAAAAATCACAAAGTGCTTATGATATTAAAAAAAATATAGAATATCGTAATATACCAAGATGGGTAAGAATTAGTGAACAGTCTATTTATAAGAAAGTATTACAATTAGAATCAAAAGAATATATTGTTAGCCATAAAGAGAAAGAGGAAAATATGCCAGATAAAGCAGTATATACTATTACTGACAAAGGTAATGATTATTTTAATAGACTTATGAATGATATTTCAAATTATGATGTTAGTCTATATTTGGATTTTAATATTATTATTACGAATTTAGATTTAGTAGATGATGAACAAAAAAAGATTCTTGTTTCTAATATAAAATCAAAGATATTAGAATTAAAAGAATTGCTAAATGAAAGACAATCTCATAGACAACATATTCCTAATGTTGGAAAACAAATGTTCAAACAACAATTAGCATTAGTAGAAACATTAGAAAAGTGGATAATTGATTTTGAGAATAGTTTAAAAGGACAAAATTAGCAAATATTGATTTTAAGTTAAAAGATAAATTTGTAGGGAGGGAAATTCCATGAAAATAATCAACATTGGTATTCTTGCTCATGTAGATGCAGGAAAGACGACTTTAACGGAAAGTCTGCTTTATACAAGTGGAGCGATTTTAGAATTAGGCAGTGTAGATAAGGGAACAACAAGGACAGATACTATGTTTTTAGAACGTCAGCGTGGAATCACAATTCAGGCAGCAGTTACTTCTTTTAATTGGAATGACTACAAAATCAATATTGTAGATACTCCTGGACATACAGATTTTATAACAGAAGTGTATCGTTCCTTATCTGTTCTTGATGGAGCTATTTTAGTAATTTCTGCTAAAGATGGTGTACAAGCACAAACAAGAATACTATTCCATGCACTTCAAAAAATGAATATACCAACAATTATTTTTATAAATAAAATAGATCAGTATGGAATTAACTTAAATAATATTTATCAAAATATCAAAGAAAAACTTTCAAATGATATTATTGTTATGCAAAATGTAACATTAACTCCAGAAATATCAATTAAAAATATCATTGATTTAGATGAATGGGATCCTGTAATTTCCAAAAATGATAAACTTTTAAAAAAATATATTGCAGGAGAAAAATTGACTATACAGGAATTAACGCAGGAAGAATATAGGTGTGTTAAAAAAGGTTCGTTGTTTCCTATATACCATGGAAGTGCTAAAAATAATATAGGAACTCAACAACTCATTGAAGCTATTTCAAATCTTTTTTGTCCTGAAATGAATAAGAATTATTCAGAACTATGTGGAAGAGTTTTTAAAATTGAATATACAGACCATAAGCAAAGATTAGTTTATTTGCGTCTTTACAGTGGAACATTACACTTACGAGATACAATTGTATTGTCAGAAAAAAAGAAAGTGAAACTTACAGAAATATATATTCCTTCAAATGGAGAAATGATACAGACAGAAATAGTTTGTTCTGGAGATATTTTTATAATACCTAACAATACATTAAGATTGAACGATATTATAGGAAATGAAAAGATTTTGCCATGCAATGTATGGAATGACAAGCCTGTACCAATGCTACGAACAAGAATTGAACCGATAAAAATAGAAGAGAGAGAAAAATTATTGGATGCTCTTACAGAAATTGCAGATACTGATCCTCTTTTACGTTATTGTGTTGATACGATAACACATGAAATCGTCATTTCTTTTTTAGGAACAGTGCAGTTAGAAGTTATCTGTTCTCTGTTGATTGAAAAATATCACATAAACATAAGAATCGAAGATCCAACCGTAATTTATTTGGAAAAGCCATTACAAAAGGCAGATTATACTATTCATATTGAAGTACCACCAAATCCATTTTGGGCATCAATTGGATTATCAATAACTCCACTTCCAATTGGCAGTGGAATACAGTACGAAAGCAAAGTTTCACTCGGTTATTTAAATCAAAGTTTCCAAAATGCAGTAAGAGAAGGTATTAATTATGGACTGGAGCAAGGTTTGTATGGCTGGGAAGTAACAGATTGTAAAATATGTTTTGAATATGGTGTTTATTATAGCCCTGTTAGTACTCCCTCGGATTTTCGTTTTCTTGCCCCAATTGTACTTGAACAAACATTGAAAAAAGCGGGAACGCAATTATTAGAGCCATATCTTTCGTTTATACTTTTTACACCACAGGGATACCTTTCTCGTGCATATAATGATGCACAAAAACATTGTGCAATAATTGAAACTAGTCAATCAAAAAATGATGAAATTATTTTTACAGGACATATTCCTGTACGTTGTATTAATGAATATCGTAATACTTTAACTCTATATACAAATGGGCAAGCAGTTTTTTTGACAGAATTAAAAGATTATCAAATTGCTACTTGTGAACCAGTTATTCAATCACGTAGACCAAATAATCGAATAGATAAAGTACGCCATATGTTTAATAAAAAAGAAAATTAAGTTACTATTCGCTAAATTACAATTTAAGGAGTTGATAGTATATGGATAAAGAAGTATTGTTATCAAATATAGATAAAGTTCATACTACTGAAATGGGTATTGATAGAATTAAGAAAAATCTTAAAATAGATACAAATGATGTAGTTGAACATTGTAAAAATAAAGTTTTAGACAAGAATTGTAATATCTATAAGCAAGGTAAGAATTGGTATTGTGAAATAGATAATATAAAGATAACTATTAACTCATATAGTTATACGATAATTACAGCACATACTATTCGCTAAATTACAATTTATTGAGTAAATCAGAAATGGTTTGCTCTTTTTTTATACCAAAAATGAAAGGAGTGAGAAAGATTGCAACGACAGGAATATGGAAAATAGAAAAGAGATTAGATAATGTAATAGATTATACCACTAATATTGAAAAGACTATCAATAGTGATTATGGTAAAGATAGTTATTATGATTTACACAATGTTATTGATTATGTTGAAGCAGATTATAAAACAGAAAAACAATTTTATGTGTCTGGTGTGAATTGTAATCCTAAAACTGCATTAGAAGAAATGACTATTACAAAAGAGCAATATGGTAAAACTGGAGGAATACTTGGTTTTCACGCCTTTCAGTCATTTGCAGAGGGAGAAGTTACTCCTGAACAATGTCACGCTATTGGAGTAAGACTTGCCGAAGAAATGTGGGGAGATAGGTTTGAGGTTGTAGTTAGTACACATCTTAACACTAATCATTATCATAATCATTTTGTAATAAATTCTGTATCATTTAAAGATGGAAAAAGATATTATGATAAAAGAGAAACTTATGCAGAATTGAGAAGATTATCAGATTCTTTATGTGAAGAATACGGCTTGTCAGTATTAAAGGAAAAGCCTTGCAGAAATAGTAGAATCAATTTTGCTAATTACCAAAAAGATAATAACAATAAAGTGAATTATTACTCTATTGCAAAAAATGATTTAGATAGAGCAATAGGTATGGCTACTTCTTATTATGATTTTGAAGATTTAATGAAAGCAATGGATTATGAGTTGATTTATAGAGGCGATAAGTTAAGTATAAAAAGAAGCCCATATAAGAAAAATATTCGTATTGAAAGATACTTTGGTAATGAATATTCTATTGATAGAATTAAGCAAAGAATTGATGAAGAATATATCAAGCGAGTACCTTTTATAGAAGAATATGGCAACAAGAAAAAGTATAATGCTAACTATTATAAAAAGCGAAAACCAAAAGGATTTTATGCTTTATATATTCACTATTGTTATCTATTAAGAGTATTTCCTAAAAAGTATCCTTATCAAAAATTATCTCCTGCTATTCGTGCTGATGTACGAAAGATGGAAGAAATATCAAATGAAACAAGACTGCTTGTCAGAAATAATTTAAAAACTGACGAGCAGTTTTTTGCGTTTAAAGAAGATAAAGAAAAAAGACTTGAAGAACTTATGGATCAGAGAAGTAAACTCTGGTATAAACATAAAAAGTCAAAGTCAAAACAAGAAAAGGAAGAAATTAAGGAACAAATAGATAACTTAAATAAAGAAATAAATCCGTTACGAAAGGAGGTGGTGCTATGTAAAGATATTATAGAAAGAAGTAAGAAGATGGAACAAAATCTTCAAGAATTATCTGATGAAAAAAATCAAGAAAAGGAGGTAGAGAAAAATGAACACATCAGGTGACGCTGCTGAATCTATTGTAAGAATGAGTTTGCAAGGATTAGAGGTAGCAGTAAGACTATCTGGAAGTGGAGCAAAGAATATTGCTGCACTAATGATTGCAATATTAAAAGACCAAAAGCAAACAAAAGGTAAGACAAGACTTACTAATATGCTTAAATCTGGTAAAGAACTTAAAGTATTTACTGTTAAGGAAGAAGATTTAAGAAAATTCACAGAGGAAGCAAAAAGATATGGTGTTTTATTTTGTGCTTTAAAAAGTAGAGGTAAAAGTGTAGATGGTATGGTCGACATTATGGTTAGAGCAGAAGACGCAAGTAAAATAAATCGTATTGTTGATAGATTTAATCTTGCTACTGTTGATACGGCTTCTATTAAAAGTGAAATTCAAAAATCAAAAGACAGTAAAGATAAAGGTGTTGTTATTAAGAGTGTCGAAGAAAAATTGGTTGATGATATTTTATCTAAACCGATAAGCAAGGAGGAAAATGAAATGTCAAACCCCCAAGTGGCAAAGACAGAAAAAAGCCCTCTGTCAGAGCCTACCTTAGACAACAAAAACAAGTCAGACAAGGGTACTAAATCTGAAAAGCCATCTGTTAGAGAAGAAATAAAAGCAATAAGAGAAGAACAGAAGAAAGACAAAGATTTAGATAAAGATGAACTTAAAAAAGAAAAGCCAGAAAAAAACAAAACCACTAAACACAAACAACCAAAATCAAAAAAGAAAAAATCAAAGGAAAGAGGGTAATAGAATATGAATGATTTTGACCAAATAATGGCTAATGCTAATAGTAATACCACTAAATCAAATAAATCTTTTGATAAAAATTCTTGGAGAGAAAGAAAGCAACAAGAAAGACAAGAAGTATATGATTTAATGGACAAAACAGCAGACGAGATAAAAACAGATATTAACAAGTATAAACAATACCTAGATGTTCAAGGAAGATTCGACAAATACTCTGTTGGTAATGCACTTGTAATATCTGCTACTTATCCTAATGCTACACAAATAAAAGAGTTTGATGATTGGAAAGAATCTGGAGCATTTATAAAGAAAGGTGCCAATGGTATTAAGATATTAGAGCCAGGAGATTCTTATACAAGGTCAGATGGTAGTTCTGCTATTTCATATAATGTTAAGAAAATGTTTGATATATCACAAACAACTTCTACACAAAAGCCAAGAACTATTAATTATGATGATAGAGTAAAATTAACGGCTCTTTTAAAAGACTGTCCTGTTGATATAAAGGCAGTAGATGAAATTCCAAATAGTGATAAAGTTGCACTATGGAATAAGGAAGATAATGTTTTATATGTTAAAAGGGGTGGAGAAACTCCAACAATATTTAAACAACTTGCAAAAGAACTAACTAGGTCTGCACTTGAAGAAACAGGAAATACTGAACTAGATAATTTTAAATGTGAATCTACTTCATATATGTTATGTAAGAAATATGGAATTGATGTGTCAGATATAAACATCAACACTATTCCAGAGTCATTTAAAAATATGAGTGCTAGTGAGGTAAGAAATGAATTAACTTCTATGCGTAGCAATATGGAAGATATAAATACTAGAATGAGTGCATATTTTGAAACTATTTCAAAAGCACAAAAAAATAAGGAACACGAAAGATAGGAGGAATTATGAAAGAAGAAATTAAAGTGTTAGAACTTGATAAATACGAGTTAGGTATTCTTATCAATGCTTTAAATGAGTTTAGAAATAAAATGATTAAAGAGGGCAAAGATACAGAATATGTTGATGAGGTTTTATTAAGAGCCATTGACGCCCCACCTAAAAAAAAAGTTCTCACAAGGTCTATGAGGAGAGATGAATACAGATTCTAGTTATCCAAAGTGGTTGTATTGTCTTGGACTAATACCGACAATATGGTTAGCACTTTTAATTGCACCATCAGTAAATGGGGGATTACCACAAATAATGAAAGATTTTTCAGATGTTATTGGTAATCCCTTTCATATTACTTGGAGTGATAATTCAATAAAAGTAATAATAGTATTTATTATTGGCTATGTAATGGCAATTACAATTTATTTATCTACTAAAAAGAATTACCGTAGGAGAGAAGAACACGGCTCTGCAAGGTGGGGAAATGCAAATGAGATAAATAAAAAGTATAAACAACTACCTATGGATAGAAATAAGTTATTAACTCAAAATGTTTGTATAGGGTTAAATGGAAAAAAGCATAGAAGAAATCTAAATGTCTTAGTCTGTGGTGGTAGTGGAGCAGGAAAGACAAGATTTTATTGCAAACCAAATGTAATGCAATGCAATACCTCAATGGTAATTTTAGACCCCAAGGGCGAAATTGTGAGGGACACAGGCAAACTATTAAAGAAGAAAGGCTATGAGGTAAAAGTATTAGACTTAATAAATATGGAAAAGAGTCATTGTTACAACCCGTTCGTTTACCTAAAAAATGACAATGATGTTCAAAAACTTGTAACCAATTTATTTAAGTCAACAACACCAAAGGGTAGCCAGTCTAATGATCCATTCTGGGATACGGCTGCAAGTATGTTACTACTAGCACTTGTATTTTATCTTAAATACGAAGCACCAGAGGATGAACAAAACTTTCCAATGGTAATGGAATTACTTCGAGCAGGAGAAGTACACGAAGATGATGATGCTTATGTAAGTCCATTAGATGTTTTATTTAATAGATTAGAAGAAAGAGAACCAGAACATATTGCAGTTAAGTATTATCGTGATTATCATAGTGGTTCTGCTAAAACACTAAAATCTATTCAGATTACTTTGGCTGCAAGATTAGAAAAATTCAACCTAGAAAGTTTGGCTTCTTTAACTGCTACTGATGAATTAGATTTACCATCATTAGGAGAAAAAAAGACTGCTTTATTTGCTTTGATTCCAGATAATGATACAAGTTTTAATTTTTTAGTAAGTATTTTATACACGCAACTGTTTCAACAGTTGTTTTTTTTGGCAGACCATAAATACGGGGGAAGTTTACCAGTACACGTTCATTTCATAATGGACGAGTTTGCCAATGTTTCACTTCCAGATGATTTCGATAAGATACTTTCAGTTATGCGTTCAAGAGAAGTTTCAGTATCTATTATTCTTCAAAATCTAGCACAATTAAAAGCACTTTTTGAGAAGCAATGGGAGTCAATAGTAGGAAACTGCGATGAATTTCTCTACCTAGGAGGAAACGAGCAATCTACACACAAATATGTTTCAGAACTCTTGGGGAAAGAAACGATTGACACTAATACTTATGGAAAATCAAGTGGTAGAAGTGGCAATTATTCAACTAACTATCAAATAAGTGGTAGGGAGTTATTAACTCCGGATGAAGTAAGGTTACTTGACAATAAATATGCAATTCTTTTTATAAGAGGAGAAAGACCAGTAATGGACTTTAAGTATGATATTTTAAAACATCCGAATGTAGCATTTACTACTGATGGAAAAGAAAAACCTTACTTACACGGAGGAACAGAAAATGCTATTGCTTCAATTAGCATTGATGAAAATGTAGATAACTATGATTTCACAGAAATTGAAGATATAGCAAATGACTATGAATTGATAACTTCGGAAGAAGTTGAAGACTATTTTAAAGGAAAAGGAGAATGTAATTTATGAATAAAAATAGTAAACAATTAAAAATGAGTAGTAAAGGAAAGAAATTATTTAAGGCTTATGTATTAGGAGTAAGTCTTTTTGCAATAACTATTGGAACAAGTATGAATGTTTTAGCAGCAGATGATCCAATGGCAGTTGTAAATAACTTATCAAACTTTATCTTTGGACTAATTAGGGCAATAGGTATGATTTTGCTAGGCTTTGGTATAGTTCAGGTAGGGTTGTCATTAAAGAGTCACGACCCTAGTCAAAGAGCCAATGGTTTCTTGACAGTTGCAGGTGGTATTGTTATCACATTTGCAAAAGAAATCCTAAATATGATAACAGGTTAAGCAATTATCAAAGGGCGAGTAAATATTCTACTCGTCCTCATCTTATTTTTACAAGGAGGTGTTAATATTGAGCGATAATTGGGTAGTGCAAAATTTACAAAATGCACTTGATACTTGGAATTCAAAGTTAGGAGAAATATGGCAATTAGTTACACAAACTCCGGAAACTTTTAAGGGTGGAAGCATTTGGAATGTAATTCTAAATATTCACGGTGCTGTTCAAGCCATAGGACTTGCATTGTTGGTGTTATTCTTTGTGGTTGGTGTAATGAAAACTTGCGGCTCTATAACAGAAGTAAAGAAACCGGAACACGCTCTTAAATTATTTATACGATTCGCAATCGCAAAGATAGTGGTAACTTATGGACTAGATTTAATGCTTTCATTATTTAAGATAGTTCAAGGAGTAATATCTACAATTATTCAGGCTTCAGGACTAGGCGGAGCAACAAGCACAACATTACCACAGGAAATTATAACGGCAGTAGAAAAATGTGGTTTCTTTGAATCCATACCACTATGGGCAGTCACACTAATTGGTGGCTTATTTATTACAGTATTATCTTTCATAATGATAATGACTGTTTATGGAAGATTCTTTAAGTTATATCTTTATACTGCAATAGCACCGATACCGTTATCTACTTTTGCAGGAGAACCTACACAAAGTGTTGGGAAGAGTTTTATTAAATCTTATTGTGCCGTTTGTTTAGAGGGAGCAATTATAGTCTTATCTTGTATTATATTCTCTCTATTTGCAAGTTCACCACCAGTAGTGGACGCAAATGCGGCAGCAGTCACGCAGGTGTGGAAATATATTGGAGAGTTAATTTTCAATATGTTAGTGCTTGTAGGAACAATAAAATTATCTGATAGAGTCGTTCGTGAAATGATGGGATTATAAGGAGGTGTCAAATGAACGAAAAAATAGAAAAAATAAAAAATGATATAGAAACTTTTTTAAAAGATTCAATAGAACATCAAAATAAACACATTGATTATATTTTGTATGATCCAGATAATGATAATATTTTTGTATTAGCAAGTGATGATTATGGTGAAGCAATAGAGTTTACACCTTTTACTAAGGAGTATGATGGTGGGTATCTTGAAGTTCCAGAGTGGGACTACAATTTTGACTATTATATCTACAATTATTTAGAGGAAGGTAAAAGAATAGGTTATATGACTGATGAAGTTCATTATTCTATTTGGAACTCTATTCACGAGTTATATCCAGAAGATATTGAGTACAAAGATGGAGTTCAAGCATATCTACAATATTGTGCAGACAATGGAATAACAAAAGAGTATTTAGATAAAAAGACTGGTTTTGATACACCAGATGTTATGCAATATTTTGAGGGACTAGCAATAAATGATACTATGAAATATAAAGGTTATATTATAGAGGCTGATGACTTAAATTTTGATAATCCAAAAGAAAACCTTGTCCATATATATGAAAATGAACAAGATTATGACAAAAAGGAAGAAATAGAAACAGTTTCACTAAATACTATTGGATTAAAACAAAATATTAGAGATTATATAGATGAGTTTTATATTGATAAAACTGTTATAGAAAGTGAAAAGGCGTATTTCACATTTGTATTAGGATACGACTTGTTAAATGATATGCTTTCAAAATCATCAACACCAGAAAATGATGTTAGTTATGATTTCTGCGATATGATTGCAGGGGAATTTTTAAAGAGCGAAGAATACAAAAATGAAAAATATTCTTCTTATGAAATGTTAGAAAGTTGGGTAAATGATAACAAGGATTTCATAAGAGAACAACACAGTTTATTTATTGGAGAAACAATTGATAGAGATACTACTAGAATGCTTGATGGTGGTATGTATGTTATAGATTTAGGTTATAGAAATAAGCAACCAGTTGCTTTAATTGAAAAAACAATGCAAGACAATAGTAAAGAATATATTATTGCATTTAACTATAAAATCACTGATAAAAAAATTGACTGGGCGTATGGCTATTATTATAACGAAAATATTTCAAAAGCAAAGCAAGATTTTAATAAAGTTTTGTCCGGTGGAAATCTTGCAAACACATTTGATAAAAATAAAAAGGACAAAGAAAGGTAGGTACAAATGGAAGTAAAAATAAATAGAGAAATAAGAAACTATACAGAAAGCATTTTCTTCGGACTGTCATTAAGGCAGTTCGTTTTTTCTATATTGGCTTGTGGTGTAGCAGTATTATTATACTTTTTATTAAAAGGACACTTTGGAATAGAAACCTTGTCTTGGGTATGTATATTAGGTGCTGCACCTTTTGCTGCAATAGGTTTTGTAACTTATAACGGTATGACAGCCGAAAAGTTTTTATACGCCTATATTAAATCAGAGTTTTTAATACCAAAGAATCTAACTTTTAAACCAGTTAATTTTTACTACGAATTATTAAAAGATAAATTAGAAAAGGAGGGTGAAAATAGTGAAGACATTAAGAACACTATTCAAACAAGATAAAGAAGCATTTGTAGTTCCAAAAGGAATACAAGATGTTATACCTGTTACTAGAATATGGCAAGATGGAATATTTCAAGTAGGAAAAAATAAATATTCAAAATGTTACCGATTTACTGATATAAACTATGCAGTTGCAAGTAGGGCAGATAAAGAGGGTATGTTTTTAGAATATAGTGAGTTATTAAACTCATTTGATACAGGAGCAACCACTAAAATAACTATATTAAATAGAAGATTAAACAAAATAGATTTTGAAAAAAATATTTTATTACCATTATCTAATGACAAGTTAGATGAATATAGGAAAGAATATAATAAAATGCTTTTAGATAAAGCAACAGGAGCTAATGGAATCACACAAGAAAAATTTATAACAGTTTCTGTTAATAAAAAAAGTGTAGAAGAAGCAAGAAACTATTTTACAAGAATTAGTGCTGATTTAATAAATCACTTTTCACAACTAGGTTCAAAATGTATTGAATTAGAGGCAGAAGATAGATTAAGACTATGTCACGATTTTTATAGACAAGGAGAAGAAAATGCTTTTACTTTTGATATGATACAAAATATGAAAAAAGGACATAGTTTTAAGGATTTTATATGCCCTGATAGTTTTGAGTTTGAAAAAGATTATTTTAAAATGGGTAAGAAATATGGTAGAGTCATTTTCTTAAAAGAATATGCAAGTTATATTAAGGACAATATGGTGGCAGAACTTACAGATTTAAACAGAAATATGATGATGAGTATTGATGTCATACCAGTTCCTATGGACGAGGCTGTTAGAGAGGTAGAGAATAGAAGATTAGGCGTTGAAACGAATATAACTAACTGGCAAAGAAGACAAAACTCTAATAATAATTTTAGTGCAGTAATACCTTATGATTTAGAGCAACAAAGAATTGAATCAAAAGAGTTTTTAGATGATTTAACAACTCGTGACCAAAGAATGTTTTTAAGTGTATTAACAATGGTGCATACGGCAGATAGTAAGGAACAATTAGATAATGATACTGAAAGTCTATTAACTACTGCTAGAAAACATTTATGTCAGTTCTCAATACTTAAATATCAACAAATGGATGGACTAAATACAGTAATGCCATTTGGAGTTAGAAAGATAGACGCATTAAGAACTTTGACTACTGAAAGTCTAGCAGTATTTATACCTTTTAGAGTACAAGAGATAAATCACGAAAACGGAATTTATTATGGTCAAAATGTTATAAGTAAAAATATGATTATTGCAGATAGACGACAATTATTAAATGGTAATTCGTTTATTCTTGGAGTTTCTGGCTCTGGTAAATCATTTACTGGAAAGAACGAAATTGTATCAGTAATACTTCGTGACCCTAATGCAGATGTAATAATTATTGATCCAGAGCGTGAGTATTCACAGTTGATAAATGCCCTTGGTGGAGAGGTAATTCATATATCTGCAACAAGTAATAATCATATAAATGCTATGGACTTAAATAGTGAATATGGAGATGGTGCTAACCCAGTAATTTTGAAATCAGAGTTTATACTTTCTCTATGTGAGCAGTTGATTGGTGGAAATAATCTTGGACCAAAGCAAAAAAGTATTATAGATAGATGTACTGCTTCGGTTTATAGACATTATCAACAAGGAAATTATCAAGGTGTTCCACCAACATTACAAGATTTTAGAGAAGAATTATTAAAACAAAATGAACCAGAAGCAAAAGAAATTGCGTTAGCGATTGAACTATTTACAAATGGTAGTTTAAATACCTTTGCTAAAAACACAAATGTTGATACTAATAACAGATTATTGTGCTATGACATTTTAGATTTAGGAAAGCAATTATTACCTATTGGTATGTTAGTAGTTCTTGATAGTATTTTAAATAGAATAACCACAAACAGGAGTAAAGGTAGAAATACCTTTATTTTTATTGATGAAATTTATCTATTATTTCAACACGAGTATTCTGCTAACTTCCTATTCACTTTATGGAAGCGTGTGAGAAAGTATGGTGCATATTGTACTGGTATAACACAGAATGTTGATGATTTATTACAAAGTCATACTGCTAGAACAATGTTAGCTAATAGTGAGTTTATAGTAATGTTAAATCAGGCTAGTACCGATAGATTAGAACTAGCAAAATTACTTAATATATCAGAACTACAAATGGGGTATATCACAAATGTAGGAGCAGGACAAGGACTATTAAAAGTAGGCAGTTCATTAGTTCCGTTTATAAACAAATTTCCAACGAATACTAAACTATATAAACTTATGACTACAAAACCCGGCGAAGGTAATTAACAGTTAGGAGGTGGTTATCTTGGCAGATATTAAAGTCAAAGATATAGCAAAAAAAGGTGTAAAAACAATTAATAAAGCAGTAGTTCAAACCGAAAGATTTAAAGATAATATTGTAAGAACAAAAGAAAAAGCAGAAGAAACTGTTAGTAATGATATTAACAGTAATGAATATGCAAGTAATAAAATAAAGTTTGCTACTGATAGAGCCTTTGATGAAAGTGTTAATCAATTTAATAAACAAGGTCAAAAATCATTTATGAAAACCAAGGAAAATTATCAAAAATCAAAGGCAAAAATTAAACAATTAAAAAAGAAAATAAAGGATAAAAGAAAAGTAAAATCAACAGTTAAAAATACTAAAACTGCTATTAAAACAAGTAAAGAAGTAGCAAAGAAAACTGAAAAGACTGCCAAAGAAACGATTAAGGCAAGTAAAAGAACAATGCAAATTGCAAAAGAAACAGCCAAGAGAACTGCACAAGGAGTTAAGGTGGCAATTAAAACAACAATATCTGCAATAAAAGCAATCATAGCCGGAACAAAGGCTTTGGTTGCTGCCATTGTTGCAGGAGGTTGGGTGGCCGTGATAGTTATCATAGTTATATGTCTAGTTGCTTTAATGTGTAGTTCAATTTTTGGTATATTTTTTAGTAGTCAAAAAACGAGCGCTAATTCTATTACAATGAATACAGTTGTAGCAGAATGTAATCAGGAATTTTCTGATAAGTTACAATCTATTCAAGACTCTAATCCACACGACGATTATGTTTTAGAGGGAAGTATGGCAAGTTGGAAAGATGTCCTAACAGTATACACAATAAAGCAATCTAATGGTGTAAATCAACAAGATGTAATGACAATAGATGATAATAAGAAAAATGTTATTAAACAAATATTCTGGGATATGAATAGTTTGACATCAGAAGTAAAAGATGAAATGGTTACAGAACAAGGAACTAATGCAGATGAAATGCCTAAACAAGTACAGAAGAAAGTATTGCATATCAAGATAAATACAAAAACACTAGAACAAATGAAAAATGATTATCACTTTTCACCAGCTCAAAATAAACAATTAGCAGAACTTACTGATAACAAATATGCAAGTTTGTGGAACGGAGTTATTTATGGTGCTACTGATTCAGGTCAATATGTTAATTGGCGACAAGCAGGACAGAGTTGGTCTAATATAAAAATAGGTAATACTAATAGTACAATAGGAAATATTGGTTGCCTAGTTACTTCAATAGCAATACTAATTGAAAAGTCAGGAGTACCTACACCAAATATAGAGCCATTTAATCCGGGAACATTTGTAGAAGCATTAAATAAAAATGGTGGCTTTGATGATAGGGGCAACTTATATTATGGACCGATTAGTAAAGTTGTTCCGAACTTTAAATATGTAGGTAATGTCAATTTAAGAGGAAAAAGCAGAAGTGAAAAATTAGCCTTAATTACTCAATATGTAAATGCAGGTTATTTTATAACAGAAGAAGTAAAAGGAGCAACACCGGGAAATCAACATTGGGTTGCAGTCACAGGAGTAAATGGTAATAATGTTATTATGGTTGATCCAGCGTCTAATCAAACAGATATGTGGAGTGCGTATGAGTGGAGTAAATCATCTCAATTTAACTATTTTAAGGCTGAGTAAATATGCTAATTGCAATTTTAAAATTAAGTATAGGAGTAATAATTCTATATACTAAAATAAAAAAGGTTATTTCTAAGATAAAGAAATAGCCTTGATACATATAAATTCTGTGAAAATATAGAAAATAAATAAAAAATGTGATAAAATATCTTACAAATAATTTACAAAAAGGCTAATTAGATTGGAGGAAATAGATGAAAAAGATATTTGAAAAAATTGTGTCATTATTAAAAAATATTTTTGGCAGTGGTATAGAAGCAAAAGTTGATAATCATAGTAAATATAATATTAACAAAAATAAGCAATGTAATATATCTATTAACGAAGGTGAAAAAAAAGATGAAAGAAAATAATGCCTTAATATCAGTAGAAAAAAATAAAAAGTCAAATATAACAATTAATTATAATGTTATAGATGAATTATCTTGCGATAATATTAGAAGAAACTATGATAAAGTTGTTGAATTAGAAAATGAATTTTCTGATAGACTAGAATATAGTAAGGAAATTTTTACTAAGAAATTATTACCTACACAATTACAGTCGGATTTTAATATTGAGCCAAAATTAGTGAACGGAAAGCTAATGTATGAAACAAAGGCAATTACTCCTGAAGCATACAGAAAGTTTCCTTTAAAAATGAATTATACTATGAAATTTAATAGCATTGAAGAAGCGAATGAATTTAGAAAAAATGGTATAGCAGAATTACAAAGAATAGCAGATTTAACTCAAAAACCTGTTGAAATTCCTAATATTACAAATATGAAAGAATTTTTAGGAGAGTTTGAAAATCCTGTATCTCCGGTTTCTAAATATGGGGCAAGTGGAATTAAATTATATATATGTCCACAACCTATTCCACCGGCTCAAAAATATAAAATTGAGATATTTAATGACAAAATTTCTTTTAAATTAGAAACTTCTTTAAAAATTTCCAGTTTTGGAGATGATGTCCTTGAATTAGCAAATAATGAAAGTGAAAGTGAGCCTTTCAATGTTAAAATTAAATTGACTGGTATAAAGAAAGCCTTAGAAGAAAATTTATTACAGGGGAAATTCAATTTGACAATTTCATTAAGAGAAAAATATTACAATGATTGTGAATTAAATAAAGAAATAATAAAATTTAGATTCTTAATGGAAGATAATAATAATTGTATTTTAATTGATAATGTAGAACTTAAAGCAAATGTCTTTTATTTTGAACATTGTGGAGAAAAAACATACACACAAAAAGAGTATAAACAGTTAGAAAATACATTAAAACTTATAGATAAAGTTATTTATATTTCCAAAATTAAAAAAATAGAAATTGATTATAATATTGAAGAATTTATAAAAAATGAAGAAATAATAAATTTTGTATATAATGCAATCGGTGGAAAAAACTATAAAACTAAAAATAGTATGACAAATACGATTACATTAGACAAAGATGTTGATATGACTGAACTATTAAAAAATAATGGAAAAATTGCTTTTAGAATGTTTTTGAATAAAATAACATTATTAGGTCACGAGATTCAATTAAAAGATTATTATATGACTATGTATGATAGTGTGATAGAAGAATTGCCAAATGATGATTCAGGAAAGAAAATTGCTATTCGTTCTAGCAATATTGAGTATGAATTGATAAAAGAAAATAAAAAAGATTAGCACATTGGGCTAATCTTTAATACTCCAATTTCTCCATATTGAATAGTGGAGAATTATAAAATTCTTTTAGTTCTATCTTAAAAGTTTTACATAGTTTAAAAATAATTGTAGAACTAGGATTATCTACTTTGTTTGCCAACAATGCTCTTAATGTTGATGGGGCAACAGCAGATAATTCTGCAAGTTTATTTGGAGTGTAGTTATATTGGTTACATAATTCAAGTATTCTTAAAGTAATTGCTTCTTTAAATAACATATTACTAGCCCTCCTTACCACTAAAAGAAATTTTAGCAGAAATCGGTTGAAAATATACGCCGATTTCGGTTGACTTTTAGAAAACATAATGCTATAATTTATTAGGTATAGGAAACCTTTTATGAAAATTGATAATTGAGCAGTACATTTTATATAAAGGGTGTACTGTTTTTTGTTAGAAGAAAATTAGATAAATGGTGATGTTATCTAATCTAATTTTTAATAAAAAACTTGGGAAAATAGCATAATAGAAAGAGTGGGATTATGATAGAAATTTCAAATAGTGAAGAAAGTTTTTTTATTGAAAATGATAGATTAAAGAAGTATAAAAAATACAGTAAATATATTAATAAAAATAAACATATTAGTGTTGAATTGGTATTTTTTTATGATAAGACATTTAGAAAAAATAAAATTATATCTATTCAAAAGAGATTGCGTTCTACTGGTGAGCCGGTTGGGGATTTAATAAAAGATTTTAAGATTTTAGAATGTAATTCTAATAAAATAATACTATCAGGCAATGACTATAAAGAATTAAAAAAATTAGTTGAAAACTTAAATATTGAAGATATATACAGAGAAGATGTTTATGTTAAAGCCTATTCAGAAATAATAGCGTATGAGTGTTACTTGAATTACCTTGTGGAAGAACTTGATGGTGTAAGTATAAATGATATTTTTCAATATGCCTGTTCTTGTTGTTTAACAACAAAAGAAAAAGAATTATATAGAAATCGTATAATTCAAAATGCAAAGAAGATTTTAAAAGAAAAGTATGGAACTGATTTAGAAAAAATATTTGAGGGGGTAAAAGAAAATGGCTGAATATGATTTTGTTTTTGTTTTATCAGCAGTAATATTATTGACAGTATTTATTTATTTTATATATCAATCTGTATTGGAAGAAAAAAAGGCAAAGGAACGAACCGAACAAGAAAAAGAGTTTGAAAAGCAATATCAAGAAGATATGAGAAAGATAAGAAAAGAAAATAGTTTTGTTTGGAATAAGAAAGTTCAAGCAAAATATAATAAAAACATAAAATATACAACAAATAAAAAAATAAAAGTGTTAATTGGTGATTATACAGATAGTATGGCTCCATTTACTAACTCTGTATTAAGAAATATGGGAATAGAAACAGAAGTTGTTCCAACGGCTAGTGATATTATAGATAGGGTAAAAGATGGTAACGATTATGACCTTATCATAACAAATAATACTTATTCAAATGGAGAATCAGGTGAAAAAGTTTTAGAATTAAAAGAAGAAAAAGATTTCTCTATTCCTATTGTTGTTTTAACAGTAAGACATAATTCTAGAATGGAATTTTTAAGTGCAGGATTTGATGAATATATTGAAAAGCCTCTTGATGAAAAGAAAGTAATAAATGTATTCACAAAATTTATAGATGGACTTGAATTTAAGAAAATAAAAAGCAATAAATCTGCATAAGGTTTATTGCTTTTTTCTACCTAACAGTTTATCGATACTGAAAGGTTTATATACTGTTGTTAAATTATATAAGAAAACAGTTGGTATCATATTAGTAGCATTTTCATAATGAGCATAAGACGCTTGGTTTGTATTTAGTTTTTTTGCAAGTTTTTCCTGCGTATAATTATTTTTCTTTCTTAAAATCTTTAAATTATGTGCAATTAAATTAAGATCAAGTGTTAAAGGTAAATATTCTTCATTATAATTTTTAATTCCAAACAGATAATCTAAACTATAATTATAATGATTTGCATAATCTACTAATCGTTCTATTGGAATTGTATCTTTTCCTGTTTCCCATCCTGACACAGTTGAAAAGTGAACATTAAATAATTCTGCTATATCTTTTTGTTTTACTTCAAGTATTTCTCTACTATATTTAAAGTTTTTAATAATCATAGTCATCACCCAGTAATTATTATTTCATTTACTTGGGCTAATATTATTTTTCTAGGGAAAATAGCCTATTTATTTGAAAAATGTGCAAAAAAACTTGAATTATCCAAAATTTATTGTAAAAAATGAGAAATTTTAGTATAATAAAGTTGTTAAATTAGTAGGAGGATATGAAGAATGGTAATAAGTTACAATAGACTTTGGAAATTACTAATTGATTTGAATATAAAGAAAATGCAATTATGTGAAATATCAGGAATTAGCACAAATGCTATGGCTAAACTTGGGAAAGACGAGTCTGTTCAATTAGATGTGCTAGTCAAAATATGTGAGGCATTACATTGTAAAATAGAAGATATTGTAGAAATAAAAAGTAAGGAGGAAAATGAAAATGTCTAATAACAGAGAAAGAGAAGAACTACATAAGGCAATATGGTCTATTGCTGATGATTTAAGAGGTTCCGTAGATGGATGGGATTTTAAACAATACATATTAGGAATAATGTTTTATAGATACATTTCAGAAA
>ENA-OROD01000061-OROD01000061.1-human-gut-metagenome-genome-assembly--contig:-NODE-61-length-102812-cov-36.903413_pt1 | contig 102812 bp, 160 predicted proteins | sample MGYA00242123_ERZ509038 | MGnify/ENA primary metagenome ERZ509038 (study PRJEB26280, sample SAMEA2338719) | human gut metagenome | biome: human gut; feature: human-associated habitat; material... | reverse complement strand
TTCATAGAATGTTCATAAAATTCATAGAATGTTCATAAAATGTTCATAAATTTAGCTTCGGTGGACAGTTCGTACTCTTTTCTCTTTTTTTAGGCGGTTTAGGCGGCTTAGGGAAGGGACTCTTGTTCACCTGACCCCCCCCGACACTTTTGTTCTCGGGGCTCCCTCGCTCCGCTCGCTTCGCTCGCTCGCTCCCTCGCTCCCTCAACAAAAGTCTCCCCCCCTCAGGGGGAGGTTCGGGGGTTAAAAAAAATAGGAAAATAGGAAAATAGAAAAATAGAAAAATATAAAAACCGCCCAAGGGGATTTTTTTAGTTGACTTATTTTTTTTCCTATATCTTTCTCTTGCAACTTTTTTCATCAGTAGAATTAATCTAAAAAAAATATATAAAATCGACCACGACATTAGAATATAAAACATTTTTTATGATTCATTAATCCATCCTTTTGGCTTTTGATTTATACTTGAAAAAAGATATTTATTGCCGCCAAGGGGTGTGAGATATCTTTTTGCCATAAGCTCTTGTATTGCGTTAGAATAAGAACCATCAGAAATTCCCATTCTATCACAAACGTCTGATCGGCTAAGCGCAAATTCAAAACCGCTTCTGTTTAAAGCAAAATAAACATAGACTCTAAAAGCTGACGGCGAAAGATATCTGCTTGCGAGTGCCCAGTGGTTCTTATTTAAAATTACGGTAACATTTTCAGGGTCATTATTATCAGTGCCGATAATGACTCTTTTTTGATTTGGAAAAGTAAACATTTTCTTCCTCCTTATTTGATCGCATAATTATAAAAATGATAGATGCCATTCTCATCCATTTCTTAATTCCTTTTTCCATAATTAGATACCTCTTTTAATATTATCTATTATGCCAATTTCATTCGGCTTCTCTTCAACCAGTGGAAATATATAGAAATCATAGTTATTTCCATCTTTCGGTATGATATAATTATTCTCAACCAGTGCCGCGAAAGAACGTCCAGCTACGGTAGTATTTACGTTATATTTTTTGGAAAATTCTGTTGGTGAAAAACTGAATACTTCGCCATCATTGTGAGATGCCATGAAAAGATAAAGTTTGAGCGGAACTATGCCGCCAGACTTGGGGTTATTCAGGTTATTATGAACGATGATTGTTTTACAGTTCTTTTTAAGAGACATTTGGGAAACACCTCCTGCACTATATTTTTTATATTACATTGTTTCCTATATATAAAAGGAATAGAAGAAAAAATATTATATAACTTCATAACAACCATTAAACATTAAAATGAAAATTTAAAAGGGAAGATTTCACTCTTCCCTTTTTCTTTATTATATTAAATAATCTCCCAATTCGCCCTAAAGTAAATCCTTAAATCTTTGTGCAAAGGTAATATTAAAAATAAAATCAGATTTAGCATCTTCTTTTTGTTTAACCCATCGCCCCATAGGGGTTTCTGTGGGATCAGTTTTATGATAATATAAAAAATTATCTGATTTCCTTTTTACTTCAATACTAATATAATTTGATTTACCATCTGCCATATCTGCGGCAACGCCCTCAATAGCTCGCGCCGCAATAGAGAGTAAATAGGAAAGCGGCACAATAATGCCAGAGAGACGAAAGACATGAATTACATTACCATTATCTTTGACCTGTTTTTTCAACTCCTAAGGGTCGTCAAACATAGCTGCTGCAAAGCCTCTTGCCAATTGAGCTGAGATATCTTTATGAAGTTTTTCGCCCTCACTTTTCTGTCCTTCTTTTTTATCATTAACTCCCAATGTTCGTTCTGTCGTATTAATTAACATATTTATAAGCATATCTGTTTTTGAACCAAAAGGTAAAATAGTTTGCATAGTCTGTTGAAAAGACTATTTATTTGGAGATGTACCATGGAATCCTTGTTCATTTAATTTTTTTCCAAGAACATAGGATTTTGTACTTTCCCAAATGACGGCATAATCACCAAGATTCATAGCTTCAATATCATTTAATGCTTTTTCAGCAGGCTCTCTAACATCTTTTTTTGTTCTTCCTTTAATATTTTCTAAAGTTTTCTTTATTGCTTTTTCAAAATTAATACTAATATCGGTTCTTGATAGAACAGTTACCAAGTCAGAACTCGCCTGCGCACCCTCATTAACCCTTGAAGTGATAGCTCTTACTCTACCATTCTTCCCTTGATTCAAATGGGGTATTAGATAGGAAGCTAAAATTTCTTCAACAAAACCTTGCATTGACGCGGTAAAAGATTTATTTCTTATATTTAAAGAATCAATAACATCTTTCTTTGATACACGCTTTCCTTTTTTCTTCAACTTTGCCTATTTACCCGCTTCTTCAAAAGCCTTTACCATATCAGGAATTCCTATATACTTAAGGAAATCTTCTGCTATTTTGCTCTTTTTATTTTTTTCCAATATATTAGCTAATTCGGCATAGTCATTATAAACTGTTTGTCCCATATCATTTAAATCTTTTGTAGATGATATCATAGTTCTAATAGCTTTAATTAGAATAGTTATTATGTGATTTTTATAGATGTCTTGCACCTTTGGGTCTACTATCAAATTATAATCTGAATCAAATTTTAAACATTTACCAATACTATCCTTAATGTCACTCTTATCCGCAGTATATGCAAATTTTTTAAATTCTGCATCATAGGCTTCCCATAAACCATATGCCTAAGAAGTAAAATCTCTATTACTGGATGCATCGCTTTTTTCTTGCTCATCCTTTCTTATTTGACGAACAATTCGTTGAATTTGTGGTAGAGAAGTTTGAACTTGATTTAATGATTTTATTACCAACTAATTAAAGTTTTTTCCCAAAAGATTTTTGCCTTGTGAGGGTTTAATTCCATAGAACTTTTCCAGAATCTATAACTCTTTTTTTCTTTCCAATATCTATTGGTCTTTAAGAAATGCCGCCAAAGATGCAAGAGTATATTCATTGCTTAAGAGACTTCTTGTTTTGTCAAAATCCTAATAGAACTTATCGACTATTGCATTAATATACTCTTCTGACACAGGATTTCTTTCTTCTGTCTTATCATCAAAATACCCTTCCAGATAGTCGTAGAAGATATAACCTTCTCTAACAAAAGGTATAAAATGAATTCGTTTACCCATTTTTTTCACCTCCATACATTTTAAAGTAGATTCTCTCCCTTTTTTCTCTATTACATCCAGTGCCGCGAAAGAGTGAACCCTTAATAAAGTAAAAAGAGGGATGAATTACTCCATCCCTCTTTCCTTTATTTAGCTTTAAGCGAGCTTATATGCACGTCTAAGAGTTTCCTTCTTAAGACCATTTTTATCAGTGAAAGAAACCTTAACCTCACCGCAAACGACTGTGCCGTCAGCGATAAGGGGCTTCAGAGCGGTTGCAACCTGCGGAGGAAGAACCGGAGTTCCCTTAGAAGAAACTGCATGAGAAGCGGTAATCAGAGCGTCACCAGTCTGGAACTCAGTGGTGAGAACCTTATAGATGGTTTCGCGGAGATTTGTGTAATACTCAGAGTTGCAAGCCTCTTTCTTCTCTCCACCATTCTTCTCAAGTCTCTTAGCCTTAGCGGTCTCGCGAGTCTTTTCCTCCTGCGCAATACGAGTCTCAACAAATTCGATCATTTCAGCGGGAGCGCCTGCATCCTTAAGAAATGCCGCGATTGCTACGTAGTTGTCCTTGATTGTAATCTTCTTGTCTGCCATTGTAAAATACCTCTTTAAAAATTTATTTTATTTTGTAAGGCTAATCTCTTAACCTTTTACAAGTATATTATAGCACGAATTTAAGTTAAAAGCAAATTTTAATCTGCAAAATCCGTCCAATCAGTGTTTACAAGATTATATCTATGAGCATTATGTTTGGATGTCTCTTCCATATCATTTGCATAAAGATACCATTCCCCATCAATCAGAGTATCAAAATCTTCTGATTCTCCAATACCAAGATTCTTTTTATACAATTGAACCATCTGCTGTACTCTCATATTATAATCTTCTTGTGCCGCTTTCGTCTGCTGATAGGAACCAGAGAAACCACCGGAGCCAAGATGCAGGAGAAAATAAGCATTAGGAAGAGCAAAACGTTTGGAACAACAGGAGTAAATAAGAGCCGCAGCAGAACAGCACTCATTTAAATTATAGCCATAAACAGGAGTCTTACTTAAAAGAATTGCATCACAAACCGCAATAGAAGGAATGAGATGACCACCGGGTGAATTAAAATAGATTCGTATAGGTTTTCTTTCATCTACTTCTTTCTCCGCATCTTGTTTATTCCAATACATTATCCAACGAACAATGGAAATTATAGAAGCATCAATTTCGTCATCAATCCAAATGATTCTTTCACCCCTATCTCTCCAAAAGTTTACTGCGGCAGGTTCAGGAAGGACTAAATCGCGCATTCCTTCAAATTCATCCTTACCTACATTCTCTTCTTCCATGGCATTTGCACAATCAAGAAGTGACTGTGCCGCGCCAAGTACTCTGTCAATATCCTGCTCATTGAATTTGCTCATAGCTCTTTTACCTCATAAAGTTCTTAATTTAAAGTTTTTTGATACTCGGCAAAAGAGTATCTTTATCAGGTCTTGGTACTAACAGACAGTGCCGCGAGAAGGCTCCTGATTTAACTGTCCAAGTGGTTACTTTAGCGCGAACCACCAAAAGCGCAGAGATGAAATATATTCTGTTTTAGGGTGAAAGGAGGAGGAAGCCCTTTACAGAATACCCAAGAGTTAAAATTAAGAGTTCTCTTTTAGCAACCCTTGAGAATTGAGGATACTGAGTGCAACGTCCAAACTCTCAGCGACCATATAAGCCTCTGTGTCATCACCTGTTGTCATGATGCAAACATTATTTAAACGAACTTCATAGTCAGGTTCGTCCTTTAGAATCGTAACCTGATTTCCACAGATTTCGTTATATCTCAGTTCTTCCATTGCATCGTTACCTCTTTCATCTTTAGTATAATAATTATAGCATAAATTTAGGGAGAAAGCAAATTTTAATCCCAAAGCCCACAATAATATTTAGGCATTGCCGCAAAAACTTCCTGTATAGCTATCAGTTCTTTTTCCTGTTCATCTTTATAAGCATTACGCCAGATCGTCTTTGCTTTATCTGCTGCTTCTGAAGTTGAGTGTGGAAAAAGACAATCCCTATCTTCTGCCGTAGAAATATCCATATACTGATTCCAATAGGCAAAAGAAGGTTTCTTATTTTCCGGAAGGGAAATATAGTCGAATCGCTCTATAAGATATGTTAGATAATCATGCCAGAGCTTAATGGCTTTATCCTCATCTCCGTCGGCTTCTTCAAAAATTGTATTTGGTACTCCATGACCTGTATCTCTTAGTTCCCTTAATGCGCCGGCACAGATGTTACTATGGAAGTCACAGAAGTTCCAGACATCTAAATCACAATAACCTTTTTTAATTCTCTGTCTTGCCCATTTGATATTGCGGAAAAGCCAAGAAAACCAAGACTTGATACGATAAAATTTGGGCGCATTTGCAAACAAACTATTTAATCTTTTATCCATTTTTGCATCTCCCGAAAATAAGTATCAACTTCATCTTTATTCTTCATGAAGTGATTACTTTTATAATAGGCTTTAAGAATTGACTTTCCAGTATTATCCTCAAGCACATACCAGAAATCCCATTTGTTGAAGTTATTAGCTAAGTCATCTATATGACGGAAATGAGGGGATTCATCTATAAATATATCGGGAATTCCCTTTCCTTCTTTCCAACTATAAGCCGCATAAGAACGCCAGATGAAAAGAATTTTTTCCTGTGAACGGTCAAGCCATATAGAGCGAATCCAGCAATAGAGAACAAATAACATTGTACTTATAATGAATCCACCCGTAATACATCCTGCCAAAATTACAACATTCATAACAATTATCTTATTTCGTAATAGTAAGAGTAGAGGTTTTACAGAGTTCAGTGCTATCAGAGGTCTTAATGAATACAAGAGAGAAAGTTACAGCATTAACATCTTCAGTAAGAGGGATTGAGAGAGCAATAGTTGTACCTGACTTAATTTCTATATCTCCATCCGGTGCCACAATATAGGATTTATCACCAGCAGTAAGTTCCTCACATTCAACGGCAAGATCAAACTCATTGGAATTAGTAATAAGGAGCATAATAGTCTTACCATTAAAGAGAATAATAGAATCTGTGAAGTCATCATAGACTTTTATTCCATTGCCCTCAAAAAGAATCATCTCAGTGGGTGCTGGTACATTTGTAGTAACAGGTTCAGATATACAAATTGTATCATCATTGCCACTTGTAGATTCAGCAATTGGTTCACTTGTCTGTGCGTGGGAGGTCTGTTCTTCATGATCACCTTTTTTGCATCCTACAACAATGAATATTACAACTCCTATAACAAGAAGTATTGCCAGTATCAGATTTATTAGATTTTCTTTCTTCATATTTCTTTTTACCTCTTTTACATTTCTGCGATTACATCATCGCTAAGATTATCGGTTGCGGAATTAGACTCAGCATCAGCAATTGCTATGCCAGAAAGAACTTTGAACGCATAGTTCTTTATCTTATAGGCTTCAAAAGAAGTGCGATTAGCTATGCGAACAACGACTCCTTCTCGAATATGGGTTTTACCAATTGGGTCAATACCATCATAGAACTTCTCTGCTTCAGTCTGTGCCCAGAGTCCGGGATTTTCACAATCGACAGGTATTTGCACTTCCTCAAAATGAAGTACTGTCTTAACTCCCATCTCTTCGCATCTTCTTTTTATCTGTTCCGGTGAATACTCAAGGACATAACCATCTTCAAGAGTAAGAGTCATACGATAAACATAGAAGTCATTGGTACCGAGATCACATCCATAGGAGAATTCAGTACGATTTCCATAAGTGGCAACAAACTGTTTATCATTTATCTTCTTATTATCCGCCGATGGCATTATAGGCATATTGCCGTTATAACCAACGACTTCATAATAAACTGTTTCACCTTTATGAAGTTTATTTATAAAGCTATTGTGAGCGGTTTTACGAAAATCCTCTGAACCCCATGCGATATTAGATTCACCAAGAACAGTTCTTCTTGTTCCACAGATATAGCGGTATTCAACAATTCTCTTACCGTTTCTTTTGAATATCTTATCCCAGAATGTTCTTTCATAACCAACTTCAGTAGGCAGATAAGCAGTTCTTTGTGAAGTACCATGGCATTTAAGGCTTATATCGAGGATATCTCCAGTACGGAACTTATTAAGGTTATATGGTAGCTGCTCAGTCTCTATATGTTCTGCAAAGAGAGGCGCCATGTCTGCTTTAACCTTCTTAGTGCTTCCACTTCTTGTCTTACCCTTATAAGCGCAACGAATCGGCACATATTTGCACGCGATTTCGTGCCCATTCACAAGTCCATCAATTACATCACCAGCGTGAAATTCAATAGAAGCATCGCCATGAGAGAAGCAGTAATTAAGACAAGAAATGGGTAATACCAATCCATCAGAGCGATTTCCTCTCAAACGAATTGCAGCAATATTTCTCTTGTCTGGGTCAATGAATCCACCCACGTTATTACCATTTTCATCTTTGCGACGGAAGAGATTATTCTTTTCACCAAACTCAACAGAGATTTGTCCGTCCGAAGGAAGATACAAAATCAGAGTATCTTCAGTGATGGTCTTATCTATAATAGTGGTATTACCGAATACCTCGCAAGCATTAAGGCGATCTGCGTTCTCTGCGGGGCGAATGTTAGTAACATGAGTTATATATGCTTTATACATGGTCATTATCCTTTCTTACTAAATATTTACTTGTTTCGGGTTCTAAATCTTCTTTACTAATAGTTGATAAATCAACAGTATAAGGAATGCGTATAATGGGTATATTATTATCAAAGCAATATTGATTTTTGATACGGTCTTGTTTTTGCGTTTTCTCAAACTTTTCTTTTATCAAAGTGCACTACAACATTCCAATGCATAAATTTGGATATTAGGATGTTTTCTTACATTTTTAAGAGTTATAATAAAAGCAGTATACATTAATTATTCCTCTTCTTTCTTGTTATTATTACGCAAATCCCAAAGACAGGACTCAAGATATTCTCTTTCTTCGGAGGTCATACTTGTTAACATAACTCTCTCTTCATCATAATGCGGATATCCATAAGTTTTAAGGAAAGAGTTAATTGCCTTTTCCAATATTTCAATTGCATCACATCCAAGGTCAAGATAGAGAGGCTCTTCAACTTCAGTTACTACTTTATGATTATAAAGTGGCTCTTCCATTTCAATTCTTATTCTTACTTTCTCTTTTTCTTTTTCCATTTTACTCTTCATCCCCTTCATGATAACTAATTGTATATTTACCACGAGCATTGAGCCAGTGAATAAGTTCTTCAAATTCTTTAATTACTATGCCGTCACAGGTTTGCACAGAAATCTCTGTCGGCGGATTGTCAATTCCTTCATACGCCGCAATAACGACCATTGCAAGTTCGGAATCTCTTGTAACAAACCATTCCTTCTCAAACTGGGGCGGCAACTTCTTCTTATCAGCAAAGATTCTCATAATTTAATCTCCCTTTATTAATAACCAGAGTAATCAATAATTACAGGCTTTTCATCAATGAATCCATAGTTTCCACAATGAAGGTCGTTAACATTCCTTTCTTCAATAAAGTTGTAAAGTTCTGCTGGTACATCTTTAAATATGGCTTCAAGTGATTCACTTCCATCCATACCAAGGACATAATCATTTACGACTTCATCAAAAACATCCTCACTACAACTTTCACTCACATAATGACTTGCATATTTTTTAAGCCTGTCATCGAACTCTTGCTCATCACATTCTGCTTTCCTCTGTATATAGATTCTAATGCCTTTATAGAGAGAAAGGAAATAGGATTCAGCAAAGAAAACATTTATTCCCTTTTTTTCAGCATATGCAAAATTACGCGTTTCCAAATCACAATAATCATATGCGTTAAATCTATTAAGAAGTTCTTCCCTTCTATACTGCTCTGGTTTTACCTGAATCGGCATTTTAATTACCCAGTTGAGATCATCGGGAATAATTACGTATTTAGTCATACCGGATGCAATTTCGCAAGAAGAAGAAAGAGGGTTCCCAAAATCACGAATCCAATCAGAAAAATAAAGTTCATTTTTCAGTACATGATTAAAGCCTGCATCAATATAAGTCTTTGCAATTTCAACTGCTTTAATCTTCTCTTGTCTCGAAGGTTTCATAATTTCTTTTCCTTTCCTTCTTTCTTTTCTATAATAATTATAGCACGATTTTAGAATAAAATCAATTTTTAAATTGTCTCACCCAAATGAATATTTTCTTTTAATAGGTTTTCCCAAGTATAAGAATTTGTTTTATGGTCATAAGAGTGGTCTAAATACATTGTATAAAGTAATTCTGTAAACTCTTCTTTAAACATCTGATCAAGTCTATGACCACAAAGTCCATAAACATAAATTCTCTTGCCGTCATAGACAACTACGTAACTATCATCGTAATTCTGCCTAAAATATCTCTGAAGTGCATCAACAAAGGTCATTTTATTCATGGTCTTTATTTTTCCTCCTTCGGTTTGGTAGATAAGAACTCAAGAAAATTCATATAGCACCGTGGACAAAGGTCAATAGACATAGTGGAGTCATCATTCTCTTCATATCTATATACATTCCATACAACGTCCGCATAAGTTTCAAGTGTGTCAATTGTTTTTCCGCATCTATCACATTTTCTTATTATCATATTCTCTACCTCTCTTTCTTTTACATATATATTATATCATAAATTTAATATAGAATCAAATTTTAAAATAAAAAGAAAGAGCGCAATTAGGCGCTCTTTCCTCTTTTGGCAAATAAAAACTTACGATTTTATATACTGTTCTAACTTATCAATGTCATCTCGATGAAATGTAAGAGTACCAAGAACGGGAAGAGTTACTTGAATTCCCTCTTGCGGCATTGAAGCACGAGCCTAAGCCATGAGTTCATCTATTTCTATTCCTTCATCGTTAATAACTCCCAAATATTCCATACCTGCACTTTCTTTCAGTCTACATACTGTATTAGGTAAGTTATTAATAGCCAGAGCCGCGGCAACACTGACTCCAAAACTATTCAGACCACTTCTTGTGGCTCTAATTTGCGGCATAAGCTCATTATCCATAAACCGTACCAAACCAGATTGAATTCTGTCAATCCCCATTCTCATAATTATTTTCCTCCTTTCCTTATATAAGAGGGGAATCCCTCTTGGACTCCCCTCAATTATTTATTCCTTAGCAGCTTTTACAAGAGCAAGCGGGAAGCGGATTGTAAACAGACTGCGCAGTTGTAGTGGTACCAGTCGTAACATCAGCAACCATCTTCGGATAGAAGGTAGCGTTGGTGTAATTAACTATGATATCGTCTGCACACTTGCGAGCACGAGTTTCTGCATTAATAGCGCACTCACATTCTTTCTTTGCGCAATCCAGTCTCTCTTGGAGTATCTGGAAGCTATCCTTATTAGCCTGATTCTGAACCGCCTGAGAAGCGATAGCTGCTTCAAATTCACGGAAACGCCCATCAACATACTTATAGAGTTCGATACTCTTCTGATCTGAATAGGCATTAGCATCGCGCAGCTTAATATCTGTATTAAGTGCCGCAATCTCTGCATCCTTATTCTGAATCTTCTGTACCATATCAAGGTCGTAACGACTTACAAGATGATCTTCATTGCAAGTACCATTAATAATAGGGGCACCGGCGCGAGGACCGATCCCTATGCCGCCATTGAATAAAGCACCAAGACCACCCAGTAAGTTTAATCCACCTAAAGCGGTACCGACACTACCAAGAGCTACTCCAGCATTACCTTGTCCTCTGGAAGCATACTTATGATTACCATAAGCCATGTTTTCAAGGTTATCCATTCTTTCTTCTACTGTCATTTTCGTTCCCTCCTTTCATGAAACGATTTATAATAAAATAATATATGTAAAACACTCAAAGGCGCCGAATTAGAGTGTGATTACATCGAAAAATATTTTTCTACTTTATAAGGCGCTGCATCAGCATCATTAATAAAATCTTTTGCCAATGAGTAGAAAAAGTCGGGATTATCTTTTAAACCGAATGTGATCGCTGTATTCATATAATCATTATAGGTCATATTCATAACCAGATAATAATACATAAGATGTTCAGTTACAGCATCCTTTTTAATAAGATACTCCTTTACTTTATCGCATGACCAATGCTCTCCATATGGTATCATATGCGACACGATTTGTTTTGCTTCTTCAGGAGTTAAAGCATAAGCAATTCCTTCTAATTTATGACAAAACTCCTTTTTAGCATCTGTTGATAATTTTGGAACATATTCAGTAATAAGACGGAAGGCTTCCTCATCTCTTCCCTTCTTATGTACCTGTTCCATAATCTCAGCTATATTCATATTGATTCCTCCTTTCATTATGATTGTCTGATTTTTGGTTATTCTATTTTGAGGTTTTATTCCTCATTGTTTAATAGTTTATTTTTTATTTTCATTTACATAAGTATTTACTTAAGAAAATATGTTATAAAAATAGAAAGTAATAAATTTATTAGTTGTCAAATAAACTGTTTTAGATATTTTTAATGAAAGAAAAATAAAGAAGAAGCTGACAATAAAATAATCAGCTTCTTCATATTTTAAACTTTTACAATGGCTTCTCTATAAACCTTGCCAGTATAAATTTTTGCTTTCTCATAACGACTTAGTAAATAAACTGTTTTTTCATCTTTTTCTTGAATTTCTCTAACATATAATGTAACTTTAAATACCCAAGACGAAATTGTCTTGCCATTTATCCAAGTAGAGCCTTGAACTAACTTTACTTGATCACCAACTTTAATCTATTTTATGAGATTTGGCGTCGGCATAGGGTTGGGATTAGATGTATACTTCTGAATGTCTTGAGCATCTACCCAGCCATTTACAGTGGACTTACTTCCTTTAACATGTTTAAGTAAATAAGGATGCTTGCCGGGATATATACGACTTATATAGGCAAGACCGGGAACACAAGTATAGCCTAAAGTAGCATTTGCGTTTCTATAATGGGTAGTGCCGACAAAGTTAACTGTATCTCCAACTTTAGGAACATAAGTAACTTCTTCAGGCTTTCTCTTAATATCTAACAATCTCTGAACTTCAGCCCTAAAATCATTCATAGTCTTACCGAACTTTCCAAGCCAGTGATCTATATCAGCATGAGAAGAAGCATATCCTCTCTATGCTGCCTCTTTATGAGAGCAGATTACATTAGAATTCCAATTATGACGATAACAGATATCTGCACAAAGTTCCGTAGCTTCCTTATAAATTGCATTAAAATAAGTTCCATTAGTTAAACTGTCTTCACAAACTTCAAACTGTATATGTGCTGTCGGATTATAGTTATAAGACCCTTTACTGCCACGTCCGACGCCCCAAGCCGCAATATCTTCAGGTAAATTTTGAACAGTTGCGACAGAGCCATCTTTTATTTTACCAATAATATAATGAACTGCCTTTTTAATATTAGGTCTGTTCCAGTGATTGCCATATCTATTAGTTCCAAGGGTATTTAGCAATTTAGTTCTATTGGGATCATCATTAGAGGGTTGACTATACCTTGCAATGGAAGTGTTATTAACACCAGTAGAATGAACAACTATTCCCACTTGATTTGCCGATTCCCTATATTTCCCATAGCAATCACTTTGAGTGTGCATACAGGTAATTAAATTCATTTCTGTTCCTCTTCATTTTCATAAATATTCTCGCTTTCTTCTTCTCCATTCTGTTCATTGTTACCCGGCTTTTGAAAAACCGGAAGGTTCATAATTGCTGCGAGTCCTGCCGCTGTTGCTGAAATAAGAAGTCCAAGAAGCCCAGACTTAAGAGCATCAAAATCTTCACCTGCTCCAGATATAATATAAGCAAGATTAACAGAGATATAACCTAAAGCCGTCTGAGCGAAAGTTCTGAGTGTCCTTCTTATAAGTTCTTTAGTTGTTGCTTTCATTGAGATCATCTCCTTAATTTAATATGAGGGTAGTTCCCTCGACGCGGGCATTAAGCCCTAAATTTTGTTTTGCTTCTGCTAATGTATTTGCTCCAGTACCGCCAGAAGATATAGGAAGAGGAGAAGAGAAGCGCGGTTGCCAATAAACGTCGAAGTAATTATCTTCGTTAGCGACTGGCCCTCCAAAAGCGATACCTTGACCAGAAGGTCTTGCATTAATTGTATATTTAGGCGGCATGGTTGTAAGTTTAAAAAGAGGAAAGACTTCATCATTAAGACCATCAGAAGCAGTAATAATATAATTATAAGTATCAGGATTAGCTAAACCTGTGCTAAAAACGAAAGAAGATTTAACCAATGTTCCATCTTCATTAAAATCTAAGACGGTATTGTTTATAAGCATAGTTGTATCTGCTTTATTTTTTAAAGTGTGCTTTAAAGTAAGAGAAGTCTATCTATAAGTAGAATTATTAGAAGTTGCATACTCCAAAGGGGTATAAGAGAAAAGATTATCCTTGGTTGTACTGGATGGAAAAGAAAGACAGATATCAACACCAGAAGTTGCAGGAATAAAATAATCATCACTACCAGCACGCCCATATTGAATTGTTGGTGCTTGCTCATGGTTTATTTCAGGCTTTGGTCTTAAAACAATAGTAGTATTGAGAACAGTCTTTACACTTAATCCTCTGTTATCATCATATTGAACTGTTATATCATAAGCCCCAGCAGAGGGACAAGTCCAGAGGTCAGATGTGAAAACACCATTAATTTCTATTGATCTTTTCTGACCTTGATAACTTATAGTGAGCTTTCCTCCACTTCCTTCTGTTGCGGTACAAGTTCCTGTAATGCTAATATAGCTAAGATTCTATATACCTTTATTATTCTTTGCCCAAATATTTGTATACTCATAGGAAGCGGTTAATGTAGGTTTGTCAGCAAGTGTAAATGTGACAGCGTAGGTTGAAGTTCCTAAAAGACTATTACCTTGATAAGTTCTAAGAGTAAGAATTCCCGGCGCTGTAATTGAAGTTGACTAAGCATTATAAATAGCTTTAATTTCAGATGTAGAAAGAGTCACTGCTGTTAAAGAAGGTGAAGAACGATCAAATATTGTTCTTCCATTTACAGTTAATGAAAGTTCATGTGTATAAGATTCACTATACACTGTTACATCCATTGACCCTGTAACAGCATTAGAAGTCCTTAAAGAATGAAATGAAGCTGAATTTATCTTAGAAATCATACCTATTGCAGTGGCTTCTAAACTAAAATTTCCTGCTCCAGAACCACTTTCTTCTATCGGTTTATAACTTCCTGTACTTCCAATATTAAAATTTTCTATATTAAACTTGCAACTTGACTAAGTGTATACACCACCTGTTGCTCCAGTGAGGACTATTTCATCAGCAAGATATAAACCAGAATCGCCCAGTTGCACTGCTCTCACATTCGTTACTGTTGAATAACCATTACCTAAGGTCTTACTTTTCATGGAGAATGTGCCGCCATAAGCAGTGATATCAGCATACACATTAAATTTTGCCTGCCCTTCTATAAAATTCTATGAATAGAACTTCATTGTATACCAATTACCAGTGCTTAATGTGCCGGCGCTGAAATCTCCTAAATAAGTTGTATAATCCCAAGTGCTTGAACCGGTATACTTAACTCGCACAGCCAGCTCAGAAGTACTTATTAGAGAGATTGACCAAAGAACCTTATCTGAAGGTGCATTCTTCTATAACACTTTTGGAAACTGCGTATTATTAAGGCGGAAAGTCAGGAATACTGACCAACCGCTATTACACGCACTATTGAGATATCGTCCGCCAGCAAGATAGACTGGTGAGTTTAAGTAGCGTGTTATCAAAAGGGATTCCTCCTTAATTTAAATTAAAAATCTATCTATTGTAATTCAGTAGGAATATCGGGAATATCAGTTAAATCAGCGTAAGAACCTGAAAAGTTAGAGGCTTTCTTCCAACCGCTTCCGATATCTCCTTGTACATATTGTATATAAAAATTACTCTACTAATCTATCATAAGAATATAAGCATAGTGTTTATTAATTTGAGATAAGCATACTAATCCTCTTAAGGAACTACTAATCGCAGCAGCCTCTACGGGTACATCTGTAGCGTTACGATTCATATAGACAGTATATAAACCGGGAGTTGTTAAGGTGTTAATTGTATCTATAAGGGAACTTCCAGAGCCAATTTTTAGACCGTAAGGATCTGTAAAAGTTCCTGTAAAAAGAGGATTAAGATAGGTGAACGCTAATTCGGGGAATGTTAAACTTGCTAAGAATCTATTACTTGTCTATGAAGCTCCATTAATTGAGATAGCTCCATTAGAAGAAGAGTCTGACTAACCAGTAATGCCAATATTGGTTCTTGCCTGTTGTTTTTCGGAATCAGAAAAGGATTGAATCTTATCTGTCCAAATTGCGTTACGGTCACGAATTTTTTTAAAGCCTTGGCTACCTATATAAATTTCAGGTGCTTCGTCCATGTCGCCACTACGACCTAAATCTAATGCAAATTTTCCATCTGAATTAGCAATATTAGAAGGGGGTGTAATACCCGATATAAATTGTACTTTAGTTCCCGAAGGTATCTATGTCACTGATCCTGCCATTTCTATTCACCTCTTACTGACTTTCATAAATCATGCCAGTCAAGCTCGCACTTGTACCGGAATATTTTCTATTAAAAACGAATGTAATTGTATTTCCAGACCTACTTACATTCCAAACTGCATAATGTAACTGGTCTGCAACCTGAACCGGCACAGCAGTCGTAGTTAATGAATCCGCTGGAATTGCTGTACTTACATAGCGTCCTTGAAGCGGAAATACAAGATTAAGGATACTATAACCATCACTTAATGTGACTGTCTTTGTACCCGAAAGACCAATAGAACTAAGGGCTTGCATGGTTCTCTTAACACTGTCCACAGAACCCGGTTCATTTATAAGACCAGACGCTGCAGCTTCGGATAACCAAAGTGTAAAATAATGATAAGTGTTGCTATTGGTTGAGGTAAAGTTGAATATTCTCGAACTTCCAGAAGTTGTATAGCCGACACAATTGTAAACTAAACGTCTGTTTGTATCGATTACCTTTATTGGTGTTCCCTAATCATAAGCTGCCCAAATATTGGCGCCTGTAAGACCATTCATGTCAATGGTCGTGCCGCTAACCTAAGAGTCTGAGGTAGTCATAATGATGGGATGAGTCTTGCTATCTTCAAGGTCATAGGTAGTATTATTTAAAGTTATACTATCCAGCAAACCACCATAGATGACCGATTTTGTCCCATTTGCTTCTAACCAAGTAAGTAATTCACCAGTCGGTTCTGTCTCATTAAAAATGATTGTTTGATAACCAGTATTAGTCCAAGCAGAATTTGTTCCATAATAAGCCATATTATAGCCGCCAGCTGGAAGTCCGTAAACAACGTTTTGCATATTGTCGATCGGATTCCTCGTTCCAACCCAAATACGGTTAAAGGATGTCGCATTTGAAATAAAGTTTATCGTTACATCAATTTCTACACTTGTATCCGGATTATCTTTCATAACCCAAGTTGACATTTTTATCTCCTCCTTATGGTCTAATATATACTGCTTCGACCGTACTTGTAGCCGATTGATTACTTAAGACACACTTTATTGTATTATTTGTTTTCGTAATCTGATAAGCCACATAGCTTGTTTGATTTGTTAATTGAATTACTTTAGGCAGTGTAGTAATCGGTACAGAAGTAGTTACATAAAATGTTCCATTTCCCGGTCTACCTATGAATATTAGTGTACCATTTTCATAATCCGTCGGAATTGTGAAGGATGTACCATCACTTGAAGTACTCAGTGTTCCAGTACAATACCTTGTCGGCAGAGTCATGTTGTAGGTATACGGTCCATTCAGTGTAAGGGTTGTACCAGTTGAGATTGAGCTTGTTGTATATCTCACTATATTGCGGCTTGAGTTAAACGTATCAAAACTAAAATTATACCAAGTTGAACCATTATAGGTATAAGTAGTTGCACTCTTTAACTGATAAATCGTTGCGCCAACATTAACACCTACAAATCCGCCCTAAAGCACTCTATTTGCAATTTCTTCATTAGTCATTCCTTCGTGACTAACCGTTAAACTATCATTTGCATCATATATAAGTGGTCTGGCAAGATTATCCTTTATATCATAATAACTGTCAGACACTTGAATTTTATCTAATTCTGCCATATCTTCACCTCACGGCATTATATAAACGGCTGTCCAGACTCCAGACGAGGAAGATGCTGAGCCGAATGTAAAGGTTAAAATTGAACCATTCTTCGTAATGCCATAGTTAATCTGGTTGGCATCATCGGCAATAGTAAACTTCTTCTATGTTGTACTAAGAAATCCAAGAGGTATATCAAGTCCAAGATAACCAGTAGTGCCAGCATTAGGACGTCCCCAAACAAGAAGTGTTCCATTTTCATAGCCGGTAGGAATTGTCGCAGTAGTTGAAGTTGTACGGCTTAAGGAAGAGGAAATCAAAGACCTTGTCCCTTGCACTAAGTAGGCAGTAGTGTTATTGGAAAGAACAATGGTTGTCGATGTCTTACTTGTCATAGCTTGAAAATAAGTTAAAGAGTTTCCTATGGCTGCTATAAAATTAGAACTTATATAAGTGCCACCAGTTTCGTACATCGATTCAGCAGTATACATTCTATTATTGTACTTAACCCAAACTGGCTTTCCCTATTGATAGACTTCAAAAAGATCTTGCATAGTCATATTATTAGGAAGAGTTACTGTAACATTAGCGTCTCGATCAAGTATAATCGGTCTGGAGAAAAAATCTTTGACATCATATTCATTTGAATCAACTTGTATTTTATTTATCTATGCCATTAGAATTCCTCCCAATTAAAGTTTGTGCTAATTTCATTGTTTTCTATTATAATTCCTGAACCCGCAATATAAGTAGGAATAAGAGGAGCGTTGAGTAAATTATTATAATCTAATGTAAAGAAAGGCAAATCTCTTGCCGTACTTACTCCATTTCCCACTTTTATGCGAGGAGAAGAAATTGGAGTAGTACGTCCTGTTGGCAATTCAGTCGTTAAATCTTCGGCGGCATAAATGATTATTTCGCCTTCTTTTGGCACAAGATTAGAATTAATCCAATTCTTTTCTGTATCAATTTTCTGAGTCATCCGAACATTATAATTTAATTCACTCATTTCTATCACTCAACCCAAGAAGAAGAACCGACAGAGTAAACTGTGCCGCCAGAGAAAGTATAATTATTTGATGTTAAATTAAAACTCTAACCTGCAATAGCGTTATTAACTGAAACAGAATAGGTATGTTGAACTCTATCATTATAGGAAGTACCCATTACAAGAATATTGCCGCGAAGCGAATTTCCTGTACTGCTTAAATACACATTACGAGTAGTTGCGACTGCATAAGAAGTATAAACAGTTTTACTTACATAAGCAGATCCGTTTATAGAAGCATATGCCTTATAATTACTTGTATTTTCAGTTGGTAAGTAATAACTCAACTTGTACCAAGTATCTGCTGCAAAAGTCCAATCTGTCCAAGTCACATTCCTTACAGTTCCGCCATTATAACAAACAGAAATTTGAAGATGATTTGACTAATTAATAAAAATTTTGTAATAAGTTGTCGATGACGGCGTATCAGAAAAGAGCATATTTTGTTTTCCAATAGAGCCAAGTTTAAATTCAAGTTCAACCTTAAACTGACAAGTTGAATATTGTGAATTAGAGTTAAAATTTTTACCATTAGGACAACTTAATTGACCAGTAACATATTTATATTGGGAAGTTGTTGCTAAACGTCTTGATATTACCGTAGCGGTTCCATTTTCATCAACAGAAACTACCTGCGATATATCTCTTAAAATGCCGCCAGAATAGCCACGTACATCAATACAATTGGAGTCAGATGTTCCGGTCGCGGCTTGACCTTTACGAACTCCACTGATATCAGCATATATATTTGCTAATTTCATTTACTTCACCTCAATAGACGAAGTAGACTGTATTATTAGTAAGAGTAGAAGGAAGACTATCTACTATTTGAATCTTAGCAAGGCTGTTTATTGTCGCTGTAATAACCTTATTTTGAACAGGATTTGTAGATGTTGTTGATAAAGCACTGTCAATGGTAATTGACGAGCCGCCAGAACCTCCACCAGAACCTCCACCGGAGCCGCCATAGCCATTAATTACAAGAGTCTCATTATTTACAGAAGCATTAATACTACTTGCACCGATATTATCTCTTGCTTGAGTCTGCTGAGCCTCTGTTAATGTTTGACTTGTATAAAGAACTGAATCCTGTTCTTCTGGTAAATTAACATCAACACTACCAGAACCATCATAAGTTGCAACTGTTTTGCTACCTTGCTTAAAACTTACAGTACCGACAGAGGGTGTTTTAATTGTAACTCTATCAACAGAATTACCATTTAAGACATCAGTGAACATTTCTCCGGTATCAGTTGTTACATAAAATGTGCCAGCAATTTTATCAGTAGGAAGATTTGTTTTCTTTCCTCTCTAAAACTTTACCTAATCTGCCATTTAATTACCTCCAAATTTAATATGTGTTCCAAGTTAAAGACACATTTTCTACTTGATCTTCTGTCGCATAACCGTCAAGCAGAAACGGTAAAGAACTGACATTAGAACTTCCGTCTCCTATTTTAATCCTTATTGTCGTATGCGTCGAGTCTTTATCATAAATAATTATCTCGCCTTTCTTTGGAATAAAACCATTTGTTCCCGCAGTAATCCAGTTTGCTTCAGTGTCATGTTTCTGCACCTGACGGGCTTTTAAAACATTTTCTGCCATATTTACCTCCTAAATTCAAAAAACCCAAGTCTCATAAGAAACTTGGGCTAAATAAAAGAGGTATTCGCAGGCAATTAAGCCCTTAAACGTCACTTCCAGTTATCATTTCCAAACTTACGAGACGAGGTTAAAGCATCATTCCAGAATTAACCTTTATTTTTCTTTTTCTATATTTAAGAGGAATTTCTTTTTCTTTTTTATACTTTCTTAAAACAAAAAGTGGGATGAATTTCTCCATCCCACTTTCTTTAATTTAACTTACTTAAAGGTCAGCAGAAGTGCCACCATCAAGAACAAGAATCTTAGTACCCTGAACAAGGTCATCAGTACTTCCAGTTTTAGCAATAGCCGCAAGATCATCGGGCTGAACCGCAGTATCTGCAAGCGCGCCCTGAGCAGCAGTAGCATAAGCAGTAGATGCAGTGAAGGCAGCAGAGCCAAGACCCTTAACCGCAACATCAGTACCCTTTACAGAAATATTACCATTAGCAGAACCAGTAGTAATATCAGTCTTTACGAGAGCATCGCCAACGAGAGCGAACTCAGAAGCATTATGCGTAACAATATCACCATAACCTTCAAGAGTCTCATTAATTGCCGTTACAGAAGCCGCAGTAGCAAAATCGCCCTCTGCTTTATATGCCGCAGTACCAAGACCCTTAACTGCGACATCCGTGCCATCAACAGAGATATTACCATTCTTCGAGCCAGTGGTGATATCCGCTTTCTGGAGAGCACTATCAGCAAGTGCGCCCTGAGCTGCGGTAGCATAGTCAGCAGCATCAGTATATGCCGCAGACTTCAGACCAAGAGCAGTCTTAGCAGCAGCAACAGTGAGTTCATTAGACTCCTTAGTAAGAGTAGAACCAAGAACCTTAACGCTCTGGAGCGCAGTATCAGCAAGAGCACCCTGAGCAGCGGTTGCCTTTCCAGCAAGAGCCTCAGTAAGTCCTGCAATCTTAGACTGATCAATTGCTGCGCCAGCCTTGATATCAGCATTGACGATTTCACCCTTTATTGCATGAGTTCCTTCGTCACCAAGCTCAACCCATTTGTCAGTGTCGTTAACGTAGACATACTCTTTTGTACCCATAACGACAACGTCGCCAGCCTTACCAGTAGCAGGAAGCTGTGTAACAACACCAGCAAAGTGCATAGCACCAGAGAGTCCAGCTACGGAAGTCTTAACAAATGTAGCAACCTGAGCTGCACTAACAAGTCCAGTATCAGTAGAATCGGTAACGATAGCATCAACAGCAGCAGCCTTACCAGCAGCAGTACCAGCATCAGTTACCTTAGCAAGAGTAATGTTCGGAATACGAGCGACGTCGAATGTTCCAGAAGTAATCTGACCTGCTGCGAGATCCGGAATATCAGCAGCTTCAAGATCAGCACCGCCAGTTACAAGACCTTTCTTATCATAGGTAATCTTCGTATGTGTACCGGCAGTGATATCTGTATTAGCAACAACTGCCTTATTAGCAGTAGCCTGAGCAGCTTCAGCGGCAGCCTTAGCACCAACTTCTCCATCCCAACTGGTTATCTGATCCGCAGTAATAGCAGCAGCAGGCTTACCTTCAAGAGCAGTTATTCTATCTCTTTCAATTTTTAAGAGATTATCAACCTGAGTGGAAGTATAATAATTTGTAAGAGAAGCATCGGCAACAATACCCTTAACCCATGTAGAGAATTCAGCCTCAGTCTTCTTTGCCCATGTATGAACGTCAGCAGCAGGAGCAACAAGCCACGGAAGCGACTGAACAGTAGTAGCACCGTCGCCAACTTTCATCATCCAAATAGGTTCTGTAACTCCACCGGGAGCCTGTGTAGTACCGACCTTAATAAGGGCAACTTCACCATTTTTTAAGGTTTTACCTGCATAATTCTACCATTCGTCATGGTTGAGAATTATTCTCGTTTTTAAAGTCTTATCTGCCATATATTATTTCACCTCAAGCATTTCCACCATTCAGGATAAGAACATCACCAGCATCCTGAACAAGTCTATTAACATTTAATGAATTAACGGTCATTATACCGGTTGCTGCAACTTCAATTGTATTCTGAGCAGCAACAACTGCACCCTCATCATTGGTACGAACAACAGATTTAACTCCGCCAAGGATCTCAGCCGTAGCAACAGCGAGTTCTTTCGGGGTAATAATAACTGTCTTGCCAACGGGAGTAAGTTCTTGAGTACCATAGATAATTTTCTCAATTACATTCTCTTGAGCATTATCCTCTATTGTACCGAGCTTTGTTTCAGCAGTTTCAAGTCTCGTATTAATACCGCCAACGGTATCATTAATTGTTGTAATTTTACCGTCAACCTATTCTTTTGTATAAACTTCATCAGCCTTAGCAAAAGTAGGAAGCTGGTCTTCGACTGCCTGAACTCTTGCATCATTTGTGGTCTTATAAGCATTAAGAGAAGCAAGAACGTCAGCCGCAGATTCTCCACCGGTAATGTCAGCAATAAGTTTGGTTACTTCATCTTTAATGTAGATATCAGTGTATATACCAGTTGCGCCAGTATAATTACCATCCTCACCCTTTGTGGGTTTAGTGCCAATAGCTGTGGAAATCTTAGTATCTATTGTAGAATTTACATCTGCGGTCTTAGCATAATCAGCAAGATCAGCAGCAACGAGCTTTTCACCCAGAGCTGTTTCAATCTCACCAATCTTTGCGTTGTATTCTGTCTTAGCAACTGTTTCAGTTTTCAGAGCATAAGCACTATGATCAATTGCTTCAAGAGTATCAATGCGTCCACTAAGTGCATCAGTAATAACTTTTTGATCAGCCGTCTTCGCGTAACCAGTAAGGTCAGTTGAAGTAGAACCAATCAGTGTAGGAGTTCCATCTATAAGAATGTACTCATTGTACTGGTCAACACCTGTTACTGTATCGTCCTTAACAAGATAAAGTACATTAGTCTCAGTCATCTGAGCAGTGCCTTCAACAACCTGAGTTTTCATATGTCCCTAAGCTGCAACTGCTTCACCAATCTTGGTATCAGTTTGAGTCTTAGTATAGACATCTGCCGCATTAGCTTTCTTACCAACCTCAGTTGTTAAATCTGCTAAAGATTTTGTTAAGCCGCTATCAGCATTACCAACAGCCGCAACAACATCAGCAAGATCTTTTCCTAAAGAACCTTCCTTAGGATCAGTCTTGGTACCGCCCTCTCCAAAGAGGTCATTCTTAACACCATTAATCTATTCTTTATTGGAAGCTGCAATATCAGAAACTGTATTAACTTTAGAGTCAACAGCAGCAACTTTAGAGCTTACACCTTCAATTGTCTCTGTAGACGGCTCATACCATGCGAGTTCATACTCATTAGCAGAACCTTCTTTAAGAACAACCTTAGGTTGTAATCCATCAATAAAACCAGTTGTCTTTACGTAAGAAGAAGCCTTAGGAGTCTCTTCAGTTGTACCCCAAACGCCACCAACCTTCTTATAATAGACAAAAGTTTCAGCAGTGCCGACCTTAGCAAATGTGCCATCTGCTGCATCAGCAGGAAGAGTAGTACTTGTAGCATAGATGTCAGAAAGAACAGGGTCTGCCGCAACGTACTTAAAATAGTGATCACCAAAATTCTTTATCTGAACTTTGCCATTGATGATTGAAATAGACTTCTCGTCACCTGTCGGAATCTTACCAACTTCCTGAATGACAAGATTTTGGTCAAGATAATAAATTCCAGTAGAGTCTGTATTGACAACTGCAACTATCTGACCGGGATATGCAAGCACTCCAGCCGCATATGTCTCTAATGCCGCATAACTATCAAATACGGAATTAGAATCAAGAGGAAGGGGATTACCTCTCTTTATAGAGACTGCTACGTCCCAAAGAGCACCATTAGCCTTCTATGCAAAAAATTCTTCACGTGTCATTCATCCTACCTCCTTAAGCCCTTGAAATATCAAGCGTTGCGCTTCCGGAAGCGGCATCCGCATTTGCGACATACCAAACATCATAAGCCATACCACCATTAGCTGTTTCAGCTTCGGTCATATAACCATTTGCGCCGGGAACATAAACAGTAATCGGTCCGAGCACTGTCTGGGGAGCAGTTGTAGAATGATCCTTAACTGCTGGCTTATATCCCTTACCTGCCGGAGCTGCAAAGAACATCTGTTTCATCTGAGAAACGTTCATCTGAGACTTCCAAGAACCATTAGCAGAATTACCAAGGGCACGAATCTGGGCGCCAGTAATAGCAGTCGGATCGGTAAGAGCATTTGTTCCATTCTTATAACCACAGAACCAAGCTCTGTAACCAGTAAGAGTGCCCTTAGTTAAATTAGAGAACGTCTTAGCCTCAATACGTCCAGCAGGATAATCATTACCAATATTGGTCTTAGGCATAGCACCCTGAGAACTTTCACAAGAACCAGTAATTGTTAATTTGTCGCCATCCTTAACTTGATAAGTTTTAAAGGTTCCAGAAACACCAGTCTTATTTTCACCGTTAAATACCACTGAGTAATTAGAGAATGTAACTCCAGTACTCGGTCCATAGGAATAAGAACCGGGATTAGTTGCAAAGGAGAAGTTAAGATCAATATTTGAACCGACTTCCTTGGCGCCTATATTACTGGAATTCAGAGTAGCAGTCGGTTGAGTTGTAGTCGGGTTCTGCTCCTGAGCAAAAAGTCCTGCAAAGAACTCTTTCAGATTCTTACCTGTTGCCGCAACAACTTTACTACCAGAACTCGGAATAATAACAGTTCCAATAGCTTTTGTGAATGTAAAATCTTCATCAAAATATACATTCGAAGCACTATAATTGCCATCGCACGCTGTCCATGCAGTTCCATTCCAACGATAGGCAGTAAACTGGTATCTCTGTGTAGCATCACCGAGCTTATCTGCTGCAATTACAGCTTCCTTTACGATAGCAATATCATGCGTGTTAGGTGTTGCCCCATTAAGAGCAGTGGTTATAGCAGCAGAATGATCGCCGCCCTTAGCAACTTGAGCCTCATAAACATGAGCCTCTTCCCCACCAAAATAAGGAAGATCTTTCCACGCTGTTATGCCATCGCCTATCTTCATTAATATCTTCTTTCCAGCAGTGGTTGCATCGGGATTAAACTCAATACCCACCTCACCTTTCAGAAGAACAGTAGTCTCATTGGCTGTCCAATTCGCAGTACTGTCATTACGAAGAATTATGCGAGTCTTTAATTCAGTTGACATTCGCATTACCTCCATCTATAATTTGTATATTTAAAGCAGGAGAGCCGCCACTTAAAAGTTCATAACCACCAACGCCATTGTCCTTTTCAGGATTCCATTGATAAAGTGTCTTTTCTTTTTCTGCTTTATAAATCGTATTTACTCTGCCGATAGAAGGGAAAGCTCCCTTACTATCTGCATTAAATACCTCAGCTTCGCCTATATAAGGAAGATCGTTATAGTTCTTCTCACCATCACCAATCTTAAGCCTGTTTGTATCAAGCTCAAAGCCGGGTTCTCCTTTTGCCAAAAGAGGATTATTCTTTTTCCATACTTCTGCAAGTCCACGACGAAGCTGGAAGGTGGTCTTATAAGTAGTTGCCATTAAGTTTCCTCCCCTCCATCATAAATTACATCGTCTCCACTATTTGAAGAGCCAGAATCTACTTCTTCTCCACCATCATAGATGATATCTCCACCAGAACCTCCACCTGAACTACGAGGAACGAGTTTCCACTCCTTCTTACTGTTCAAAATGTAAGAATCGCCGTCATTGATTACATAACAACGACTGCCCATAGGAGAGTGAGAAACATCAATTGCTTCCATATCACTCTTATCATCACAATTAAAAGTATGGTAAGGTATATTTGTCTATTTACCTATTTGCTTTAAAATAGAAGCCATAATTACCTCCCAAATAAGTTTATTTGGCGCACCCACGCCGCACGAACAATTATCTTTCCAGCTTAAAGTAGAGAAGGTTACAACTTTTTATAGAGATTTAAGACAATAAATAAAGCACTCCTGAAATTTCAAGAGTGCTTCAAAATTTAAATTATTTGAATTATTTTATTATAGAGAACTGTTGCTTTTCCATCAAAGTCATCATTATAATGATAGTGACCGAAATAGTGATGACCGAAGTCTGCAATTGATTTAATAATTCTAAGATAGTTGGTAAGAATATCGTGTTCAGCGTGAAAACGAAACTGCGCCTCTATTTTACGAAGGAGTATATCATCTGCGCAATGGGTAATGAGAAAATCTGCTTTATTATCATGAGCCTCAAGCACTTCAAAGCCATACTCACATTCTTCACCAGTAGGAAGTTCTTCTTTCCACCAAGTCTTTCCTTCTGTTCTACACCACATATCATGAGATCTTGCACCACCAAAGGTAAAAAAAGTTTTTCCTTCAATGGTATAATATCCACCACGCCTGAGACAGTAGACATTTTCTGTAATCTGGTAAGCCTTATCTCCCCAAGGTGTATCCACAAAAGGATGCCGCACAATCTCGGGATAGTTCTCATGATTACCGGGAACAAAAAGAACTGTTATGGGTTGCATTTCCCAATATTTCTGAATATAAAAGTCGAATGCACCAGCGTCCCAACAAATTCCCATATCGCCACAAACGATGAGAATATCATCGCGTGTAAGAGGAACATTTGATTGTCTGAATCTTTTTTTCCAAGGTTTAAATTTACCGATATCAATATCACCATGAATATCGCTAACCGGTCACGAAAACTCGTGACATAAAGACCACCTCACTTTCTTAAACTGCAAATAAATCTTTCTTACTGTTCCCATTTCGCTATGAAAGCGTCCATTTCATTCATAAGGTAGTCAAAATCCTCTTTAAACTCTTCCAGATTATCCATTTGAACTTTACCGGTATATGCCGTTTTAGGATCGTCCTCAACTTCCCTCTTCTCCGTTGTTCCGCTCCCTTTTTTCTCCATGTTAGTACAAAGAAGATCATAAACCGCATCTGCGTTTCTATACGGGGCAGGAGCATCCTTCAGACGACCAAAATCGCAAGTGAAAATAAAATCTCCAAGGACATCGTCCTCATCATCAAATTCTTCAACGAGAACGTCGAATATATCTTCTGCTAAATCACTAAACATCGTATCATCCTCAAGTCCATACACCGTCACCAGCTTTTCATTAGTATCAAACAGTGCATCAATTGCCTTAATCAGCGCCTTAAAATTTTCTCTCTCCATAACTTTATCTCCTTTTAATTGAATATTTTTTTATGTTCTGATTAAAATATTTTCCTGCGGATTCTGCTTTAATTAATCCTTCAACCTCGTATTTAGGTACTTCTGGATAATCATACTTGCCGCCACTCGTAAATGTAATGGTTAAATTGTGAAGGTCTTCATCATAACGAATTTCTCTAATTGCGCTCGATTTTAATTCCTTCTCTATAATCATAACTTTTACTTTCCTTTCTTTCCTTTACCTCTCTGTTCGGGACTTGAAGGTATGGTAATGGGAACTTCATACTCTTTCTCATATTTACCGGTTCTTAACTGTCTCATGAGATTATTGATATACTTTGTATCCCATTTCTTGATTATACGTTCTTCTGCGTTCTTATGTTTTCTGCCCATCTTTTCGAGCCTCCATCTTATTTTCTATAAATATTATATCATGATTTTAAAAAAAAAGCAAATTTAATTTTTCTTCCATTATTTTACAAGAAGGAAGAGGAAGCCTTAAAGACTTCCTCTTCTTTTAATCCATAATTCCGAGTTTTTTCATCAGTTCAAAATTAGTATCCTGAAGAACTTCGTTCTCTTGTATAAGAGCTTCATTTTCTTTTTTTAATGCTCTATTTTCTTCCATAACCTTATCATTTTCATGATTTAAAGAAAGAAATTGAGATTTAAGTTCAAAGTTCTCTGACTCTAATTGAGCAATACGCTCTTCAAGTGATACAAGACGTTCAGCAAGTCGAGTATCTACATCAAGAATCGACCTGACATTTGTTGCATCTGCATCCGCATTGTTTTTCTTTCTCACCGTAACAGCCGTAATTAGTGCCGTAATGACGCCAGAACTAAGGACTGCTGTGAGAATTTGCTACCAATTTGGCATTAGGCTCTCAACTCACTCAATTTATTTTTTATTTGTAGGAAGTGCAGTCCCTACTGTTCAAGGCAAAAGAAATACAATGTACCTTTAATCCCATAAGTATATAAAGGTCTTTTGTGAATTATTATTTCTTGAATTGTACTAATGATAAAAAGCTAAAACATTACAATCATTAATGAAGGCAAAATCTATTCTATTAATCGTATACTACGATAGAAGTTTATGACGATAATTAATCCCATCCATGAAATTGTTAATGCAAGAATGCTACAAATAATAGAGATTCCATCTGTCACGAAAAAGTCATAAGAAAGAAATAACCCTAAAATAATGATAAGTATATAATAGCCCATATAACCCGCTCGTTGGAATTTGTCGCTGATTGTTCTCTTCACTCAACCGCCTCCAACAATTTGCATTAGCACAAGAAAATCATAATTTTCTTCTGCATATTTAAGTAGTTTTATTTAGCTTTTTTTATATTGATTACATATACTTCTTTGAATAAGAAAAATAAGTTGAGTCAATGCGACGATAAGGTTCTGTCCAAGTATGAAAATGACGTGCTCTAAAGTACATAATGTGAATGGGTAGAGTTGATCCATTTTTTACTAATTCTTCAACAGCCGCAATATGTTGCGCCGACGGAGGGTAGTTACTCTTACCGGTCTTTTTATTTACTAATCGCGCCGTAGAGAATTGATTTGGCGCAAAGATTACATCTCTTAAATTCTGATTAAAATAAGCCATACGGTTCAGAACAACAGACCCAACAGCCAATTGACATTCAAAAGAAGAACCGCCACATTCCAGACGTATAATCGTTGCTAAAATGAGTTTTTCTTCCTTAGTTAAATGAATTTTTTCTTTTTCTTTAATTTCCATAGTCTTTATTGGAGTCACTGTCATTGAGTGTTTCTGAATTAGACTTGAATTCATGTTAATAATTTCTAAACTTTGTATTGGAATTATCTCTTCTGACTTTACAATAACTGCTTGACAAGTTGATAATGCAGCGATAAACAGTAAAGCCTAAAGAATTCTTAACAAATTCTTCATATTTCACCTCTTAAGTCCAATCAATCACTTTTTTATAATGCTCCCAAACAAAGTGATTAATCCTATTAAATATGTCTTCCTTTGACCGCAAAAGTTTATATGGATCTCCTCTAATAATTAAGTGCCGCGAAAGGTCAAATTTGCGGAAAAGTTCTGACATACAGTAAGAAGTAGAATCATCAAGAAAAAGATATGCACGTGGTTGACTATCACTTAAAAAGTATGAAAGAATATTCTCTGTAAAAGGACGCCAACGAGTTTCTGTTTCTTTTGTAGTTAAATTAGTGGTAAATTCAATGGGAAGAAGAAGAATACCTTGATCTACCCAGCGCTGTTTGCAATTATCACTTTGGTCATATTTAACCCCTGTATCAACATAAATTTTCTTATAAAGTTTTAACATCTATGGTGAAGCATCTCCATAGGAAGAAAAAGCATAACCATCTGAAAGGACAACTTCAGGGTATGGAGCAATATCAGTAATTACTGTATGTATTGCTTCGATATTTGAAAACTATAATGAGTTAAACCAGTATTCACGAAGTGGAGCCAATTCCATTTTATATGCTTCTTTCTCCAAATCCCCTACCAACTTAATCATATAAGGTTTCTCTAATTCTTCATGAAGCCATTCTTCCCATTGCTTTTGTTTATACATCTTACTCTCCTAAAAATAAAGCCCCAAATGGTCATGACTCATTTGGGGTTGGGTTAAATACACGACACAGGAACATTCCTCTCTCGTCAAACAAAGAGAGAGACGAAATAATGATAATCAATCAATCATTTATAATTATAAAATAATTTGCTGTATGTGTCGTTAAAATTACAAGACGGCTTTGTTTTCCTATTAAAGTAGGTAAGTTTTGCTGTATCCGTCTTTCAATTATAAGTGGGGCTAATGAGATTCGAACTCATTATTTCATCTTGATTAACTGCGAACCCCATATAGACTAATTTAACAAAAACTTTAGCATGAGTGGATTTAACTCAAGGCTTTCCGTGCACTTACCGTAAAAACTTTTATTCCTAATAATATAGGAGCTTCTTCCTTCCGAAGCGTTTTGTATCGCGGAGACGTTGATCAGACGTTAGCTGCCCGCTTTAATCAGTCTAAGTTCCTCACTCTTTCGCAAAAGGCTACATCCGGGCTTGGAACCGGCAACGGCGAGTTTAACTTTTAAGGGGAGGGAGTGAGGAGAGGTTTCTCACTCCCTAAAGCAATTGGAGGTTTCTTTCCTAACCTTCTATAAATATTATAGCATAATTTTAAAAAGAAATCAAATTTAAATTCTTAAGAATTCAGAATTCTTTCAGAAGGTATGAGAGAATAAAGAAAAAGTTTGTCATCAGAATTGAGAGGAGGAAGGGCTTCTTTAATTAAACCCCAAGAGAGGTCAATTATTGATTTGGCTACGAGAAGATAAGGATTGAGATGATCGCCATTAAAGAGCGGATAGGGCTGTTCATTTACAACACCCTTAATGCGGTCAAAGGTTCGTCTAAACACTTGTTCTTTTACCGGCTTATTCAGTATACAGAAGTCACCTTCCGCAGTAGAATCACAGAAGAGGCGATTGTCTGTATCCGTCAACTGCGAACAGAAGCCAATATTTTTACAATGTTTCAACTGATAACCAAAGAGAACCGAAGCAACCAGTTCACTATTATAAACGACCGTCGAATGGGTCACTTCCTTTGAATCGAACACTCCATAAGAGCAATCAATATCCTTACTTCTCATAATCCAAAGACTATCAAACACACTTTCAGACTCGCTTATATGATGACTATCCTCAATATTAGTACAAGAACTTACATCAGTGGAATTATACACATCAGTGGACAATTCAACATAGTCTGAATCGCGACAAAATGCCGAGTGTTTAATATGATAACAGCCCTTAATGTCATGCGACCAAACGAACTCATGACAATCTTCAATATGCGCATACTTAAGTGCTTTCTCTCTTTCTTCAGGACTGAGAGGAAGAAAGGTTAAAGCCCAAGCAACATCAGATCGCGGCACTACAACTTTGCCGGCGGCGACATCGTCAACGGTAAAGCCATTGGGATACAGGCGAAGAATCTCTTTTCCATTTTCACAGGCATGATATTTTTTAAGGAGTTCTTTATCAATTTTGAGACTCATCTGCCGTCACCGCCTTTTCCAGTTTCAAATTAAGAAACTCTACAAATTTATAAAGTTCCTGACCACGTCTCCAGATATCTATGGGAAACTTTTTACCCTGACCTTCTATTCTTACCACTTCCGGAAAAGAGTCACGAATAAAACGAAGGTAAGTAGGATAATCCATTCCCAAAACGCGACTTGGAGCTAAAGCATAAGAACCACCATCCTTTACTGACATAGGAAAGTCGTCATAATCAGAAGGAACAATAGTACAAGAGAGGATATCGTTTGGATTTATTGGACGAAAAGTAAAATACTGTTTCATATCTTGAGTTCCTTCCAGAGGTCTTTTAAATCCTCTTCTTCCTGTTTTGTCAGTTTAAGAATATCTGGATTAGCCATATCAGCTTTTGACAAGTTATAACTCTGCGCCCAGAGACGAAGCACTGGAAGATCGGGATGCTGAATTTCAACTTCTGCAACTATTTTATAATCCGGGCGGACATATTTGCGTACAGTTGACGGAGATACCCCTAACTCACGCGCAACTTGTGAATAGTTGTGACATTCAGCATATCGCTCATTTATTTGTATAACTTGTTCCGAACTTATAGCTTTAGCCATTTATTTTACCTCTCTTAACTTTGTATAAATATTATAGCACAATTTTAAGAAAAAATCAATTTTTAATATCTGCACCCTTTCATAATGCGCGCATACCACTGAGGGTCAGATTCTTCGATAGTCTCAAGAGAAAGGGGAAGTTTTTCATTAGGATAACGGCGTATTCCACTCCAGTCAAAGAATGTTTCACCATCAGAAGAGACAACAAAGTGACCATCAATAGGATCGTAATACATTCTAAGGGAAGGAAAACGGTCTATAAGAATAAGTGCAAAGAAGTAACAATTACCATTAAGCCAGTTAGAATCATGAGGAAAACGGCGATGAATAAAATTGAGAATAGAATTAATCATTGGTCTTACCACTCCAATCGGAACAAATATAAGAAGCAGGAAAATTACGACTCTTTAAAAAACAAAGACGTTGAGTAGGATTATTAGTTAAAGTAGGACAAGCATAAATACAATTATTGCAACTATTAATGTCCGTGGCAGTAGGTATGGATATCTCTGCAATTGTTTCATTCTTCTTTTCCTTAACCATGTCCATTACAAGCACGACAAGTAACATAAGTCATATCAATATTAAGAGGATCATCTTTATAAAGATGTGCTTTAACTTCTCCTCTTCCATTGCAAACCGGACATTTAATTGCAAAGGGTTTAATTATTTTCTTCTTCTTCTGGGTTTTCATCTTCATCTTTTCTTTATCGGATCTGATCTTCTTATTAAAGACTGAAGTTTTGATGCGAATATTTTTAATTCATGACTCGAAAATTCACAAATATCATCAAGACACAATTTAGATGATCTGAGCTTAAATTCTGCAACTTCAGACAATGTATTAAATTTCTTTGTAAATTTATGATATCGATGATAATCATAATAGTATCTGAAAGTTATATTGTACATGATTTCTCCTTTTTAATTACTGGCAGCCTTTACACAGTAGACAGAGATTTATTACTTCTACTCCTTAGCACATTCTTCATTATGCCCCTCCAACCCTCAAGGTTATGCCAGTGATATTTTCTTCTTTTGCATCATGCTACATAGCTAAGAATAAATATCTGCTTTTATCGCTAAAGCATTTCCGATTCTAATCATAATAGAACCAAGGTAGCAACTTTGACTTATCATACTATAAAGTATGATATGAGTTCTGATGTATCCAAAGAGATTTGAACTCTTGACCCACGATTAAAAGTCATGTGCTCTACCAACTGAGCTATGGATACATATTCATCTTGCCTGCCCCAATCTAACATAATCCACTATCAATGACTAACAAAACTTTCAATGTGTCCATTGTCAAAATAAAGAACTACTTTAATATCCTCCACACCAATTAAATCATCATAATGTAGGTATCGAACTTCACCTTCCTGAGTAATAATCCAATAATAGTCATTTGTAATATCCTTACCGTCTTTATCAAAAACTTTAAAATACATACTAATTATCCTCCCTCATTTCATAACGATCACCACATGAATTCAGGATATTCTTTCTCAAAAGGTTTAATTACTTTATTAATTGCAAGTAGTACAGCTTCTTTGCTACAAAAATAAACAGTATTCATACTTTTTTCTAAACGCCATACCCGTACATCATAAAACCCTGAATCATTTTTAGTTATAGCAAAATGTTCATTATCAGCATTCCATTTAGAGCAATCAATTGTATTAGTATCATAAGCATACTTGAGCAGCAGCCTATAAAGTAACTGATGAAGAGCAACCTGACGAGCAAATTTCATATCATTAAATGCAAGTCCATTTGCTCTAAGAGAAGAATTATTTAAAACTTTATCTGATCCACCGGGTTCAACAATAGTATAAACATATCTTTCTCTATCAGCAAAAGGATTATCGAATTTTATTTCAATTCCAAGAGCTTCCATCTGCTCTTCTGTAAGTTCCGCTTTCTTACCATTAATAACAATATAATTTTCACTCATAACTTTTATTCCTTCCCTTTATTAATTTTACTTTGGAGGTCTGAGAGGGATTTGAACCCATCAACATCTCGCTTACAAGGCGAGCGCACTACCGTTGTGCTATCAGACCAAAAAACGTATCGCTGTTCTTCAAACTCCATTTAACCATGACTATCAAAATATAATAACCGAAAGCATAGGAAAATACAATAAAATCTATACTTTTGTCAACAGTATCAAAGTTGACTATAAATTATATCAAGATTCATAGCACGATAATATAATTGGTGCCGCTGACCGGACTTGAACCGGTACGATGTTACCATCGAGGGATTTTAAGTCCCTTGTGTCTGCCAATTCCACCACAGCGGCATATCTTGGAGTAATTTTAGAATCGAACTAAATTCCTCAGGGCATCTTCTGCTAAATAGCGATATCAACTATCTTATGCAAAGTGTGTCGTACTTAGTTTCCTGTGTGCTCCCATTACACCAGTTACTCATATATTGGTTGCCGGATCCAGAGTTGAACTGGAATCAAGAGCTTATGAGGCTCATATGCTACCTTTACACCATCCGGCGATATTGAAGTGATTCTCTTTCACTTCTGTATAAATATTATATCATAAATTTTTTATATTTTCAAATTTTAATCATTCACAATGAATTCATTAATCCTTGACCTTATATCCTCATCACTTTCACACCAAAGTTCACTAAACTCAATAGAATAAAGAACTCCAAGAAGAGATTTTGCATTTACTCTCAATCCTTCACTATCACAAAGTACTATCTTGCCGCCAAGGGTTGATGTTATCTTAACGAAGGCAAGTGCATCAGACAATGTATCAATTCTTACTTTTGCTTTCATATATCTTTTCCTCTTTTCAAAGTTAATTTACTTTTTAAGATAAGTTTTGCACCATGCACCGTCGGAGTCGAACAGAATCGGTTTAAGGATTCGAACCTCGCTTTACTTATCAGGGCTGCCGTCACCCTTTGGTGGAGATAAGGGGAATTGAACCCCTAACTACCTGTTTTAGAGACAGGCGTTCTACCATTTGAACTATATCCCCATAAAAGAGATTGCCTCTTATAATCTCTTCCTACTCAACGCTTAGACATTGTTAATTGGTCTACGTTGCCGTCACCTTCGTCCGCTCCTCAGTCCAGACTATTAAAGACAATCTCGTTCTATTTGAAGACCCACTAAACTTTCGCTGCACGTCTATCTGTATCTCACCAGACAGTTTAGTCTCTCCAAGATATGCAATTATTCTATTGAGTTTACCGGAGTTATCGTATCCGTAGAATTATAACGTCGAAAATTCTGTCTGATAGGTTACAGCACCTCGGAGGATATATCATTTCACCTTTACGTAGAAGTTGTCTTCTTCTCAGAATTTTCAATGTATGCAAGGAGCCTTCAGCCATAGGAGCAGCTCCCGGTTCAAAAGTCTAACGATATTTGACCAAATGACTAAAACTTTGGGAGTCTTAAATCACTGTATTTTCTTACCGCCTATATTCCCATTTGCACACATAGTTTAAAGTTGGCAGGGGAATCCCGAATTGAACAGGAATACCATGGTTCAAAGCCATATGCACTTACCATTGTGCTATTCCCCTATTTGCAAGACACATTCACCTATTTATTGCTTTACCATTAAGCTATCTGCCCAGCCGAAGCCAAGTAGAATTGGAGTCGAACCAATATTACATAATATTAGAATATTAATTATTAATTATTAATTGCTGTATGTGTCTTTAATAATTATCTCTTATAACCGACCGGATCAAACATCGGCGCATATTTCTTAACTTTTTTATGTGTTACAATACCAATACAAGTTTCTTTGCAACCAATTTCTTTAATATAAATATATGCTTTATCTGTCGTAACTGCGGCTCTTCCTCTTGGATTTGTCAATCTTTTTGCACAATTTTCAATTTGTTTTATGTCTAAAGTATTTAATTCAACTCTACTTTCACTTCCGACAATAGCAAAAATCGGCATACCATTCTTAAGTTCTGGCTTTGTATCAATAATTGTTCCGCACCATTTAATAGAATATTCATTGTGAATATCTGTTATGATAAGATGTGTTTTAATCATTACATTCTCAATCATTGTTTATCTTTCAACCTATTAAAGAAATCTAAAACTCCGTTATCAATCTGTTTAAATTCAATATCTTCAGATCGCGGCGCTGGTTTTGATTTATGACCCGGATGCTGTTCTTTCCAACAATTGAGAAAATGTTTCTGTATATTTTCTTTATTCTTAAATCCTCTATTACAAGTTGGACAGATATACATAAATCTCTTTTCCGAGAGCAATGAACCAACTATTAATCTCAATTCATTGCTCTCTTAACTTTCTATAATTATTATATCACGATTTTATTATTTTTTCAAATTTTAAAATCTTACATACGGTTTAATTACTCTATAACGAGGACAATTAAGAGTATTTTTACAAAGCTCCCAAGACGAATGACCAAGATTTGCAATAACAAACTTAAATGCCGATGCTGAATTACCAGAGATAAACAAAGTGTTCTCATTAAGAGTAAGGAAAGTACTTTGTCTTGCCGCAACCTGAAGGAACACAAGCTGAGGAAGGGTGTAGCCACATTCTGCAAAACGTATTCTCATAATCTTAAGAAAATCAAGTCTTGAACCACCCATAACGAACTTATCAATTTCTGAATCTGAAATAACTATGAGAGCCTTAGGGAGATCTTCCTCCGGTACAGAGTTTTCAACACAAGTCTTAAGAAGAAGCTCAAATGCCTTTTCAAGATTAGTAGAGAAACCCACGCCAGCTCTTTGAGCTTTCCTAACCTTTATTGCAACAGAATCAGTTTCCTTTATCTGTATAAATGAAGGATTAGAGGAAAAAGTCATGTACTGATTATGGAATGCACCTTTATTCCTTTCTGCAAAATACAGACCAAGACCAATAGACGATGCAATAGGCTGACCAAGCATGGAACCACTAATATCAACCATACAAAGAACATTATCCTTAGAACCATTAAGATAGTCAGGAAGTGCCTTCCACTGAGCTTCAAGAACTTTATCTACACCTCTTACTTTCTCATCATACATATATTTGTAAACGATATCATAAGGATAAATTGCGCCGGCGTTAATCTTCTTTTCACCAGTACTTACTTTATTCAAATAATCTGAAAATCTTTCCCCGTCATTTCTCTTAAATGCTTCCTTATAATTCTTCATAGCCTGTGACGGCACTGCTTCATAATTAATTGAACTCCATTTCTTGTGAGACATATTAACTTCTGTAACCTTAAGCCATTCACGAAGTTTACTAACGAACTGTCTATACTGCTTCTCTGTAAGATCAAGTTTCTTTGCAGTTAATTTACCAAGACGACGAGTTTCAGCACTTGAAGCATTGATAGATTTAAGCCATTTTGCAAGAAGAGAACAAGGCTGAGAAGTTCTCCAAGCAATTCTATCTCTATCAAACTGTTCTTTCATATAGAGCCACATAGCATCTTCTGAATCAGTTCCAATAAGACTATAAAGAGCATCAAAACGATTAAACTCTCCAATATATTTTATATTCTGATTCATTGTTTCCGGATCGATCTTAGCAAGCTCATTTATGAGTATATTAAAAATTCGTCTTTCACCCAGACCTTCTCTAATATCACCTGCATAAAAAACCATTTTAAGAGCGAGGTTATAATCATACGCATATGCTTCTCTGAACATAGCACGAATTTCATCCTCTCTTCTTCCTCTCATACCACCAATCTGACCAAAAAGAGTAAGAACAGGATTACTCAATTCTGAATATGCAATAGCTCCATTCTCTGTAACTTTCTTTATGCTTTCATTCTTTATCGATCTGCTTAACTTATTCATTATGAATCACCTTTCCTCAAGATAATGTTCTTTGTTTTCTTTTGTATAAATATTATACCATAAAATTAATGTAAAATCAATTTTTAATCTGTTGCGGCACAGGATAAAATAAGGTAATCAATTCTCTTCCTTTTTATTTAGACGCGCCTGCGCCCGCAAATAACATAAAATAAAGATAAAGTCAAATTTCAATAATTAAATTTTCTTTCTATTTTCTATTAATTTAAAATTTGATTTTTTTTTAAAATTGTGGTATAATATATATACAGTCGAAAGATTGTAGGGGGCGTATAGGATTCAAATAACCTAACCTATACGTAACAGAACCTCAAATGAGGGGCGGTAATCGTGAGATCCGTGGCAACTGGTAATACTTCAAGTGGCTCCGGCGGAATGTCCAAGCTAAATGAAATCCAGAAACTTAGGTTCGTGACAGGAACTCTAAGATAGATGCAAAAATTATCCCGCATCACTTTATACGTATGAATCAAATAGGGCACAATTGAATAAAGCGCAATAGCTATGTCCAGTGAAAGAGATGGGCTTTTATAGTCATGCTTTCTTTTGGAATTTGCTCTTCAACCTTCAAGTTTTGGGGGTGTGAAGGGGGCTGGCTCTGCTTAAGTTTCCTACAGAATGTTTAAGGAAGTAGATAAAATGAAATTTAATATAATATATTTAAGATTCAAAAGTAATTATTCTTTTGAATCTTTTTCTTATGTTTACTTCTTTGCGGCATAGCTGCTAATGGGACAGGATTAAGATAGATCTTCTTTATTCATTTCCACTATTAATAGATTATACTCTCGCGGCGCCGCGTCACCCAGTATCCTTTGTTTTTATGCCGTCTCAAATTGGAAATTAAAAAGTTGAATTTTAATGAGATTTATGATATAATTAAGTATAAGAAAAAATGAAAAGGAGAAGAAAATGAACGTTAAGATTTATACAGATGGAGCTTGCAGCTCTAATGGTAAGGAAAATGCTAAAGCTGGCTGGGCTTATGTAATTCTTGATTCAGATGATAAAATTATTAGAGAAGCCTCTGGTAGTATTGAAAATGGAACAAATAATATAGGTGAGTTAAGAGCAATTATTGAAGCAATGGCTTATTGTAGAAATCATGACTTTGATTCAATTGAGTTTTTCTGTGATTCTGCTTATTGCGTTAATGGTATAACTGATTGGATGTTCAATTGGAAAAAATATAACTGGTGGCGCAATGAGAAACAGACGGCAGAATTAAAAAATAGAACAATGTGGATTGAGATTGATATACTTGTTGATAAAAAGAAAATGAAGTTTAATAAAGTAAAAGGACATAGTGACGTCACTTGGAATATTTACGTTGACAAACTTGCCGTAGCTCAGACTAAGTGAGGTATAATATGGAAGAGATACAGTTTGAATTTAAGGGAAAGGAAGATAAAGAAATTACAGACTTTGAAAGAGCAGATGCTATAATGTCTTTCATTGCTAATCGCGCCCTTCCTTTCGATGATACAAAGTATGATAAGATAGTATTTGAAGTTTATGATCTTCCTGAAAGTCAGGTTGCGTGGCAGTTAGCGCTTATTATTGCAAATTATAAGAATGTTAAGTTCTATGTAAGAAAAGTGGGTAATCCGCGATTTTGGAAAAAGAATAAGACAGTATTTGCCGTTTCAGATAAGGAATTTAAGAAGCTCTGGATAGATACAAATACCTTAAAATGGGATGCTCTCTCTACTTGTGATGAGGAAGGCTTCTATGGTTTCAATGGAGTAAATTCTCTTCCTCAGATTTTTTATGGTCTTTCAAGTGAAACTATAAAAGACATTGCGAAAAAACTCTATGGATGGTCAGATAACAGGAGAGAATTTAAGAAAACCCATAAGACCATTCGTATGAAGAAGGTGAAAAAGTGAAATATATTTATACCATTAGCGGCAAGGCAGGAGGCGGAAAAGATACTTTTGCCCAATTCTTAAAGTGCGAATTTGAGAATGAAGACAAGAAAGTCTGCATTGTCCATTATGCCGATTATCTTAAAAGTATTGCAAGCCTCTATTATAACTGGAATGGTGAGAAAGATGAAAAAGGAAGGTCGCTACTTCAAAAACTTGGTACAGATAAAGTTAGAGAGAAAAGTCCCAACTATTGGGTAAATATAGTTAAATCTCTTATTGAAACAGTTCTTTGGGATGACTTTGATATCTTTCTTATTCCCGATGCACGTTTTCCTAATGAAATAACGTGCTGGATTGGTACTGGTGAAGAAATAATTTTTAATAGTATTCAAGTGAATCGTGATAATGCTCCAACAATACTCACTGAAAGTCAGGCGGCACATCCTTCAGAAACAGCACTTGAAGGCTTTGAGTTCGACTGGGTGGTACAGAATAAGAGTTTCGACTCTCTTAGAGAAAGCGCAAAATATATAATTAAACAGGATAAGGTGGATGAAAATGGCAACTGAAAATCTTGGAAAAATAAATGGTTTTGATTTTCTTAATATGGAAGCACAGAAATATTGGAGTATGCCCTCTTCCTATGATATGAATAAGAAGAAAGATACTGTCAACAATATCATCTATTCAAATGAATATGTGGCATCAGAAAAAAGAGACGGCTACTGGCAGCTTGTTGTAAAGGATGATGAGAAAAATGTCTTCATGAGAGCACGCTCTGCCGGCGTAAATGGTTGGATTTGTAAACAGGATTGGCTTCCTCAGTTGAGTGATTTCTTTGAAGCTCTTCCTCGTGGTACAGCTCTCGTTTGTGAAGTTTATATACCTGATGGAACGTCTAAAACAATTACAACAATTCTTGGATGCACTAAAGAAAGGGCTATAAAAAGACAAGAAGATAATAAATATCTTCGTCTTTCAGTCTTTGATGTTCTCTGTTGGCATGGAATGATTCTTTATGATAAACCGATAGTAGAGCGTATTAAGTATCTTGAACAAGTACGTGCTATTAACCATCCTTATGTTGACGTGGTTGACTATTGGTATACACCTGATGAAATTCATTCTCATTGGCTTGAAATACTTGCCGCTGGAGGTGAGGGCATTGTCCTTACCCGTAAAGATAATCACTATGAATTTGGAAAGAGAACAGCAAGACATACACTAAAACTCAAGAAAGAATTGAATGAAACAGTAGATGTATTCCTCACTGGTCGTTGGAAAGAACCAACTAAATTGTACACTGGTAAAGACGTAGAAAACTGGAACTACTGGTATGATGAACTGAAGGAAGAGCGCATTGAAGGAAATGCAATGTTTACCCGTATAGATAACAGTTCACTTACTCCCGTCACTCGTCTCTGGTTCTATAATATGGCTGGTGCTGTTGAAATAGGCATGATAATCGATGGAGAACCGACTCCTGTTGGCTGGATTTCTGGAGTAAGTGATGATATTCGAACTGATATAGTTGAACATCCTGATAAGTATAAAGGTATGGTTCTCGAACTTCAGGCTATGGAAATTGATAAAACTGGTAAAGTGCCGACATTTAGACACGCCAGAGTAATTAACTGGAGAGTAGATAAGTCTTGGAAAGACTGTGATTATATTGGAGAGTAAAGGCGAGTAGAGAGTTCGTGAAATATTAGAGCAGGAAAGGTTTTGCTTCATTCAGGAGTATTCCTTTCCTGATCTTCATTCCTATAAAGGAAAAGCTCTACGATTTGATTTTGCAGTTTTTAATGATGACTCTGTTGTGGCGTGTATTGAGGTTCAAGGTAGACAACATTTTGAGTATGTGCCACATTTTTCTAAGAATAAAATCCTTTGGCAATATGCAAGAGAGAGGGATTTGCAGAAAGCTCAGTATTGTCTTGTCCATAAAATTCCTCTCTATTCAATCCCCTATTGCGATATTGAACTTCTAAACTCATCTGAAGATATCTTTCGTCCTCTTTACTGTGTAAAGCGAAAGTGGAATATTTATAATTTATATCAGGAGTGAAAAGGAAGTGGATGTAATAGTCATAATTTAGGGAATAATACTTTTAATCATTGCAATTGGCGAAACAATACTTGCAACTAAACTTGGATAGTATAAGAAATAGCAAGACGAAAGAATTCAATGTAAAGAAAAACTAAATGAATTAAGAGAAAAGGTTGATGAAAAAGAATCCTATCTCCTTACCCTTACCAGTAAAACTTTTGAAATGGAAGATAAGTACCATATTGCCGAATCTTCCTATAATCAGATTAACCTTGAAAGATGCAAAATTGAAGAGCAAGTCAATGCCGCGATAGAATAGAAGAAAAGAGAAGCTGCAATCGCAGATGAGTTTACCTTCTACCGTATTCATCTTTCTTCTTCTGATATTACTGATATAGCTTATATTGAGTCAATTCTTGATAAAGTAGAAAATAAACAGATTCTTGCAAAACTCATCTGGGAAACCTATATTGCGGCACCGACTAAAGACCTCTTAAACCGCATAGTAGGAAGTTCTAAAATTTCAGGAATCTACAAAATAACAAATATAAAGAATGGTATGACCTATATTGGACAGAGTGTAGATGTAGTTAAGAGAATCACTGAACACGTTAAAGGATCTCTTGGTATTGCTTCAATCGCTGATCAAAAAGTACATCATGCCATGAGAGAAGAAGGTATACAAAATTGGACTTTTGAACTCCTTCTTGAATGTCCAAAAGAAGAATTAAATGAACAAGAACGTTATTTTATTAAGCTCTATAAAAGTAATGAATGGGGCTATAATGGAACGAGAGGAAATAAATGAATTTTAGTGATGAACAAATAAAAATAATAGAAGCGCCCACGGATGAAAAAAGTATTGTTATTGCGGCAGCAGCGGCAGGTAAAGCGCTTGAAAATGGCAGCCTGCTTTACGGAGTAAATGGACCATTTCCAATAGAAAAAGCCAAGGTAGGAGAAAAAATTTATGGCGAAGATGGGAAACTTCATACCATTATAGGGGTATATCCACAAGGAAAAAAGAAAAAATATTTGGTAGAATTTTCAGATCGCACTGTAATTTCTTGTTGTAATGAACATCTTTGGACTTTCCAAACGAACAACCAAAGAGGAAAAAAGAGCAAAACATGGAATACAAAGACATTACAAGAAATAATTGACCATTATCCGTTGAAAGTGCTTGGAGGAACAAAAGGAAGAAACAATATTTTTATTCCTATGACAGAGCCGATTTGTTTTGAAAAGAAAAACTTACCCATCGAACCTTATACCTTGGGAGCCTTACTGGGAGATGGGACATTGGGCGACAGAGGAAAACTCAGTATGTTTACCAACGAAGATGAAGATGTATTGCAATTTGTCTCAGATGGACTAAACAAAATTGGGTATCAATTAGTTCACCGTCAAAATTATGATTATGCCATAACGCAAAAACAACGGTCTAAAATTGGAAAACTAACCTTGATTTTAGAAGAGCTTGGATTAAACAGCTGCACCTCAGAGAATAAGTTTATTCCAAATATCTATAAGTATAGCGCCGTAGAAGATAGGCTTGCGCTATTGCAAGGAATTATTGATACGGATGGATACTGCGAAGGTAACGCATATGACATAGCCCTAAAATCTAAGCAGTTAATTATGGATATAAAAGAAATTTGTGAAAGTTTAGGCTTGACTGCGGTTTGTACAAATGGGAAAAATGGAAGAGTTGACTGCGGAGAAGTTTATAGACTTAGAATTAAGACTTCAAAGAAAATTCCAAAAATACACAGGTCACAAAAAAGAGAGTCTCAGTGGAAACCAACAAAAGTCTATTCTCACAGAGCAATTATAAACATTACTCCTACTAATGAAGATGTTGAAATGACCTGTATTAAGGTTGACAATCCCAGCTCATTATTCGTAACTAATAATTTCGTTGTTACCCATAATACAGCTGTACTTACAGAGAGAGTTCGCTACCTTTTAAAGCATGGTATAGAACCGAGCAAAATGGTTTGTCTTACCTTTACAAACAATGCCGCAGATGAAATGCGCCTTCGTCTTGCTGATGATTTTAAAGATGGGCTTTTTATCGGTACAATACACTCTTATGCTAATTATTTGCTTCAAGCAGGTGGTTATGAAACTGTTGAATGTATTGCAAATGAAGAATTTGATGAACTTTTTGGCATGGTCATGGAACATCCCGAAGTAATTAAACCCATAGATTATCTTCTCTGTGATGAGAGCCAAGATTTAAATGAACATCAATATATTTTTATAACAACACTCATAGATCCAAAGGCTTGTCTTTTCGTTGGAGATTGTCGTCAGAGTATTTATGGCTTCAATGGGGCTGACCCTAAACTTCTTGAAAAGATGATGTATGATGATGACTATGTAATTTATGAACTTACACAAAACTATCGTAATGGTAAGGTTATTCTTGAATATAGTAATCGTATTGCTAATAAAATGAGAAGCGTAAAAGCAGAGCCTATGAAATGCATGAGAGAAAGAGATGGAAGTGTAAGAGCAATTAGGAATGCAGATATCTTTACAGTACTCTCAATGGATCCAGATTGGAAGAAATGGGCAATTCTATGTCGATCAAATAAGAAAGTTGATTCTATTATGAGAGCTTTAAAAGCTCGTGGCATTCCTTGTATAACATTTAAGCAGGCAGCAAATAATCTCACTAACCTGAAAGAAAAAATAGATTCCAATGCCATCAAGGTTCTGACTATACATTCAGCGAAGGGGCTTCAATTCGATAATGTTATGGTCTTTGGGATGCGTTTTGCTACGAAAGACGAAGAAGAAATGAGAGTAAATTATGTAGCCGTTACCCGTGCGCGCAATGAATTATATTTGGTGACTGAAAGATGAATAAATTAAGCTGTGCATATTGCAAATACTTTGAAGAATGTAAAGAAAATGTTTATATAAAAAATAAAGAATGTTCCAAATTTGAATTAAATAAAATTTATTAGAAGATAGAACAGGACAAAAAGAATTGAGATAAAGGGAAGAAAAAACTCTTCCCTCTTTTTGTTAATTACCAAAACCGCCAATATAGGTATAGGAAGTTAGAATTAAAATTTGTTTTTTATGTTCTTTTGTGATATAATTATATTAGAAAAAGGAATAAAGGAGGCTGAAAAGTTTGAGTGAATATGGAATAAATGATATAGAATCCTTGAGCTTCCGCGAGGGAATTAGACAAAGGATTCAGATGTACTTAGGCTCAAATGATATGGCTGGTGTTTATGCTGGTATACAGGAAATAATATCAAATAGTGTTGATGAGTACTACATGGGTTATGGTGATGAAATTAAAGTAAGTTTAAACGGAAACGAAGTAACTGTAAGTGATAAAGCCAGAGGTGTGCCTTTTGGAATTAAACCAGATGGTTCTAACGTTCTTGTTGATATTTATTCTAAATCTCACACTGGTGGAAAGTTTAATGATAAAGTTTACCGTAGTGTTGTGGGTCTCAACGGCACAGGAGCTAAAGCAACGTGTCTTTCTTCATTACATTTCAAAATCAAATCAGTTCGTGATGGTAAAGCCGCAACGGCGATATTTAAAGAAGGCAATTTAATCTCCTATGAAGAAACAGGGTGTAATGAGCATTCTGGTACTACTGTAACCTTCACTCCTGATGAGAAAGTTTTTACTCTTGAACCTATAAACATTAATTTTAATTATCTTTGTACAATGTGTAAAAACATTTCCTATCTTACAAAGGGATTAAAGTTTATAGTCAGTAATGGGAAAGAAGAAAAGACATTCTTTACGAAAAACGGCATTTATGATCTTGTACTTGATGAAGCAGAGAAGAAATTACATCAAGTGCCGGCATACTTTGCTTATACAGAAGGTGATCTTTCCTGTGAAGTTGCTCTTCTTTGGACAGAGGGTAAAGAAAAGTCTTTTGTATTTACCAACGGAGCACAGCAAGAAGCTGGCGGTACAAGTCTCACGGGTGTAAAGAAAGCTCTTACAAGATTTTTCAAAACAAGGCTTAAAGGTGAAGTTGCAGGTGAAGTTATAAGAAATGGACTCGTTTACGCCGTTTCTTGTAAGTTACCAAATCCTTCATTTTCTAATCAGACTAAAACCAAGATTAATTCTCCTGAACTGGATAGTTTGGCACAAAAAACAACATCTAACGCACTTATTGAATTTGAAAAAAAGAATCCCAAAGAATTTAAGACTATTGTTGACCTCATTGGTAAAATGAGAAAAGCAGAACAGGCGGCAGAGAAAGCTAAAGCTGCAATTCTGCGCTCAAATAAGGATATTGAAAATACAGTTAAAAGAAAAGTATTTGCATCAGATAAATTAAAGGATGCTCGTAAGTTAGGGCAGTCAGCTACTCTCTATATTGTAGAAGGGGACAGTGCTCTTAATTCCATGGCTCAGGGTAGAGATGTTAACTCTGATGGTCTTCTTGCTATAAGAGGTAAGATAGTCAATGCACTTTCTAATTCTCTTGATAAGGTTATGGAGAATGAAGAAGTTAAACTTATTTGTTCTGCGCTTGGAATAACACCCAATAGCTATAAAGCTGGGAAATTAAGATACGGTCGAGTAGTTTTTGCTACTGATGCAGATAGCGATGGAAGTCATATCTGTCTTTTGCTTCTTTCTTTAGTTAATACACTCTTCCCTGAAATGTTAAATGAACACAGAATCTTTAGGCTTGATGCTCCTACCCATCTAATCAAAACGAAAGCAGGTAAGACATTCTACTATTATGGCGCAGATGATTTTAAAAAGAATCATACTGCGGGTGATGTAGTTCTACTTAAAGGTTTAGGAGAGCTCTCCGCTGACCAAGTTCGTGATAGTCTCTTTGGAAAGAATCAGAGACTTACACCCTTCAATTGGACAGTCGATGCAGATATACTTCTTAATCAGCTTATGGGTGAAGATTCAGATTTTCGTCGCGATTACCTGTTTGAAAAAGTTGACTTTACTACAATTGCAGAATAAGGAAGGAAAATAGAATGGAAACAAATGAAATACTTGAAGATTATTTTACTAATTACGCTGCGGCAGTTGCGCAGTCAAGAGCACTCGTTTCAGTAGAGGATGGGCTCAAACCATCTCTCAGAAAAGGAATGTATGCTAATTATACTGACGGATGGGTGGCACCTAAGAAGACTGGAAAGTTTTTGAAATTAATTGGTTCAGCAAGTAGATTTTGCTGGCATGGTGATGCATCAACTTTTGGTCTCCTGATAAGAGCTTCGAAGCCTTGGGCAATGCGTTATCCTCTTTATGAGGCTCAGGGATCTATGGGTACCCTGATGTCTCCTGATTCACATGCCGCGCCACGATATGTTGAAGGAAGAATAGCTCCTCTTGGTGCACTTCTCTTCAAAAATCTTGATAAAGGCATCATTGATGAATGGTGCGATAATTATGATAATACAGAAAAGTATCCCATATCTCTTCCGTCTATGGGGTTCTGGAATCTTTGTAATGGTTGTTCAGGCATTGGTATCGGTTTGAGTTCAAGTATTCCCAGTATGAATCTTAGAGAAATGAATACTGCTCTCATTGCTATGCTTTGGAATCGTTCTTATGAACTCCCCATGCCCGACTTTCCTACTGGCGGCATTCTGCTTAATAGTGATGAAGTTAGACAGGCTCTTCTTGTTGGTAAGGGTGCGGCTTGTAAGATAAGAGGAAGAATGCAATATGAGAAGAAGGAGAATAAGATTATAGTAACTGAAGTTCCTTATGCAACTTATACGAATACAATCTGCAAGGAACTTGAAGAACTTGAAGCAGATGAAAATAGCGGCATTGACAGTCATAATGATGGAACTGGTAAGAATGTTGATATTGAAATCTATCTAAAGAAAAATGCCGATCCAGATAAGGCCATTGAACTTCTTTATGCTAAAACTTCTCTTCAGAATACCTTTGGAATTAATCTCATTATGCTTGAAAATGGAAGAAAGCCTAAACTCTATTCTCTTCCGGAGGCTATGAGAGCACATCTTGATTATGAAATCAAAATGTACACAAAAAGTTATGAACATGATAAAGAAATTGCAGAAAAAAGAGTTCATATTCTTGATGGTTATATTACTGCTTGTGCTAATATTGAAGAAGTAATTGAAACTATTAAAACAAGTAAGGATAAAGCAGATGCCGCCAGACGTCTCGTTAAGAACTTTAATGTAGATGAAATTCAGGCAGAGGCAATTCTTAAACTTACCCTTGCTCGCATTGCTTCACTTGAAGTACAGAAGTTTATAAAGGAAAGAGAAGAATTTCTTAAGGAGATTGAGCGCATTACTCAGATATTGAATACCAAAGAACTTCTTTATAAGGAAGTGGAAAAGGGTCTTCGGGATGTAATGGACAAATTTGGAGATGATCGCCGTACTGAACTGCGTAATGAAGTTGTTATCTCTGAAAAGCTCTACTACTTTACCAAGTCCGGCAAGGTCTATCTGAATGTTCCGAAGAATGAAGAAGTTGTCACCATTTATGACCGTGAAGATGACTATCTCGGTATCTCCAAAAATGGCACAATCTATCGTTATACTGGTGATGTTATTAAGGCTAAGAAAATTTTTCCGATTAAAGATGATGACTCTATAATCGCGGTTTATCCTTATAAGAAGGATTTCTTCATCACTCTTCTTGACAATGAGGGACACTTTAGATGTAAGGAGGTCTCTTCTCTAGGATCGAAGCAGACCTCCGTTGCTCTTTCCAATATCACCTACTGTGGTTATTCCATGGAAAGAACAACGAAACAAAACTATCGCAGACTCTGTGGTGTTAAAATAAAAAATTGATTTTCTATTAAAAATATGGTATAATATTTATACAAGATAAGGAGAGGAAAACTCCAAGTCTAAGACAAAAATTAAAATAACAGGAGATAATACAATGAGTAAGTTAACAGAAAAGGGAAAGAAAGTTCTGGATTATGTAAGAGAGCATGACAATGGAGATGGAGTCCTCCTCACTGATATCGCAGAAGGAACTGGTCTTTCGGTTAAGGCAGTTGGTCCGATTGTTTGGACATCTCTCAAGGAGAAAAAAGATGGAAGTCGTCCGGCACTTGTGATATATGAGAAGAGAAATAGCGGCAATGATGACGGTAAGACAATTGGTTATGTTCACATTACGACAGCTGGTGCAGAATGGGTCGATACTGAGGATGAAGTCGAGATAGCAGAGTAAAAATAAGTTAAAAGAACAAATTAAGTTAAATTAAACTAAAAGGAGAATAAAGTATATGGTAAACGAAATGAGAAATTATGCAATAGTTGAAGGAATTCTGTCTGAAATCGGTATCGAGAAAGCAAGTTTTACTGATAAGAAAACTGGAAATCTTGTTGCTTGTATTCGTGGCGATTTAAAAATCAGGGTTAATATGCCGATAGTAAGCGGCGGAGAAGTTAAGGAACTTGAGGTTCCTGTTCGTTTCTTCACTAAACAGTATACAAAATCTGGAGCTGAGCATCCGGGATATACTGGTCTTATGAATATAATTGAACATGGTAAGTCTATTGCAGCAGTCGGTCTTGAACAGGCTGATGCAGTCCGTATAACTGGTTGCAAAATAGCAATGCAGGAATATTATACAGGTGATGGACGTTTTATGACTTTCCCCTCAATTAATGGCTCTTTCGTTACGATAATCAAGAAAGAGGATATGGAGCCGAAGGCTAAGGCAGAAGTTGAAATTGTTGTTCAGCAGTTTAAAGATGTTGTCGATAAGGAAGGCCTTGAGACTGGCGAACTTCAGATAATTGGTGCTCACGTCGGATATGGTGAATATACTGATCTGATTCCGTTTACAACTTCTAACCCTAAGTATATTGCAGCAATCAGAGCACAGTATTCTGAGGGTGATTCAATGAAAGTAGTTGCAGCTCTGAACTTCTCTTCTCGTACCGAAAAGTTCTATGAGGAAGTTGCAATTGGTGATCCGATTGAAAGAGCTCGTACAGTGAACGTAAGTGATCTTGTCATTGCTTCCATAGCCCCGGCAGAGGCGATAGTGAATGATATAAATGAAGCTGAGCTTCGCGAGTGTCTGAAGAAGAGAGATGCAAGAATTGCGGCTCTTAAGGATAAGGCAAGCCAGAAGAAAGCAGCGGCCCCTGTTGCAGCTAAGGCTAAGGCAGCAGAATTTAAGGAAGACCTTGGATTTTAATTGGGGTGATTGTGAATGGCTATACTGAATTTACTTGATTTACAGCCTACCACAATCTCAAGGGATCTGCGGGATAAATATATCCTCCTCTACGGTCCCGCGAAGTGTGGTAAGACAAGTTTCGCGGCGCAGATCCCCAATAATCTTATCTTTTGTTTTGAGAAAGGTGTAAACTTCCTTCCGGGCGTCTTTGCAGTAGATGTACCGAAATGGGTTGAATTTAAAGCTCTTCTTAAGCAGTTAGAGAAGGATGAAATTAAGCAGAAGTTTAAAACAGTAACTATTGACACTGTTTCTCTCGCTTATGACCTTTGTACTCAATATATTTGCTCGCAGAATAATGTGAAGACAGTCGGAGATATCGCCTATGGCAAGGGCTACGCGCTCGTTAAAGATGAGTTCACTAACTCCCTTCGTCAAATTTCAATGCTTGGTTACGGTATTGTGCTTATAACTCATGCAAAAGTCAAAAATGTTAAGATTGATGATGATACTACCGTTGAAATTGCAAGTCCTAATATTCCCGATAGAGCGCAGGATGTTGTAAATGCTCTTGTTGATATTATTGGTTATATTGATGTATCTTATGAAGATGGTACAGCAACTCGTACACTTATAACAAGAGGTACACCTAATATCATTGCAGGTTCACGACTCAAATATCTGGCGCCGCGTATACCTTTCGGTTATGATGAACTCATTAATGCGATTGGTGAAGCAATTGAAAAACAGGCAAAAATTGATGGTGCAAAAGTTGTCGATAAAGGCACTATGCAGAAAGTTATTGAAAAGCGTCCTTTTGAAGAAACTCTCGCTGAAGCAAAGGAGCTTTGGACTAAACTTGTTAGTGAAGGTAAGGCAGAACTGGTTATGGCGGAAGTTGAAAGTCTTTTTGGTGAATCTATGAAGCTGTCTGAGATACCTGAATCTAAACAGGATATTTTTGAAGTATTGATAGAAGATATGCGGTCAATGTAAATTAACGTGGAAAGGAAAATGAGATGAATTGTAAAGGATTCATCTCATTTTTTGATTTTTTTCTAATTTTGTGATATAATATATATAGAAAAGAATTTAAAAGAGAGGCGGTGGACATATGGAAATTAAAAAGTATCACTGTCGTGATTGTAAAAAGGTTATCATTCCAGATCCGCAAACAAAAGGAATTGAATGGTTTGAGCGAAGCCGTGGTTATTACTATTGTAAAAGCTGTTATGAGAAGTTTAAACAGATGAACTATAAGGTGAATGTAGATGATGATAATTATTTGGACAGAATTATCTATATTATTACACATGATTTGAAGAAGGAGTATAATTTCTTTCAAATTAAAACACAGTATAAGCAGGATATTGAAAATGGTTTAACTGGAAAGGGTATTTATCTTTCTTTTGTTTATTATTTTGTTCTCATGAAAAATGAGTTTGAGCCGAAGTATGGTATTGGAATAATTAAGTGTATTTATTCTAATGCTAAGTCTTACTGGGAAGAAGTTGCCGCGAGAGATATGAAGATTATTGAACAAACTCTTGCTTGGGAAAAGGCAAGAAAAAATGCACCAAAAGCGACAAAAAAGAGAAAAAGAAAAACTTTTCTTGATATGGAAGATGGTGAAGATTAATGCCTAATTTTCAGACGGAGCAACTTCTTCTACTTCATTATATCAAAAATATAATGCGGCTTGCGTCCAAAGAATGGCGAGTAGAAACAAGTGACTTTCATAAGCCTGAATACGCCGCAATTTATAAAGCATTAAAAACAATTCTTGCAACCGGAAAAACAATTTCAAACAATGGTCAAGTAACTTCTCCTTCCGATAAAGACCTTATCATGTGTATCGCAGAGCATAATTATATTCCGGGCTTTGAGATAAAAAATTAGGGGTGGATTACTGATTTATATGAGACAGTAAGTTTAACTGATAGTTTTGAGTATGTTTTTGCTGATTTTAAAAGACAGTCACTTGTTGAAAAACTTGTTAAATATGGGCTTGATCCTAAGAATTTTTATGTTAATCCCAATGATAGTTTAGACAATAAAGTTTTAAAGCCTGAATTTGCAGGTCTTGGCGCACCAGATATACTGGATTCAATTAAAGCAGATATATCTCTTGTAGGCGGAGAATTCTCAAGAAAAGGAACAAGTGATGTTCAATCTGCTTTTGATAATCTTGAAAGTTTGTTAAATGAAACAGCAGAAACCCCGGAGGTTGGTCCTCCATTACAAGGAGATCTCTTTAATGCTATCCTTGGTGGTGCCATTTCTTCAAGGCTGTGTATCCGATCTGCATCATCGGGTCTTGGTAAAACTCGTACTTCCGTAGGTGATGCTTGTTTATTAGCTTTCCCCCTTCGCTATGACTGGAAGTTAAAAAGATGGATAAAAGATGGCAGAAGTGAAAAAGTTTGCCTTATTATAACTGAGCAAAGTATGGAAGAAGTTCAGATGATGATGCTTGCATATCTTAGTGGGGTAAATGAAGCTGCAATAAAAAGAAATACTTGGTCGCAAGAACAGAAAAAGATAGTTTATCAGGCTCTTAAAGTAGTTGAAATATTTCAGGATAACTTAACAATTATTCGAGTTCCTAATCCTTCCATTTCTCTTCTTGATAGTATTATTCGTGAACAGGTAATATTGAAGAAAATAAAGTATGTATTCTATGATTATGTATTTGTATCACCTTCACTTCTCGGAGAATTTAGAGGACAAAATCTTCGTAATGATGAGATTCTTCTTATGTTTTCTGATGCACTTAAAAAACTCGCAGTTGATCTTGATATCTTCATTATGACAAGTACGCAAGTTAATGCAAAAGCTGATGATAATAAAGATGTAAGAAATGAAGCAACACTTGCAGGGTCACGAGCAATAATTAATAAGGCAGACTTTGGTTGTGTTATGGCACGACCTACAAAAGAAGAATTAGTTGCAATATCGGGTTTGTGTGAAACAGAAAAAATTAAATGGGAATCAGAGCATATAGAACCATTTCAAATGCCAAATTGTGTCACTGATATATATAAAAATCGTGGTGGAGCAGATACACAGATGCGAATTTGGTCATATCTTGACTTAGGGACAATGAAAAGACATGATTATTTCGTGACTGATAGTAGAAATGAAGGAAAAACGCCGACTATTTGTCCAGACTATGACATCCCTTTCGAAGAAGAAGATTTAGTAAAACGTGACTTATGTGAAAAGGAGTTAAATAATCAATGATAGATAGAGTTTAGATAAGAGAACGCCTAACTCCCGAAGATATCATTCATCTTATGAATCTCCTTGGCGCAACACAATATACAGATAAGGGAAACTATTTACAGTTTAAGACCATCTGTCATAATGAAGATGAAGACGATGCGGGTTTCAATTTAAGCTATTACAAAGATAATCATCGTTTCTACTGCTTCTCAAATTGTCATAGTATGGATATTTTTGAGTTGGTAAAAAAACGCTGGACATTGCTTGAACTTAAAGAAGATACTCATTTTGAAAATATCGCTTACTGGGTCATGAATCATACAAAAATGGACTTAGATGATAGTTATAAAATAGAGTCAGGTGGATTTAAGAATGCTTTCACTAAAAAAGATTTTGCTGAACCAACACAAGAGATTATTTTACCCGAAAAGAAAGCAACCGTATTGGAAAGTTTCTCAAATTATCATTGCATTGAATGGTTAAGAGACGGCATATCTGATGAAGCAATGGATCATTATAATATCAAGTATAGTCCGAGTAGAAACGCCGTCATTATTCCCCATTATGATATTCATGGTCGTCTTGTTGGAATTCGTCGAAGAGTATTGAATCCTGAAGAAGAAAAAGACGGCAAGTATAAACCAATTTTTATTGAAAATGTTAGTTATTCGCATCCTCTTGGTTATAATCTCTATGGTTTAAATCTTGTAAAAGATGCAATCATTCGTCGCAAAAAGGTATTTGTTGCAGAAGGAGAAAAATCAGCGCTTCAGGCTTACACAATGTATGGAAAAGATAATATTGTTGTTGCAGCTTGTGGTAGTAGAATAAATAAATGGCAAGTTAACTTATTAACAAAATATTGTCATCCTGAAGAAATTATCATTGCCTTTGATAAAGGTCTTGATTATGATATGGTAGAAGGACTGTGTAGAAAGTATAAAGGTTACTGTAACTTCTCCTATCTTTGGGACTATACAGGAAACTTAATGAAAGATAAACAATCACCATTCGATTGTGGAAAAGAAATATTAGAAAAACTTATAAAAGGAAGAGTGAGAATCAAATGAATATAAAATTAAAATATGAGGTGAGAGCACCTTATGTAGAAAATTTGATTAAACAGCGTGGAATTGAAGATGTAGAACATTTCTTGCATCCCAGTGAAGAGGATTTACAGGCACCGGGCTTTCTTGGTGCGACTGAATGTTCTAAAGCGGTAGAAGCTATCGAGAGTAATGTTGGAAAAAGAGCAATGACAATTGTTGACAGCGATTAGGACGGACAATGTTCTTCTGCAATCTTACTTTCTTATCTGAAGCTGCATTATCCAGATTGGCATATAGATTATTTTATTCATCACGGAAAAGAACATGGTCTTGAGGATGTTGTTCTTGATCCTCTCCTTGACTTAGGTGACTATGATCTTGTTTTTCTTCCGGATGCTGGATCAAACGATGATATCTATTTCAATGAATATAGTGATGTCCAGTTTATTATACTTGATCACCATATTCGTTCTATTGCGGCGCCGCCTCCCAGTAATGCAATCATAATTAATAATCAGATGGCTAAGGAGTATAAGAATAAAGCACTTAGCGGTGCAGGTGTTACTTGGCAGTTCTGTCGCTATTTCGATAATACAAAAGGAACTGATTATGCGAATCGCTTCGTAGATCTGGCAGCAGTAGCGATTATCGGTGATGTCATGGATATTACTACTCCTGAAAACCGATATATAATTCATAAAGGTATTGAAGAGATTACTTCAAGTATTTATAGAAACAAATTTATTCGACTTCTCTATAATAATGCTGCATTTTCTATTGGCGATACCTTAACCCCGATAGGCATTGCATTCTACATAGTTCCTATGATTAATTCTATGTGCCGTACTGGTACTTATGATGAAAAAGAGAGAATGTTTAAAGCTCTTATTACACCCGATGAAATGGTCGAATGTCATAAGAGAGGTGTAGAAAAAGGAACACAGATTGCCGTAGCTTCTGAATCCGTTCGTGAATGTTCTAATGCAAAGGCAAGACAGAAGAGAGCACAGACTCAAATGGCAGAACTTTGTGCTCAGCAGATTCTTGAAAATGACCTTACAAACAATAAAATTATTACACTTATACTTGATGAAAATTTTGACTCAATGCCGTCAGAGATGAACGGTTTAACTGCAACAAAAATAGCGAATGATTATGGGCATCCTACTCTTATAGGACGTATTGGTCATGATGGTTGTCTGCGTGGCTCAATAAGAGGTCTTTCCACTATTGATATGCCACCCTTTAAAGATTTCCTCCAAAGTTCTGGTATGTTTACTATGCTTGAAGGACATCAACTGGCTTAGGGTTTTGCAATTCCTTATAATCGTCTCTCTTCTTTCATCTCTTGGTCTAATGAACAGTTAAAAGATGTTAATATGGATTCCAAGACTTGGATGGTCGATTTTAAAAAGAATGCGGATGATCCTACTCTTTCTTCTCTTATTCAAGATATGGCAGAGCTTAAATCTTGTTGGGGTCAGGGATTTCCAGAAGCTCTCATTGCAGTTGATAATATTTGTGCAAGAAGAAGTGATATTTTAGTCATGGGTAAACTCGGTGATACAGTAAAAATAACCTGTAATGGTATTGCATATATGTTCTTTAAAAGAACTCCTGAACAAGTTAAAGAACTTACACAGTATATTGCAGCTCGTCTTAAAATAGTTGGTAAGGCTAATCTAAATGTTTATTATAATAAGATTACACCGCAGATATTTGTGGATGATTATGAGATTGAAGATGATGCTCTTGCATTCTAAAAATTGAAAAATAATTAAATTTATGATATAATATAGATATAGAAAAAGAAAGAAAGGGTGATGAATAAGTGTATACATCATTGCATGGACACACGGAGGCAAGCAATATAAGACTCTTGGACTCCATCACAAAGCCTAAACAAATGTTAGAGTACGCCCATGAACTTGGCTTAAAGGGCGCAGCGATAACAGACCATGAGGCTCTTTCTTCTTTCGTAAAAGCAGAACTTTTTCTTAATCAAAAGAAAAAGGAAGATGAATCATGGAAGGACTTTAAGCTCATTCTTGGAAATGAGATTTACCTTTGCCGCGATGGTCTGAATAAAGACAGTTTTGTGAAAGGTACAGATAAGTTCTTCCATTTCATTTTACTCTCAAAAGATTATGAGGGCTACAAACAGCTTTGCGAATTAAGTTCAAGAGCATGGAAAAGAGCTTATAAACAATTTCAAGTAAGAGTACCTACCTATTATGAAGATTTAATTGAAGTAGTCGGAGCAAATCCGGGGCATCTTATTGGTTCAACTGCCTGCATAGGAGGACAGATTGGGACTAAGCTACTTCAAATAAAAGATGGAAAAATAAGTGAGAGTGAAGGAATAGATTTCTGCATAGCTTGGATAAATCGAATGAAAGAGATTTTTGCAGAAGGTGATTTTTATCTTGAACTTCAACCGGGTATTAGTAAAGAACAAATATTTTGTAACAATAGATTAATTGCACTTTCACAATTAACTAATACACCATTCATAATAACAACTGACCATCACTATACTAAGAAAGAAGATAGAAAAATTCATAAAGCGTTCCTAAAAAGTAAGAATGGAGAACGAGAAGTGGATGAATTCTATGAAGCAACTTATATGATGAGTACAGAAGAAATTCATGAAAGAATGGACGATCAGATCGGCGCAGGATTTGTTCAAAAAGGTTTGAATGAGACAAATAAGATAAATGAAAAAATAGAAAATTATTCACTTCTTAAACCCCTTCATATACCTTATCTTCCGAAAGAAAAGTTTGATGTTCCTCTGATTACAGATGTTGCAGTAATTGATCAGATATGTAAAAAAATTCCAAGATTCAGAAATTATTTTGAAAGTGAAGATATTGCGGACAGACAGTTTGCAGCGAGAATTACAAAGTTTTTAAATGGGAAAGATAGTGAAGATAAGCCAAAACGAATAGATATTAAAGAAAAGATAGATCGAATTGACTTGGAGCTTGGAATCACTTGGGATGCAGGAAGAAAAATAAACGTATCTTGGAGTAGATACCTTCTTCAGGTTGCCGACTATATTGATATATACTGGACAGATGGTGATTCAATAATCTGTCCGTCGCGTGGTTCGGCAGGGGCATCATATCTTTGTTATGCTCTTGGAATAATACAGATAGATCCGACAAGAGAATTGGCTCCTCTGATTTTCCAAAGATTTATTAATCCTGACAGAGCATCGGTACTTGATATAGATATAGATGTGTGCTCAAATCGACGTGATCGTTGTATAAAAGCATTGGAGAACACATACGGAAAAGATCAAGTCACACGAGTTGCAACTTTTAAAACTGAAAAGTCGCGTTCTGCAATATTAACTGCGGCAAGAGCGATTGGAATTGATGTAGACGTAGCCCGTTACATCAGTTCGTTGATAGGTGCAGAAAGAGGAATTCAATACACTCTTGCGCAGACTTACTATGGTGATGAAGAAAACGGTATAGCTCCGAATAAAGCGTTCCAAGCTGAAATGGCTAATTATCCTGAACTCTGGGAGATAGCTCAAGGTATTGAAGGTCTGATTAGTGGTGTGGGTAGTCACGCAGGTGGAGTTATTATGACTGAGGAGCCTATAACAGAAACTTGTGGGATAATGAGAACCAGCAGTGGTGATGTTATTACAGCTTACGACTTACATGAATTAGAAGACCTCTCACTTATTAAGATAGACCTTTTGGCAACGGAAGGTCTGACTAAAATAAGAACTTGTCTTGACCTTTTGTGTGAATATGGTTATGTGAAACGTGAAGCTACACTGAAAGAAACTTATGAGAAAGTTCTTGGAGTTTATAATCTGAATAGATCTGATAATGAAATGTGGAAAATGGTTTGGAACAATGAGATTACTTCTTTATTTCAAATGGAGCAACAGTCCGGAATAAGTGGTATTGCATTAACCAAACCTCATACTCTCGAATCTCTGGCAACGTTAAACTCTGTGATCCGTCTTATGGCTCCATCAAAAGATGCTGAACGTCCGCTTGAAAAATTTGCAAGATTCTTAAGTAATAAAAATGAATGGGATGAAGAGATGGATTCTTACGGATTAAATGAGCATCAAAAGCAACTTCTTCATTCTATGCTTGACTACTCAAACGGTATAAGTGCTCAACAGGAAGATCTTTATCAGCTTATGAGATGTGAAGAAATAGCTGGATATAGTTTTGGTCAAGCAGATAAGTTAAGAAAAAGTATTGCAAAGAAAAACCCAAAGGATTATCAGGCATTTGAAACTCAGTTCTGGAAGGATGTGGAAGAAAGAGGAAGTGATAAAAAACTTTGTGAGTATGTCTGGAATGTACTCGTAGCATCACAAAGAGGGTACAGCTTGACTAAAAAGGTTAAGGCTGTCGCGTTAGAAATAACGTGTAAAATAAAGACTGTAAACTGCGGGAAAGTAAGTTAAATATCTATTACCAAACAAATAAAGAAATTTATTTGCGGCGAAAGGTAATGCTTTAGGTATGGTAAAAAGATAGATATATATTTTATAATCCGCAACGAAATATCTGAATGCAAATAATGTATGATTATGGTTTTAATTCTTCTTGTTATTGAAATAAATCAATAACCCAAGGAGATGATAACATGGGCGCTGCAAAGTATAACGCAGAACAAGAAAAACAAATAGTTGAAGAGTATATATCTGGAGTAGGAGTAGATGTCTTATGTTAGAAGTACAAGTTTAAGACTAAGAAATCTATTCTTGATAAAGTCCGAAAGTATTATCCAGATAATTATGAGGAAATGATAGCTTTAGCGAGAAAAAATCGAGAAGAATGGAAATATTCTTTAGAGAAGATAACTTGTGATTTTGATGCCTATCTAATCGGTTTACTTTTAACAGATGGTTATATTTATCCTCATGGCATAGGAATTGATTTAATTGATGAAGATTGTATAGCTTTTATAGCGCAACAAACAAAAACTCAATATAAATGCTATGAAAGTGAACCCGGAAGCGGTATTAACGGATGCGACCCTTAGCCGCGATATAGAGTTCTTCTGAATAACAAGGAACTCCAAACTCAATTAGCTCGATTTGGCATAGTTGAAAAGAAAACGTTAACTCTTCAGCCACCGCAGCTGTTAGATGAAGAATATCAATATTTACCTTATTTAATTAGAGGTATTATCGATGGTGACGGCTGTGTTTATGAAAATAGTGTTACAGGAAAACCTAATATTTACATTATGACAGCTTCTATTGATTTTGCTCAATGGCTTCAAAAAATTTTAAAAGAAAGACTTTTCTTACAGAATGTTTCTTTAAATACTCGAAAGTCAACAAAAGAAGGAGAAGCAACAGTATATAAAGTCGAAATTTTTAGAGATAGAGATATTAAAAAAATTGCGGCTTTAGTATACGACGAGCCTTATGGAATGGCGAGAAAATTTGCAAAGATAGACGCTCAGAGACTATAATCAGTCAACCTAAACGAATCATGTCGTAGGTTAAGGGATAGTCCAAACAAATGTTAACCTTGCACATACTCTTTCCTACTCAATCGTAGCTCTTCAAGAAATGAATCTCGCTCGTTTTTATCCTATAATTTTCTGGAATACAGCAAATCTTATAGTTGATAGTGGAGCAGAGTTTACTCCTGAAGAAGATGATGAAGAAGAGGAAGAAGACAATGAAGAGGTTGAAGAAGAGGAAGATGATGAAGAAGAAGAAAAGTCATCTGGTTCAACTTCTCGCTATGGAAAGATTGCATCGGCAATTGGAAAGATGCAGAAGAGAGGAATTAAAGTACTTCCTCCTGATATAAATAAATCAAAGTACACATATACTCCGAACATAGCAGATAATACAATAAGATATGGACTGAAAGGAATAATTAAGGTCGGTGAAAATGTAGTTAATGATATAATGGAACATCGTCCCTATATTTCAATTGCCGATTTCCTTTCAAAAGTTAAAGTAAACAAAACCCAGTTAGTCAATTTAATCAAATGTGGAGCATTCGATGAATTCGGTGATCGTCGTTCAATTATGTATGATTGCCTCGGTGAAGAAGCAGGTGTAAAAAAGAAATTAACTTTGCAGAATGTTGGAACTCTCATAAATTATAAACTTTTACCTGAAGAACTTGATTTTGAACGTCGTGTCTTCAATTATAATAAATATCTAAGGAAGTTAAAGAATAAAGAAACAGATAGAATTGAATTTGACGATGTGGCAATGGAATTCTACGAGAAAAACTTTGACCTCGACTTAACGAAAGTGGAAGATGGAATTTGTTCAATCGCAGCAAGTACTTGGAAGAAAATTTATGATTCTTATATGGCAAATGTGAAGAAATACATCGTTGCAAATCATGATGAACTTTTAAAGAAACTTAATGACACTCTGATAAAAGAAATCATCAAGAAATATGCCTCCGGAACAACAGATAAGTGGAGTATGGATAGCGTCTGCTTCTATCAAGATCATCATGAACTTGAATATGCCGATCTTCTCTCGCTTGGGGTTGAAGATTTCTGGTCATTACCTGAGCAGCCGCAAATAGCTTCAAGTTTTAAAGCAAAAGATGGTCATATTATTAATTTATTTAAACTGACTTCAATTGCTGGCACAGTAATAGATAAGGATAAGTTAAAGAGTCAGATTACATTACTCACAACAAATGGTGTAGTTATAGTTCAGGCTTATGGAGTTATGCAGCAGTATGATAAACAGATCAGTGAAGTTGGAGCAGATGGTAAAAAGCATATTATTGAGCGTTCATGGTTTCAAAGAGGTACTAAGTTAATCGTTAATGGCATGAGACGTGGTGAAAATATCTTCGTTGCTAAAAAGTATGGGAAAGATCCAAATAAACATCACTTTATTCTCATAAAAGAAATTAATGAGGATGGATCCGTAGAACTACAAACAGAAAGAATGGAGGTGAATGCCGAATGAGTATAATCGGTTTACTTTGACTGGGATTTAACTCGATGGCGTTCATAGACCATCTTCAACCTTGAACTCATGAAACTTGCTGCGTTCCATAAGAAGAATCATGATATAGTTGAAATGGAAAAGAAGTTTAGTTCAGATAAATGCACGAAAGTCTATATAAGAAAAGATTATGAGGACTTCGAGTATCCCAAGTATATTATCGAAGATCCAAAAGTTAAATGGGGAGGGTATGCACCTAACAATGGGGTGTATACCCCTCTTCCTACAGAAATAGAAAGATGTGTTGCTGATACTTCAATTTATAATTGTATGGAACGCTTCTATGACCGAGGTGGCGAGACATTGAGTCTTTATAAAAAAATGAAGAAAAGCATTCATTTTCGATTTCAGACGACTGAAGATTTGAGCTTTTTAGGATGGGATAAACAGACTAAAAAAGACTCTGAACATATGCTCTATTATATGAATCATGATAAGGAAATTACTTCTGTGAAAGATTCATTAGACAATCTAAGAGGTTTAATGGTGAAAGCAAACAGAAGATGTTATTTCGGTTTTAAATTTCCCATTAGAATTACGACTTCACAAGCTCTTGAAGATTGGGGTAGTTTACCGAAAATGAGAGGACTTTGCAATATTGATATGCTAACTCTCATGCCAGACGAATCTTTTATCTTCCTCTCTTCTTATCGTCAACAATTTACCTATCGAATAACGAATCAATACTGGACTCATGATTCTTTCATTGCAGCACTTCCACAGATTTTGCTTCAAGCTGTATTTTTATAGAGCTATGATGTTAAGATTTTACTTAAATTAGAGAACGATTTTCTGGTAGAACCTGAATGGCGGCAGTATTAGGAAATGTTTAATTTTTATATTGCAAACTATATTCATCATCGTACAAGATTTACTTACTGTCCGTTTATCTTCTGTAAGTATTCTTACGATAACCTTTATCGTGATGAGAAGATTAATCTGTTCAAGTTTATCAAAGATCAGTCAGAAGAACTCTTTTGGTATATGTATGGCGTAGAAGATGTAAGACCAGAAAACGGCATACTTAAACCGCAGTTTTATACGACAAAAGAAAAAATTTTAGGAGGTCAGACAAATGGCTACTTTCACAGGAAAGGAAATAAAGGAAAAAATCAACCAGAACAACTTAGCTATGCAGAAATTGTTTAGCCCGAATACGTTTATCTTGAATGAAGAAATACAAAAGCTGAGAGAAGAAAATGTTGCATTACAAACCATCTGTCCGCATGAGTTTGAATCTGGTTATTGTAAATATTGTGGAGTGAGAGAAAATGGTTAAACTTTATACATTGCCGACGTGCCCTCGATGCTCGGTAGTTAAAAAGAAATTAGATGAGGCGCATATTAATTATGAAATATGCGAAGATGAAAAAGAAATGGAAGAAAAGGGTATAGATCTCCTTCCGGCAATGGAAGCTGATTAGAATGAAGAAAGAATGGATTTTTCCGCGATTCTTGCATTTATAAAAGCTCATAATGAAGAAGGTGGTAATAGATGAATATAGGAATAAAGCTCAATAAGAACTTTACAACTGCATTCAATAAGATGTTGGCTGAGTATGGAGAAGATATGGCAAGACTGAATGGCTTTGCAGATTCTCAACTTAGCTATACGGACTTCATAGATAATTTTTTATAGAAAGATACAGTTGCAGATTCTTCCATAGATGGTTCAGCTAATGTGAGTCAAAAAGATATTGTTACACTTCTCACTGAAATGCCTAAACCGCATATGAAGTTACTTGCTTATCATAAGATTTATTGTGAACTGAATGAGAAATATGGTTTTAAGACAGCCAATGCAGCACTTCGTGCATTGTGGGACGGGCATCTTTACCTGCATGATGGAGATACATCAACGTTTAAACACTATTGTTATGCTTACGATCTTAAAGATCTCGCAGAAAAAGGACTTTTCTTTATAGATAACTTTAATGCTGAACCTCCTAAACACGCGGATACGTTCATTGATTTTGTTAAGGAGTACATCTCTTATGCCTGTAACAGGTCTTCAGGAGCTGTCGGTCTTCCTAACTTAATTCCCTATCTTTATTATTTTTGTAGTAGAGATAAGCAAAAAGGTTATTGCGGAGACTATGAAAGATACTGTAAGCAGCAAATTCAACGTTTTGTGTATGCCGTTAATCAGCCTTTTCTTCGTAATTCATCCCAATCAGCTTTTACTAATGTTTCATTCTTTGATCATGAGTATTTAATAGCACTTTTTGGCGGTGCTATATTCCCTGATGGTTCTCTTATGATTGATGAGATTGAAAACATTATGGAATTTCAAAAGCTCTTTCTCACTATTATCTCTGAAATTCGTTCTCAGAATATGTTTACTTATCCGGTTGAAACGATTTCACTTCTTCGAAAAAATGGAAAATTTGCAGATGAAGAATTTGCTCGTTGGGCTTGCGAACATAATAGAAAATGGTGTGACAGTAACTTCTATATTGATGATTCCGTAAGTTCGCTCTCAAACTGCTGCAGATTACGTAGCGACATCTCTGAACTTTATTTTAACAGTATAGGTGGTACAGCACTTTCTGTTGGTTCTGTTAAAGTAAGTACAATTAACCTCGCGCGACTGGCTCTTGAAAATAAAACTGAAAATGAGTACCTTCTCGCCCTTAAAGAAATGTCTGAACTTAATCTCAAAATACTTGATGTAGTGCGACATATAATTAAGAGAAATGTTGAAAAAGGACTTCTTAAAAATTTCTCTTATGGGCTGGTGGACTTTGCTCATCTTTACTCTACCCAAGGTGTTATAGGCGTCTATGAAACTCTCAAAACTTTTGGCTATACAAGAGAAGATGAGTTTAATCATGTATATTATACAAAAGAAGCAGAAGAATTTGGCAAGAAAATATTTGATACTATCCACGCAGTCGCCAATGCTTTTAAAATTGGCAAAGACTACATGATTAACTGTGAAGCTGTTCCTTAGGAGACAGCCGCGGCAAAGCTAATGAAGAAAGATGAATTCTTTTTCCCGGATACAGTTGTTAAGGATCTCCCTCTTTATGGTAATCAGTTCCTTCCGCTTGGAATCAAAGCAACATTAGCAGAACGTACTCGTGTAGCCGCAATGTTTGACAGCTTCTGTAATGGCGGGTCAATTTTACACATAAATCTCGCTGCTCCATTTTCTACAAAAGAAAAAGCATGGAATATGTTAAATTGGGTAGCAGATCAAGGGGTCACTTACTTTGCATTTAATCCACGGATTCAGGCTTGTGCTAAAAATCATGGTTATTATGGAAAAATCTGCCCAGTTTGCGGCGGAAAAACTGTTACAGAGTACACAAGGATAGTCGGATTTTTTGTAAGTGTACGAACTTACTCTGAAGAAAGAAAAAAAGAATACGCTCTGCGTCAGTGGGAAGGAGAAGAAAAATGATTTTAAAAGGAATTGAGGCGGAAAACTTTGAAAATTATAAAGTTCCCGCTCTCTTCCTCGCATTTCCTAAATGTACATTCAAATGCGAGAAAGAAGCAGGATGTAAAATGTGTCAGAATAGTCAATTAGTACATGAATCAGATTTAGAATGTACAGCTGACGCAATAATTACTCTTTATATGAACGACCCGCTCAGTGAAGCAGTTGTATGTGGCGGACTGGAACCGCTGGACTCTTTAGATGAACTCATACCATTTATAATGGAATTTCGTTATTACTCACCAGATCCAATAGTTATTTATACTGGATATACGGAAGAAGAAGTTGAACAGATGGAGTATTTAGGCTCAAAACTTCTCAAACTTTTAAGTCATTATGAGAACATTATAATTAAGTTTGGTCGTTATGTTCCGAATCAAGAAAAGCATTTTGATGAAATTCTTGGAGTTAAACTTGCAAGTCCTAATCAGTATGCTAAGAGAATTGGAGAAGAATTAGATGCGAGGTCTTAGAAGTGAATTTTGAACACGTTATTTATTATGATGTTGGAATGCCATTTGATGAAATTTATGCAATGTATGAACAACTAACTCAAACATATGGTAATAACTTTCTCTTTCTTCCTTCTCTCTGTCAGTATAAGGAGTTCAGTCTCGAAGAAATGGAACAAGTTTATGAAAAGATGGGCAAAATACTGGAGGAAGCAAAGAATGATAATAAAAAGATTACCGAACACTGACAATATAATCGCAGCACTGAGAGCTAATGATAACTATTGCCCCTGTCGGCGAATAAAAAATGCTGATACTAAATGTATGTGCAAGGAGTTTAGAGAACAAGAGGAAGGAATATGCCACTGCGGTCTTTACAAAAAAATTAAAGAAAAAGAAGATAAAATTTGATTTTTTTAGTAAAATATGTTATAATGAAGAAAATGAGATAAGGAGATAAAAGAATGATAAAAATAGAAAATGTAGTTCTTCCTTCATTAGCTCAATGGGAAGCAGTTATTAGAGGAATGCGCAATCCTATGAATTCTTGGGAGAAGAGTGATAGCTTCATCCCTTGCTACAATAAAACAAAATGTCATGAATGCAAAGATAATCAACACTGTGCATACTATTTTGAGGACGGGGAGCCATACAAAAAGAATGAATTTATTGGCTCAAACGACCTTGACCTCATGACTCGTCTTCGCAATGCAGGTATAGACCATCGCAAGTTCATGCGCATGATTATAGTCTATATGGATATTATTGCACCGCTTTATTGGTGGAAAGAATTTGATACTTATAAAGTTGGAACAGTAGCAAATTCATGTAGCACAATGCACAAGATAGCTGAAAAGGAATTTACGCTGGAGGATTTTAGTCATGAACATCTAATTGCAAGAGAAAAACCTTTAATCGAATATATAGATGGTGAAGATGCTGTAGAGCTTCCTAATGCTATATGGCTCATACATCGCACAATTCAGACACTCAATCAATACCGAAACTTATATTTGCAAACAAAAGACAAGAAGTATTGGTGGCAGATGATTCAACTTCTTCCGTCAAGTTATAATCAGAAGAGAACCATCATGCTTAATTATGAGGTGCTTACTAATATGTATAAATCTCGCAAAAATCATAAATTGGATGAATGGCACACATTCTGTCAATGGATTGAAACACTTCCTTACTCGGAACTTATAACGGAGGTTGCAAATTGGAAAATAACAGAAATAATGAACATAAAGAAATAAAAGTTAATAGAGATTCAATAATCAAAAAAGTCAAAGAATCTACCGAAAGAGTCGAAAGTATATTTGACAATTTCACTGATGCGGATGGTGGTGCAAGAGTAATCTTTTCAACTCTCTTACTTCCTGAAGATGAGTTTGCTTATGTGAGTGAACAAATTTTGAACGAAGTAGAGAAAGGACTTAATAACCCGAATGAAAAACTCTTACTTGTCCAGTCAATAAATGCAAATGGACTTAAAGCAGATGATATTACCGAAGTGTTTGAAGCTCTCATGAAAGAGGTCGAAAGTAGTCTCGGTGGAGTTGTCTCTGCTCAAAAAGTTATGTTTATTAAGAGAATCTATGGATTCATTGTAACAGCTATAAATGAAACTGAAGGTATTGCAAAGAGAACAGTACCAGTTTAGATTCAGATAGAGGAAGGCGCAAAGATGCCTTCCTATGCTAAAGCTGGCGATGGTGCAATGGATCTCTATGCTACTGAAGATGTTGAAATTGCTCCCGGCGAATCTAAGATAGTTAAAACTGGAATTAAATGCGCCCTTCCGCTCGGATATGCTTTTCTTATTCAACCAAGAAGCGGCTTATCTTCCAGAACTCATATGAGAATTCCCAATTCACCCGGTTTAATCGATTCAGGTTATAGAGGCGAAATTGGAGTTATTATAGAGAATAATGAACCGCAAATTAAAGATATTGCATTCGATGAAGATGGTCATATCACTTCTATCCTTTACGGTTCTAATATCTCTATCACTAAAGGAATGCGTTTTGCCCAAATGAGACTTGTAGAAGTTCCTACTTGTGTTTTCGTTGAGTCAGAAAATATAGAGGAAATCGGCTTCAATAGAGACTCAGGTTTTGGGGGAACGGGGCTGACGTGATGCTCTGTGTAGTAGAGAATCACACTTGAAGGAATAAATAAAATACTGGAGATTGAAGGTTGGTCATGTAAAGAGAGCACTTATAAGAACCTTCAATCTCCTATGAGGTTCCAATGTCCGCAAGGTCATATTGTAGAATCCACTTGGTCAAAATTAAGGAATCGCCGCATATGTCCTACTTGTATTGCTAATTTGAAAGCTCCTGTACAACAAATGTCATCAAAGGCTAAGAGAGAAGGAGTTTATAGAGTCCTTGCTTTAGATCAATCGAGTCATAAAACTGGTTATTCAATCTTTGATGGAAAAGAACTTATAGGACATGGAGTCTTTGAAACAACAAAGATTAATCCTTTTGAAAGACTTTTTGAACTTTAGACTTGGCTAAATTCAATGATTGCTAATTGGAAACCTGATATGGTCGGTATAGAAGAAGTTCAGTATAATCCTAATATCAATTCTTCCTCTGATTAGGTTCATGCACATGACATCTTTAAACTCTTGGCACAGGTTATGGGTGTAGTTATTATTACTACGATGCAAGCAAAGTGTATAATTAAGACTGTTCTTATTTAGACTTGGCGCCATCATTGTGGTGTTCGAGGAAATAAGAGAATTGACCAAAAGAGAAGCGCACAGATGTTAGTAAAGCAATGGTATGGATTAGAAGTCACTGATGATGAAAGTGATGCAATCTGTATTGGTAAATATTTTGCCGAGAATTATAAAGAACAGCCACCCATTGGAGACGACTCATGGTTATAAAGAAAACCGCAGTTAATCAAAACTGCGGTTCTTTTTTTATTCTGTTATAAGAGGCATTAACAGACCAATTTCAACAGGAGTAAGAGTAAGAGATTCAAGTTCTGCGCCAGAAAAGGTGTAAGGGAGTGGCTCAATAGGACAATTAAAAAGTTCATTAAACTACTTATTTGCTTCATCCTCAAGTCCAGTTCTTATTTTAAACTTACCATCGGTAGTTATAGAATTAGGTTCTGCATACTTTTCCATAAGAGATTTAAATTGTTCTTGATAGAAGTGAGAATCTTCATCAAGTCTCTTTAAATTTTTCATTACTTTATATCCTGTCTTAAAGCTCATTTTTGAGTTTGCAAACTTCATTAATACACTCTTAATTCCAAGTCCTTCTTGGATTGTCATAATATCATCTCCTTTTTTCTTTTAGTATAACATAAATTGAAAGGAAAGTCAAATTATGACTGTCCAAGGAGGAAGAGAGGAACTTGTTTAATTTCTCCAGTAATGGATTGAATCATAAGAGTTATGACATTATTAGAAAAATTGAAAATACATTTATTACCTTGATCATCTTTAAGAACAAGGGGTTTATCGAACGTTAAACCAAAATCAACGCTAAGATCACCAGAAGGAGAAAAGGATTCAAGGGTAATTGAACCCTCTTCTTCTTCATTATTGCGAAAGCGCCTAAAGTTAACAGACGGTTTCTGTTCTGTTGTCCATAAAGCACTTGAACTTGGTATGTCTGTAAGCTCTAAGGAGTGAGTCCTTTCCAATTCGGTCGTATTCGGATCAGAATTGATAATCGCGCCACCCTTACTTAAAGCCTTCTAAGGACGATTCACTTGAATGCCAGTCTTGAGTATTTGGAAAGGCGGGATTCTATACTCACTCTTTATGATATTGGAATAAGCATGGTCAATTCCTTTCCAAGCGTCAGCAATACCAATTATCTATCCTGTCTTATCGAGAAGATTTAACTTAAGCTGATAAGAAGTGGAAGAGATTGCAGTATCGAGAGTAAAACTGAATGCTTTATTGATGTAAGAATTTATTGTACCATTAGAAGAATAGGAAAGCCAGTTGGTAAAGACGTGATCATCAGATGTATAGGTTTTCTTCACATCTAAACCATCATTCACCCTATCGCCACAATTGAGTGTCACAATAAGAGAAGAATTGGAAGCCTCAAAACTTGTGAGAACTGAAGTTAAATAGGAATCACTTGCCATTTTAGAATAACCAGAATTAGCCGGCTTAATTAAACCACAATCCTCAATGGAGTATGTAGCAACGGCAGTTTCATCAGCATTTATACGAACCGAGCTTAAAGAGAAAGTAGGAAGTACGTTATAAAAACTGAAGAATACTGCGGAATAAGATGAATCAGAATAAAGATTTTCTTTTTCATCTAAAGCTCTTATTTCTATTTTAAAAGCACAATCAGAACCAAAAGAGGAGAGTGATAAGCGATAAGTTGTACCCGTCAATAATTCTGCTTTCTCCCAACTCGTAGCTGTCCAGTTCTCCTCATAGGAAGCAATGCCGCCAGACTCAACACATGAAAGAGGTGAGTAAAGGAAACGATATTGAAAGATTAAGCTGTTCTATGAATAATCTTCTGCGGAAAGGTTCAACTCAATGAAATTATTTTGAAGAAATGTTTGATTTGTACCAAACTCATTTATAAAAATTGCCATTAAGAATCACCTTCTCCGCGTCGAATATTGCTAACCGTTAAATCATAAGGTTTGGAAAATGTATTAAAAGTAAAAGAGGGGAATGTAAGAGTTTTACATTGCTCTAAGAGAATAGTCTCTGTTTTATCTTTTGTATAGACAATAGGAGCATAGTTAAATTCAAGAACAAAATCTTTCTTTAAACCATAGGTTAAATCAATTGGAAGATCTGATGTCCAAGCTGAAGAATCTATAAGAAAATTAGAAGTTACGGAGGTAAGTGTACCAGAAGTTAAGGTATAAGAATTCTTCATGCTTAACTCAAACTCTCTTCCTTTTGTATCAGAAGCAAGAGTTTGTACTATTTGAAGAACTTCGTTCATGCTTGTCTATTTAAAGTTCTCATTTGTACCCCAGTCAATGGAATAAACTCCCCAAGTAGTGTTCCCTGTAATAAGTCCTTGAGTATTGTTGTAATTAATCGCCGTTTTAGACTGAATTTTATTACTTATGATGGCATTGTTAGAATCAAGGAAAGAAGCAGAAGAAGGATTCCAAGACTTTGCGCTTAAAGTCTTAATGTCAAGTGCGCAGATTGAAGAAGAATTTAACCCTAACCAAGTGAATTTTTTTATAATCGGATTGCTCAAATAGGAGGGAGTAATCTTTGCGCGCATCTCAATACCTGTAAGTAAAGCCGCAATGATTAAGGTTTTCCACGTAACTGTAACAACTGAACCTGTTTGAGATGCAGGACAAGTATTAGTATTTATAAGAGTTAGAGATGAACCATTACCATCAACCTATTGAATTGAATTAGCTTTACTCAAAGAAATATCTATCCATTCGTTCTCACCTGCGCCGATTTTCTTTTGTTGAAATGAGAAAGAATAAGCGGAGGAATCAGTTGTTGTCAAGATAGTTTGGAAAGTTTCACCAACAAATGGGTCTGTGCTCATTGAGGTTAAGAACCAAGGTCCAGTGCTTTGACTATTAGAGAACATTTGATTCGCAACACAAGCTAAAGTAGTTTGTATTGCAAAAGGTGTAATTATGAAGGTGTACGTATTTGAGATTACAGAATAAACTTGTGAAGTCGAGTAAACAGTAATTTTAACCTCTTGATTCTCTGTAATATTACCATATTTTGAATAGAGCAACGCGCCGAGAGTAAGAGTAGTGGGAGTAGTTGTTGTAGTTAAAAGCGATTGAATTCCATTTACTTCTGCATAAACTTCCACAGTAGAGTCAAAAGAGGTATAATTAAGTATTTTTTCATCTATCTTCTATGCTTCAATTTTAACTGTACTTCCCTGACTAAATTTTGTTGGTATATCAGTAATTTCATTTTCAATTGATACACCTAATTCAAGATAAATAAATTTTTGAACAGTATCATAACCATCTGAAATTGTAAGACGAAAAGGTACTGAAGGAGTATACCCTACGAGTGCATTGCCATTACTGTCTGTTGTTGGAATTATATAGCTGTAAGTTGTATCAGTGGAAGAGGTAAATACAGGATTTACAAATTCATTCGTTCTACTACAAACGACTTCATATTGAAAAATTGTACCTTCTTTTCCTCCTGCTGGTATGAGCTGAAGCGTAGAGCCAAAACCTACTCTTCCATTTTCTTCACTTGCGCTAATCATATAACTAAGAACAAGAGGTTCCCATTGTGAAAGAGTATTAGAATAACCATAATAGGTTGTATTTGCAGGATAAGTATTTCTTCCCACAATGCGAAGCCTATATGTATTCCACTTTATATCCGCTCCTAAAACAGCAGTGATATCAGCATAGGTGTAAGTAAATGAATGAGAAGAATCGGTAGAGGTAACATTTGTTCCTAACTTATACCAAGCCCCACCATGTTCCACTTGAACTTCATAAGAAACAGAATTCATCTGTCCAATTATTTGAGTCCAACTTAAAGTGCCGCCAGAAGTACTTTTCTTGTGACTGATACTTTCAATACCGCCATTATTTTCATAACCAAGAGGGACTTCAAACTGGAATCTCATTCTATTATAACGTGCGCCATAAGAATTTGTATTATATATATGCTAATAACCATTACCCTTTCCAAGTGAGTTATTGAAGAAGAAGTCATAGGTACAAGTTGTTGTATTCGAGTCTACCGGAACTTCCAGTGTTGTCCAATAAACCCCATCTTGTCTTACTGTCTAATTATCTGCCTGACTCCCAAATAAATAGAACCATCCATTTGTCTTAACCATTGAAGTTGCTGTATTAGAACGAAGAAATCCCCAATAACCATTTTCATAGGTATTCACTGCGGGTACAGTTTGTATGTCCGGATAAAGTGTAGAAGGCAGGGCATAGCAAGCAGCCCCATTAGAACAGCTGCTTGCCATGCGAAGACACGGATCAATACTAAGAAGAACGATATTAGGATTATTCGGTTTTCTAACTGCGGAATAGTAAACACTAAAATAAGTAGTAATATTATAACTGTAATAACCAAATCCAGTATAACTATTTCCATCCTTTTTGACAGAGGTTAAGCGATAGCCGTTATCCAATGCCAGTGCTAATTTATCTGCCATTATCATTCATCTCCTATATAGTTAAAGATTAGACCATCAGAAATGGATTCAATTTGTATATCACCCATTTTAAGATCACCATTTACTGATGTTACTTGCGTATCTTTATTTATCGATACGACAGAACCTTCAGTTGATTTTACAAGCTCAACATCAGACGCATCAATATTTAATTTATTATCCTCTAAAGAAATCTTGCCCTGCTCAGAATTCCAAAGAGTTTTATCACAATCTAAATAAGAAGTGGGTTTACTGGGAAAAACTTTATTAAAGCTAATTGAAGTTTTGAAGAGCTTAATACCACTTATTTCATTTTCTTCTCGTAACCAAGTCGAAAGACCAGTAGAAGAAAGATGCGGTACTTGACCCTCTTCATCTACAAATGTAAGGGATGGGAAGGGCGTATTAGAATAAGGATAATGAGTTTCAAAAGCCTGATCAGCATTTGCCCAATTAATATAATAAGGTGTACCAGTGTAAGTATCAGAGAAGATACTCAGACTTCCCTTCCAGAGATTTAAGCCATATTGGTCAAAATCTGCAATATAATTACTTGGACTATTAGTAAGAGAGCCATCAGATGCAATATTACAAAGACTTATGAAGAAATGACCTTCATTTTCATCCACTGTCTCCTCATTTGTATCCAATAACTAAATACCTGAAGCAGTGATAAGACCACTAAAAGTACTATTTGTCGCCTGAACCACGCCAGAGAAGATACCCTGACTTGCATAAAGAGTACCATCTTGAAGAACTCTAAAAGGGGCATTTTCTTTAGAATTTGGTACTGCTCCAGCCCAGAAACGAATAGAAGTAGAAGAATCTCCTTCATTTGTAATACCTGCATTGGGAAGATAGAGCTTTCCAGTTAAGAAGGCATTGTCTGCATAAAATCCATATCCTAAATCCATACCAGAGAAATAGGAATTAGAATCCGCAACTCCTTCGAGGTTTCCAATAACAACTTTATTCGCACCAGTACCGGCATAGGTCATCTCTATGCGAGGGCCACCAGAAGACTGGGCGGTGAGGAGAATTGAATTGGTTTGAGTTGAGCGGCTTACAATTGAAGTACCTTTTCTAAGTACTGTACCAAGAGCGGTGCCGGTATAGAGAGTAAAGACGTCATTTGCATAGGTAAGGGTGTAATCTTCATCATAATCCCCTATCTTAACCTTATCAACCTTTGACCAGATCTCCTTCTGTTCTATGTCAGCATTAAGTATAGTACTTAAGTCAGCGACGCCTGAAGTAATTGGTATGTCAGAAGTAAGAACAATACTCGGAGTTATAAGTAAATTGCCTCCAACTGCCGATACTTTATTATATTCAAATACAACAGAAGAAAGCGTGCCGCGAATAACTGCATTATTGAACGTTGCAGTTCCATCTGAATCTATATTCCATCCTGTTCCAAGAACGGAGGAAGTATAGTCAGATGTATGAATTGTGGCTCCACTCTAAGTGGATTCAAGAATAATTGAACTTTCTTCATCGCCAAGAGTAATGCGATCACGTACCGTAGTTGTAGGTATAGAAAGATTACCGCCAATGAAGACATTACCATCATCACTAACCTTAAGCAGTTCCTTCTTCTAATCTTTCTCAGTACGAGGGTCATAGATAAGAAGAACATCTTCACCCTGACCAATGACTATATTATATTCATCAGCCTTGGGTTCTGTTGCGGCATTTAACCACTATTCATTCCTTTCCAGATAGAGAATTTCTCCATAAACATCGCCTTGACCCTTAACTAAGAAGGAATCATTGATATTAATATATGCTTCTCTATCCTCTTTCTTACCAATATAGCTTATAGAATCATTCTCGTCAAATCTTGTTTGGCTTATAACTGCATTCGAGATTATGGCATTTTCTATTGTGCCGTCTTTAAACGAACCTCCGTTGGCATTGATTATACCGGAGATTAAAGTATCACTTGCTACTAAGCGTCCATCATGAGTAACTGAGAACGGTGCAGTTGCCTAAGATTCACTACCAGCCCAAAAGGCATATTCGCCAGTACCTGATATTCCGGCAGTTGTATCTTCAACTCCTATTAGAAGTTTACCAGTGATGTCGCCCTCTTGTGCATGAATCTTGCCAGTGAATGTCGCATCACTAAGAGAAAGGGAACCTTCTTCATTGACTTCAAAGGTAATCTCACCTTTGGCATTTCGCATGATCATTCCATAACGAATTGCACCAGAGGTTGTTCCATCGTCATTTGTAATAGTTGTATAATAACGTCCAACAGAAAGGACAGGAATTTTGTCATCTTCTTGATAGCGATTTCCAGAGGGATCGAAAGCATCGATATCCTTAAAGACACCAGTAGGTTCGCCGTTCTAATCAAGTATTTCCTCTTTCTTGAAGAGCCATCCGGGGAAGATTTCAAGACCGTTCAGCTATGAAAGAGAAAGGGAATTATCTTGATAAGAAAGTGACATTCCATTCCAAGTTAAGGAGAAGTTACTATTTTCCTTTATGAGATTAAGGATGTAATCTTCGCTCTTTCCTTCGGCTTCAGCTTGTCTTAAAAGTTCATCAAGATTATAACCAGAAGTCGTACCAAACAGACCGTATTCATTGAAACGCACATACTTATTAGCACCATCTCTTGATATAGCACTTAAGCCATCTTCAACCCAGTTAAAAGCAGCAGCGCCGCGAGAGGGTGAAGCAATTTTAATCTGATCAGTAGTGATTGTGCCAGCGAGGAGCGCAGTTGTATTAATACCATTTGCTGTTATACCATTAATCCAAGTTTCACCGCCATCAATAGTCATCGAAAGACCATTAGAAGTGATGCGGAGTTTAGCAAGGGCATTCTTCAAATCAGTAATTGTAATACCGCTTCCGCTATCCCATTCAACATATTGGTTAGTAGCACTTGCTGCGATTGTCCAAGCGTTATCATTAAAAGCATCGGCAAGAGAATCAATACGAATAGAGCCATCAGGTTGAACTATATTTGCAGCTCTCTGATAACCCCCACTTGCACTCTGTAAAGATTGTGTAGTAGCTGTTATCTTGGAAAAAAGATCTTCATACTGATTCTTATAGGTCTTGATTGTTATTGTAGAACGAGAAGGGTCATCAAGCATTCTTGACCTTTCACTAACAATAACCTCTTTCTTGACCGGAGTGAGTAAATCCACATAACCCGGAACCGCTTGATAACCAAAGAACTCTATATCTTCAATATATGTACGGTCGCCAACTCTATATTTATAAGTCTCATATTTATCAACACAATTTACATCAACTACGGAAATAGTGTACGTAGTCTTGGGATAAGCATTCTGATCAGAAACTTTTTTTGCATCCAGATAGTAGAGTTCAGAATCAATATAAGATTCATCGCTCCAAGTACCTTCTTGGATATAACGAGAATACTTAGCATAAAATTGAGCATCGTACTTTTGTTTTATACGACGATAAGCCTCAACTGAAATAACAAGAGGCCCAGACTCCAGCTTTTCTTCATCTGTCGGCAAGGAAGTAAAAGAATCAGATTCTGCGTTATAATCCTTAAGCCAACCCCAAGAACTATACTCAGGTAAAGTTGTGCCTTTCGGATAATACATTCCTTTATAGCTTTGATCACTGGAATCGCTTATTTGTTTACCATAAATCAGTTCATTATAGTAACTTATCTGCTTCTCATATTCCGCCTTATCGCTTTTCTATTGATTAATCTGGGCGCAAACTACTGAAATTGAAGCCGCAACCTATACACATTTTGGCGCTTGGTCAGGATGATAAATAATATTTCCATCTGCATCCTTTATATAAACCGGCTTATTATTTTCATCAAAGACAGGTTGTCCGGAAGCATCAACCTCTTGAACTGCTCCATATTTTTGATTCTGCTGATAATAGTATTCATAGTTATGCTTCAACTGCTCTAACTGACTTTGACCCGCAGTAATTGTTTCATTACTTAATTGTATACCAGATTCAGCCTAAGCGAGTGCACCCTCTGCCGCAATAAGGCGTCCTTCAAGAGGCTTGTACTTCTCCATGATAGAGTGAATCTTATTGTAGTAGTTAAAACCATTCTAAGTTCCATAAAGATCATCAAGAACTTCGCTCTGTCTTAAAAGTCCTTGATTAATATAATAAGTGAAGTTATATATATTACTATCGCCAGTGGGATTAGACTGAGCTGCACGAATTGAGCAAATGCCGTTTTCCGCGTATTCATTGGAATTATCCTTGACGATCAGTTTTGTTACAAGAGATTTGCTATCATTATTCCTTTGAATTGATTTCTCATTAATACCATAACGGAATCCGGCATTATTAAGGTAATCATTGCCGTGATAACGTGAATAATGAACAACTTTTTGCGGCGCTCCATCTCTATATAGTATTTTACCACTCTTCTCATGGAGCACTTCAAAACTAATCCACCAACCAAACAGTTCAGCTAAATCACTTACATTATTGAAGTAATTACTCTCTTTCACATTAATATGACGAATAGCTGTGTAGTCATTCATGACAGGAGTACCAATAGAAGTCGGCACATCTTCATTATCTTTCCAAGTAGCTAATTCCCTCATTACCTTGCCATCAGAGGAATACTCTATTTGATAAGCATGATAAGTTACTGTGGGATTAACCTCAGGAGTTTCACCGGGAGTCACGATATACTTGCGAGTTGTACCATTGTCTGTAATTTCCTGTTCATAATAATTGAAGAGTGAAATTTCTTTAATAAGGGGACAGATTACGTTCGGTTTTAAGTTGCCATCCTAATCAGCTCCAGAGACGGAACAGATAAGTTTGAGAACAGGTTCATGAACTGTCTTATTGTAGTTTGTAACTTTTATACCATCAATGGTGAACGTACCCGTGACAGCATTACCAGACTTGTCTAAAAGAGATGTGGATTCAAGAGAAGAAACAGAAACAAAATTCTTCTCTTCATCTAAATAGCCAAAATCAACAGTCCAAGAACCGTTTTCAGATTCTACAGCTTCCCATTCACCTTTTGTCTTATTGTAGATAGAAGGCACAGTTATCAAACGGAAACCAAATTTATTACCGCTAACAAGATTAACATTATTTGCACGAAGCCCTTTATTATAAAGCACTTGACCGGTTTCACCCGGAACAAGATAATTTGTGGCTTCAACTTTACCTTCATTAGTAGTTAATAATTTTTCAATCTCATCTTTTGTAAGTATCGGATAAGTTGCGAGAACTACTCTACTACTTTCAGGTGAAGATTCCCAAGCAGAAGTATTTATAAAGTCACTCTAATTCGCCAGTAAATTGCGCACCATAATAGGTTTAAGGAACTCTGTGTTGGCATAGACGTAAATATTCTTATCATTCTTTTTATAAACAAGAACCTGCTTGTCTGCTACTGGCTCATATATAGATAACTGACTATCAACAAACTTGCCGCCTTGAATAGCCACACCAATAACATCATTACCTGCTCCAGTCTATATCAATGGAGAAGCGAGGACAATATCTGAAGCCTTTACATTATAATTTATATTTTCGTCATCAATAACTATATACTGGTCGTCGTATTGTAATGCCGCCTTGGAATAGATAATCTGAATGTTCTCTAAGCCACTCTTAAACTTCCAGCCATTATCATATTCAACTTGCGAGTAGAATGTATAGCAACGAGTGTTGGAGGTAAGAGAAACGTCCTATGCTTTTCCTAAACCCTTTAAATCAATCGGCGCCTTAAGAGTAAACTCAAATAATGGTTCATTTACTCTTTCATAATAAATGCCATTAACCTTAGTTTGCCAGCCGCTGCCATCGAGAATCTATTCTGATAACTGCCGCAATGTCCCATAATTATTACCAAGAGAATCATCAAGCAGTACCGAATAGCCATTTTTACCCAACTCGTTCACATGGAGTTCCTTGCACGTATAGGTATTAACCCATTTGGTACTGTCCTCTTGAATCTCTTTGATTATAAAATCCGTCCAAATCTTATTTTCATCTTCACTTGCCATAAAAGACGCAATTTCATCAATATTCTCGGACGGCAATTCATAATCACCATCTCTTAATTTCACCTTCCTCTCACTGGTTAAGAACTTCAAGAGGGGATTGTCGAGAAGAATCCCCTCTTCATTTCTATACTTTGCGGGAAGGCTAAATGTCAGAGTTTTTTCGCCATTGATATTTTCCTTATAGTTAATATCAAAAGCGCTAATTTTTGTGTGCATTGTATCTGCACCTATCACGGCTACTTTTTCTTCATTCAAATAGCCGAGAGGGTTATCTGTACTTGTTCCTTTAGTCCAATCAGTCCAGACAGATAACTCATATTTTGAGTTCAACTCTGCCACTCCTTTTCACCCCTTAATAATAGATATATTTGTAGGAAATGTCGTGAATAGTTAAGCCGTAAGAGACAAGAGTCTATTCTTTATCACCTACTGGAACAGAGAAGAAATCGCCTGCAAGGATAATTCCATTTTTCTATTCCATCTGACTATAAGTAAAATTAGCGAGCTTTTTCTCTGCAACCTTATCACTTCCTATTGAAAGAATAAGGTGAAGGTCAGAGTCATAGATATAATCAAAGTTTTTGGACAAAGACTGAAAATATATCTATTTCTTCGTATTAGTTGAAAGACTGAGAGAACCTCTAATATTGTCATAATCAGTTCCATCTGGATATTCTGTTAAACTTACAGAGAATAGAACCTGAAACGGCATAGGAAGTTGCCCATAATTGGAGATTGAAGTTGCACTCGGTGCCGCAACAGGAAGGACATCTTTCCATTGAGCAAAGTCAACAGTAGGAAGTGCAGTCTTATCTTGGTAAAGTGCAATACTTTTAGCATAAGGATAATAACAGGTGAATGTTACTGTACCTTCACCTTTATATACCCTTTTATTCGGATCTTCCATATCATCAAAGCAAATATATGTGAACTTCGGTGTGCCAGTCACTTTTGCCCAATAATATTTATAAGGTCTTTCATCAAAAATTAATTTTTGTTCAATTCGAGGAGAGAGCCACTCTCTAATATTTAGAATATCCTCTTCTCTCAAATTATCATAAGCAAATTGTAAATTAAATGTTCTTTCACTTTTTGTACTGTTTACATAAAACAACCCATCTGCCCCAGCCACTGAGATAGTAGTATCCTTCGCCGAGGGGAGAACCTCGTCATCATAACGAGATCCTCCGCTCACACGAAGTATATTAAACTGAGAGCTATGATATTGTCCAAATGTAAAACCAGTGAAGGCGTCACGATCTATGGTTGCATTTAGATTCATAGGTTTTACCTCCTGCCTAAGTCTACTGCGTTAACGTTACGATAAAGAGCGTCATCAGCAATTACGCGCTTCATCTTGTTCATGAGTTGTTCAACATCATAATCATTGGCTAATTGGTCAACTTCTATTTGAACGTTGTAATAGTTATTACCAAGAGGTGCCGAAGTTGCAGAATAAGATGTGAGAGAATTAACAAGGGAAAGGAATGCGCGAGTTTGTTCTGCATTGAGAACATATTCTGGTGCGGTTTTTGTACCGTCAAGCCATGCCAGACCAGTAGAAGTGTTCAATCCCCCAGTGGCATAAGGGCGGATATCAGTCGTAATAACTCGAGCAGGTGCTGCTTTCTAAGACTTTTTGGTAGAATTATTACTTAAACTATTTATAATAGATAAGAAAAGTTCTAACTAATCTTTTGAAAGACCAGAATTCTTTAAATATGAAACCATTTCTGTATCTGTATCAAAGATTTTTCTTAACGCAATTATTGCATTACCCTAACGTCCGTTAGGTGAGCCAGTAGTACTCTTAGCATAATTGTCTAAAATTTTATTTGCTTCTTGTATTTTCCGTTCTTTTTCCTAATTTTTATCTAATATATTTCTAATAGATTTAACTTCCTCAAGTGTGCTTTCTGAAACTTTAACTAAATCAACTTTCCCGGTATTAGCTTTTAATCCGGTCTGCTGTTCCCAAACACCTTGGCTTAATGCTTTACCGCTCTAATGCTGCATATAAGAGAAGTTGCCTGTGTTATCTTCAAAACCAAATACATTGGTATAATAAGTTTTTGTTTTTCCACTTGTAACTTCAACAGAACCATCGGCTTGGGCTTTTCCAGTAAGCACATTTCCATTTTTATCAGTAAATGTAACTTCTTGACCGTATTCCGGTGAAGCACTCAAGACAGCTCCAGCAATTCCCTTAACAACCTTATCCTGCATGGTATCAAAGAAATCCTGTTGTCCATAGTATCCAAGTGACTGATTATCGCTTGCTTTATTTAGAATCTCCTTAATTGTATTCGCCTAAGATTCGCTACCATCCATAAGTGCGGCTCTAATCAGTTCATTAGCTTGTGCCGCCAGAACTCCATATTCTCTATCCGCCTCTAACTGATCCTCTAACAATTGAATCTGCCATTCTCTTTGTTGAGCGGCTTCATCATTCTGTCTTGTCATTTCATCAATTGCGTGATCAACTTGAGTATCGGCATAGGAAGTACGAGCATCATTAAGCTGTTCCTCAAGAGAGAGGATTTCAAGAGCATTAGCACCAGATGTATCTGTACGAAGAAGTGCAAGTCTCTGTTCCATTTCTTGAATGTTCTTAAGAGCTTTATCATCTTCTCTTGCATTTCTAATGTCAGTAATACCTTGAGAAATCTTATCCATCATACGGCTATTGGCATCATTGATAGAAGAATTAATTTCACTTAATTTGTCAATTTGCTTCTGTCTATCTGTATGAATAGCTTCAATAAGTTCATTTTCAAGGGTAATGCTGTCCTGTAAATACTTGGTCTTAATTTCTTTTAATGCTGAAGTATATTCATCTTGATTATCTTCAATACTTTCAAATTCGGACTGTAAGAATTCATACTCTTCAACCATTTGTTGAATAAGCTAACCTTTTGCAGAATCAGTAACCTCACGTATTTCATCATAGTTAATTTGAACAGTATTATTTTTGTCCATCCAAACATATTGCCTTATACCTTTGTCTTGTGCAGTTTTATTTGCATAAGCCAACTCTCTTTGTCTCTTCGTATATCTTTCATTCTCATAAGATAATGACTGTAATAACGACTGTTTCTGCTCATTAATATTATCCAGTAAATTCGCAACAGTTGTGGTACGAGCATCGAGAATATTGTTCTCTTCTTTCTCCAACTTATTGCGCTCACGGAGTTCTTTGTTTATTTTCTTAGTGAGGTTATAGAGCCAATCATAAGAGGCTTCCCATTTAGAATTTTGATTACCCAGATCTTTAGAAGTAAGCATTTCCAAGAAAGCTATTGGATCTAATACTTTTGCTATTTCGACCTAATCTCTTCCTTCTTTAATCCATTGATCAATCATTGACTGAGTAATTTGTTTAACAGTATTTGCAGAATCAACGACATAAGAGCCAATCAATGAAGAGTCAATAACACCACTCTTGGTTTTGTCAACTAAACCGCCCTAAATAGCATTATAAAGAGTGTCACTAATATCTGTTGAACTATTAGAAATAACTTTTGTGGTTTCATCAATCGCAGTATCGCTGGTTTTAGAAAGGCTTGCTTTAATTAATGTTAAATAATTTTCATATCCGCCTTCTGCCGCGGCACGAAGGTTATCAAATACAGCATCTATATTTTCTGTATCTATATTAGTAGCATTGTCCCCAAAGAACTGATCTATGATAGACTTCTTATAGCTTTTCTTTGCTGCTTCATCGGTTATTTTATCAACAACATCTACTTTAGAAGAAATTTCACTAAGTTTATCGCCCAGAAGTTCTGCTGCCTTTTTAGTATTAATTTCTTCAATTGCGCTCCATACTAAATCATTGGCAATAGAACCACCATTGGCAAATTGTTGTCTTAATTGAGCTTGAAGTGTTTCATCTATACCAACGATATCAGCTTGAGCAATAAGATATTTATAAAAATCTTTTCCGAATTCTTCATACTACCCATATTCTGTTGAAGAAACTAAGGAATAAGTATACCCAAGTGATTCTCCTTGCACATTTTGAGTTAATGTGGCAAGTTTTTCTTCTAATTGCAGAACCTCTTGTGATGCGTTTTCTACATATCCTATATTAGATTTTATTTTTTCATATAAGGAGTTAAGATCAAATTCATCTACACCCGAAATAATTTTAGCGGCGATTTCATCATCAAGCATACCACCAACATCAATTCCGAAATTCTCTTTCCAATATTTTTCTGTTGCTCCATCTATACTGCTAAAGAGACTTTCTTCTCCAAAAAAGTTTCTTATAGTCTTAACTCTTTCATCTTGCTATAGACCGTTAGCTTGGACTTGTCCCATAATTTCTTGCCAAGGAATCGCTTTTTCAATATAACGAACTTCCCAATCGCGTTCTCCTGATCCAGTTTTTAATACCTCTCTTATTCTTTCTGTATTTCCCTAAGTTATAATAGAGCGAACATTTGACTATCCCTAACCAAAGTAGTTATTTAATATGCGGTAGCCCTCTTGTAAATTTTGTAAATCTGAAACTCCTAAAGCAGCTAAAGAATTATTAAGCGTATTTGTCCAATAATTTTTCTTTTTCTTAATTTCTTGTCTTTGTGCATCTATTGTTTTTGTGTATCCGCCATTCTAACTATTTTCTGACTGAATTTTATTTTGACTCTTCGGACCGACATAATAGTAAGTTTTTTTACCATCCTAATCTATAATAGGCATGAGTTCATCTTCTGTAAATCCAAGCTCAGATACTTGCGCTTCCGTATAAGTTTTCTGCCCATAAATTGTTGCGTCAATAGCTTGTTTTATAGACAAAATCCCCTTCGCAGCTTTTGCATAATCAATATCCTGTAATAAACTAAGACTTTCTGTAACTTGCTCAGTAGTCAAAGAAATATCAATACCCAATTTAATTAATGAAGAACGTAAGTTATTAAAGTCATCTACCGTTGATAAACTTTGTTCTGTGAGCTAAGCGTATGCTTGAGTTTTTACAGAATCATCTACGTTCGCCTCAGAAATATTTCTTAATAAAGATTCTATAACTGCTTGAGATTCTTCTACGCTCACACCCTTTTCAAATGCTTGTATAATACTATTCTGTAATTCTGTTCTAACTTTAAACGACAAATCCCCAGCAATATTTACGAAACTTGAATCCGCGGCTCTTGCTGCACTTCCAATATTCTTTTCAGCTGCACGAGTAAATAAATTATCTTCAGCGCTCTAAGCCTTCTCTACATATTCAAAAACAGTTTCAATTGTTGTGCCTAACTCTTCAGCACTAATACCCATCTGATCAAAAAGTTCTTTAATAGTTTCTTTTGTTAATTCACCAGATTCTCTTAACTTCTAAAGTTGACCACCAGTTAGATCAAGCCCTTCATTGCCAAGAATATTCTTAGCCATGTTATAACTTGTTTTATCAGCAGATTTATTGAGCTTATTCAAAGTGTCTGCTGTCTTTTTCATGTTAGCCGAAAGTTCATCTTCTTGTCTCTTCGCATAAACGACTCGTGCCATGGTGTCTTCACTTAAACTCTTATCGTTAAGCTAAGCATTTACTTCATCAGTAGTCATGCCCATTATGGAAGCATATTCTTTTTTTAAAGCATCTTTAATCTTTCCATCTTCAGCTTTATAAAGATCAGAACCAAGAACTTTCTCTAACTCATCAGTGCTAACATCTACATTAACTAAACGTTCCGCTGCACCTTCCATCTAATTAATAAGTTTATCTTGAGCAGAAAGATACTCATTATTAGCTATTATATTAGAAAGAATTGCTTTTCTCTGTCCTTCTTGCTAAAGTTTATTTGCATAAGATTCTTTGGTAACTGTTTCGAGGTTATCACCCATAGCTCTTAGATTATTATAAAAGACATCAAAATTGCCAGTTCCTTCAGTGACTTTTTGGAATTCTTTGCGAAGAGCTTCCACATCTTGAAGTCCTAATCCTTTTTCGCCCATATTTTCTAACATGGTCTGGTATTGCTTGGCAGAGGCTCCTGCATTAGCTTTATCGGCAGCCTCAGCGATTCGTCCTGTTAAAGTCTTACCAGAAACAAGTTTTGCAATAATATCTCCAATGGCAAGTCCTGCAATAATAGTTCCTACAATAGGATTGATAAATGCAGTTGTCTATAATCCTACGACACCAACAAGAGAATCAACGCCAACGACAGTCTAACTTCTGTCACTCTTTCCGCCCTAAAGCATCTAACTTTCAGCGTACTTCTGATTATTAAGACTATGCTGCTGCGCTCTCTAACTTCCAAGTGCAGTCTGCTGTATAGAGCTTAACTTTATCTGTTCTTCAAGTACCTTATCCCATCCTTGTTCAGAAATGGTCATTTGTCCTTGAGAACCTCTTTCAATATATTGTGCCAGTTCAGGGTATTTGTTAATTAAACTAAGAACCTGCTGATTAACTTCTACAAGTTTTTCTTTCCATTTTGCGCTACCTTTAACAAGAGAATTAAAGTCATCATTTAATCCTTGAAGAGTAGAACGACTGGATTTTAAATCAGTTATTTTTTCGTTAGTCTGAGAAATATTATCTTGAAACTGGTCGATAGTCTTATTAACCTCTTCCAGTTTTTCATCCGTAGTAACTTCAAGCTAATCCCAAGCCTTTGCAGCGCCGACCGTAACAGCAGCAGCAACCGCGGCGTAACCAAGAGGAAGAGCGGTCATAACTTTTCCAGTAAGCGTATCTTCCATGCCTAAACCTGCTACAGCTGCGGTACGAGACTACTGATCACCAAAAAGCCCTTTAAGAATAGCTGCTGTCTTTATACTATCACCGCTAAGATCAACTTCTTTATTACCAGCATTTTCAGCCTGTTCAAGCTAATCTTTATACTACTGAGAATCTTCTCCTTGCTATTCTTTTATTACATTCTACTTCTCGAAAAGTGCATTAGTTTCTTCAGAAAAGTCTCCTTTACTATAAACACCCTGCTTCCAAGCTGTCTAAAAATCTTGACCAAACTTTTTAGCATCTTTTAAGAAAGTGTTAATATTCTCTTTCTATTCCTTAAGTATTCCAAGAATACCGCCTTTCTTTTTAAAGCCATTCACAAAGCCTTCTTGATAAGCTCCATCATCTTCAACACCAGCAGCATCAGCTTTAGTTTTACCTTGACCAAGGAACCAGCCACCTATTTTTTCAACTCCACCTTTCAGTATCTTCTTGCCGCCTGCGAATCCCGCTACAACAATCCCTAACTGAGCAAGGGAACCCATAAAGTTAGCTGCTTTATTAGAACTTTGTGTTAATCCGTTTGTTATTCCATTTATTACATTAAGGAATTTTGTGAGTAAATCAATTGCCCCTTTAATAACATCATTATTTGCAAGATTTGTCCAGAAGATATCCATTGCATTATTGAGGTTATTAATCTTAGCTTCTAAAGATTCAAGTGTTTTCTCATACTGCTAATTAGAAGCTCCAGCCGCGTTATTTGCATATCCAACAAGTTCTGTAAGACGTTCATTATTGCTCATAAGGGCTAAGAAACGGGACTGCTGTCTGCTGCCTGCCTAAGTTGTCTATATATAACGTTGAGTCATTACGTCCAGACTTTCCCATTTTGATGAAAGTTCAAGAATTACATCATCGAAATTCCTAAATTCTCCATTTGCATCTCTAAGAGCAACCTTAGCAGTTTTAAGTGCTGTTTCAATAGCATTTGCATCGACAACTTCACCCTCAACTTCTCCAATCTCGCTCATTGGCTTCTTTAATTCTTGAAAACGTGCGATAATCGTTTTAAGAGCAGTACCGGCAGTTTCCGGTGCTTCTCTCGTGGTCTCCACTATTTGTGTAAGGAACGCTGACGTATTCTCAAAGGATGCTCCGGCACTGTTAGCAATTGAAGCAGTCTTTGAAAGCGCTACCGCAATTTCTTCAGTGTCTGCCTAAGTTTTTGCTGCTAAGTTCGAGAAAACGTCACTGACTCGATTTGCTTCAGACATTTCCATATTAAATCCACGAAGCTATGCCGTCATAAGGTTGGTAGCATCTGCACCGCTTAGATTAGCAATACGTGCCATCTTTGTAACTTCAATACCGGTTTCAAGTGATTGATTCAAGGACAAACCTTGCTGGACGAGGAGTTTCGTAGCGTCAACGAGGTCTATCGTCTTTGCTCCCATTTCGGTAGCGGCATCAGAGTATTTACCTCTCATTGCCCAGATGTCATCGATCGTATATTCAGATACGACTGCAATCTCTGTCATGGACGCATCGAGTTCTTTAACCGTAGCGTAAGCATTTTTTATAGCACGCTGTAAAAGTGACCAACCATTTGTAAGGGAGAAGAAGTTGAGGAAGGAGTTTTGAAGAGATTTAGCTTGAGCATCGAGAGAGTCTATGCTATCTTTCTGTTTATTAATTTCTTCAGTACCTTTGCCCATGGTTTTGACGACCGTATTGCCTGCTTGATCAGTTGATTCACGGAATTTAGTCATCCCAGCGGCAAGTTCTTTTATCTTTTCGCTTTCAAGATTATCTATAAGATGCTCGATATCACTTAAATCTTCGGGAATCTCGGAAATATCAACACCTTGTATTTGAGCAAGAACTTTTCTTAAATTCTAAAGACCTTCAGTGCCTTGAGCTGCTTTCTTTATAGCTTCTAAGTTCTTTTCATATTCTTGAAGCTAAGCCTGCTATTTACTTAACTTACTTGCCTATTCTTCTGCTTTCTTTGCGAAATTACTTGTTTCTTCAGACGTCTTCTAAGCCTTTTGAGTAGCAGAGGACTTTGCTTTTTCAGCTTCCTATTGAGCATCTATGAGCTTTTTATACTCTTCATACTCTTTTTGCCGCGACTCTTCCTAATTAATGTCCTTTTGAGCTTTAAGTAAGTTGGTGTCTTTTCGACGAGTATTGGCAAGATTATTATACTATTCGTCGTATTTTTCTTGCTATTTTCTTACCTAAATTTCAAGTTCAACATAAGTTTTCTTTGCTTTATCAGGATTAGTCTAAGCGAGGCGCTATTTTTTATCTTCTAAGTCTTGTTTAGCTTTAGCTTTTTCTTTCTAATAAACACTATCTTCGCCTTTGCTTAATCTCTTATATTCCTCATGCTGTTTTCTATAAGTTGTAGTTCTCTCCTTTGACTCTTCATATTCCTGTTGAGTCATTATGCTCTTATGCTTGCTTTGATAGTCCTTAACAGCCTTAGTAGCCTAATCCCATTTAGCAGCAGCTTCTTCAGCAGCCTGACTTGCGGCGTTCTGTTTATTCCATTGTTCGCCGCCTTCAGCAAGAGTTGCATTTAATTCTTGAACAGATTTTGTAAGTTTATCAACAGTTTCCTTCTGCTTCTCTACCTTTGCTGTCTAATTCTAAATCTGTTCTGAATTATCCCCTTTCGCCAAATCTTGAAGAGACTATAACTCGCCCCGAATCTCTTTTAATTGTTTCTGTAAATCCTTCGGTAAAAGAGATTTTAGATCCATCGCTTCTATGCCCGCAAGTTTTGTAGACATCATAGCAATTGCATTAGATACATTATTATATGCTTTTCCCAGATCCTTGACATCCTTCTCAGTATGAGTAGTCTTGGAACTTAAAGCAATAAATGTCTCTAAATTACTATTTGCCGTTTCAAACAATTCACCAAAGCTCTTTTTAGTTGAATCTGGCAGTTTAAGACTTTTTAATATTTCTCCTAAACTTGCTAAATCCTTCTATGCTTGTGAAGTTGTTGCCTCTACGTCAATACCAAAGCGATAGATCTTTTCAGTTTTTGCCATTTATCCATCACCTCATTCGTACAAAACAGAAAACGGCATTAGATTGCCCCTAATGCCGTTTTAAAAATCACTATCTATGTCATCATTAAGCAGTATGAAATCAACTACCTTTTCGCTTCCTTTTGACCCAGTCGGATAAGCTGTAATTGCAAAGCTACCAACAGCTGGTGACGCATCATTACCCAACCTAATAGAGAAATCAGACATTAGTTTAATTTTTGGTGCCCTAAAAACACCAGTGACCGTTTTGCCTGTTTTATCATCCTTTAATCTCGTTTTTGCCGTCATTGTAAGATATCCTGTGACTAAACGACGACCAATTGTTATCACATCTGCTTTCGAATAAGTAAAATTATAATAAGCCTCTATCTCTGTATAAGGTTCAAGTTCTGGAAAAGTTAATATAGACTCATCTTGCTAAAATGTCATTAAAGGTTCGCCATTTTCCTTCTTATATATAAAAAGTTCTAACGGTACATATTTTAACTTAACCTGTCTATTTTCATCCAGTTCTAAGCTCTCTACTTTAGGAACTATTACATCTTCCACTGACTCTAAAACCGCATTTCCTAAAATAGCTAATTGAACTTTAGAAAAAATTCCCTGAGAGAAATCAAAGTTAACTTCTTTAGTACTCTCCCAGCTTACCCAAGTTTGATTATTATAACCACCAGTTGCGTTTACACGTGATTTTATCTCATCAAAATTTGCTAACTGAAGAGAATCAAACCTTAATATCGGTTCTCCTGCTTTTATTATTCGATTACCTATCTCTATATCATAAGTGGAACTAAAAATGCAATCATATATTTCTTTAAGACCAAATATGTTATTGTCCATCTTCGCCTCCAAAAAAAGAAGGACGAGGAACAGCCCTACGCCCTTCTTTGTTCCCATTAAGGGATTAAGTTAAATTATTGTGTGTCTACGTCGTACTTGACGAGCTTCATCATAACCTTCTCAGAATTTCCTTCCTCGTCGGTAAGAGTAGCACGAAGCACTTCAAGGTTGAGGTTGAACACGGACGGATCGCCTTCAGCTTCCATGGTTATTGTATTTTCAGATGTTACCTTCGCCTTAGGCAGGATAAATTGGAAATATTCATCCTCGCCTGTGATTTCGGATCTTGCGAAAGTATCGCCCATAACATAATAAGTTCCCGGGAACGTGTCCGGTCCAACAGTAATCTGGGTACCAGTTATATCTATGTCAAATACAACATAAGATACAGAAGAATCTGTTAACTTGGTTGCGATTTCACCCTCAGGAATTTCCTCTCCAACCTCATTATAAACTTTCTTGGTTGTAGGAATCGCATGATCCTTGCCATTAGCATCCTTCCAAGTCGTCGGGATTGTCTTACCCTTAACAGAAAGAATCTTATGAATTTTGCTGCCTTTTGCAAGGTCTTCAGTTGTGCCGTTGCCGAACATAACTGACATGGATTTCGGGGAGAACAGAGCATCCTCAAGGGTAACTGTAATTTCTTTACCAAAATCCCATCCTATTAAGCGAGGATTGCCCTTTCCGCCCTGCGCGTACACGGAACTTGCAGTCTGTTCAACTGTTGAAACTTTTAAAGAGTCAAGATAGAGAACAGGAGCACCCGGTCCGCCAGTGGTCGGATCGATTTTATAAAAGACGCAGTCAGCGACTTCCTTAATGCCATAGCGATCAAGTATGCTTGCCATTAACTTACCTCCTGATTTAATTATCAGAATTTTTAATCCAATATTTTGGTTTAACTTTGCTATTGCCGAAACCAGCCGTCGCAATGCGAAGGTCAGTTTCATATTTCTCCTTATTCTGCGCAAGTTCAAAAAGACGAGCCGCAGATGGATAAGGAATCTCTCCGATATTAAGAGGGTTTAGTCCTAAATTCATACAACATAATGCGCCTAAAAGTGTATCTAATGAAATTGAATTTTGATTTCCTTTTTTCTACTTAATTCGTTCACGCAAACGTCCTTTCGCTTTAATTATAGCTATTTTAGGCTTTTCGTGAGGATTAGGCGGCTCCACAGGATCTTTCCCTACGACTTGCCGCACAAGATTCTGGAAGTCAAAGAAATCAGATTCCTCAATAGTACGCAAAAAACGTGCTTCTTTAACTTCCTCAATCCCATTCGTAAACAAAATTATTTTACTTTCCGGAATAATACGAACTTTTTCATGAGTAAATAGCTCGAAAGCCTTTTCTGTTATTTTCATTATTTCCGGATGATGATACTAATTATTGAGCATTAATTCAAATGGTGTTGGTGCATCTGTAATCGGAGTTCCATCAGGAGCCTTACCATTTTTTTCTGCTATCATATCCCAAATATCTTCTTGTGAAGTAGTAAAAATCTAAACTGCGGAAGAGTAATAGGGTAATGAAAGCATATCTTTAATAAGCGGAGGATAAACATCAATTCCTTTACGGAAATGAAGTGGCTATCCTATAAATACTGCGGCATTCATTAGTTATACTGGACAATCCTGTAATTCATGATAAAGGCACTCATCTCTTCTGTAAAGAAATTCACGGAAAACCCTGAACCGCGAATTGTGCCAAGACCATTAATATTTTTATTTTCAAGAGAACGCTGAACTTCTCCCATAATGGAGTAAGGGCGAAGATTATCACCTTTTATAATCCATTGTTCATTAGGAACAAAAACTTCAATAGAGAAATAAATATCAAGGAATTCAGAGTTACCAGTAGAAGGAATACCCTTAAGAACTCTAAGGGTGATAATAGAAGATGAGTCCTCTTTTGTCCCAATAATAGGTATAATACGTATACTACCATTATCCCCTTGCTAATATGCCTGTTCCTATGTAAGGTCAGGTTTATCTTTGGAAAGAGGATCTTTATCTGTGTAAATAAGAAGCCGCAAAAGATTCTGATTTGCAAGAAGTCTTTTCATTATCTTAATGAGGTTCGGTCCCATCTCTTGCAAATAGCGTGTAGATGATTCAGCCATTACTTACCTCCTATATTACCAAGCCAGAAGTAGTCATTATCATCATCTTCAGGCTTCTTTTCCGGTGATGGAGTTAGATCACGTTCAAGAGTGGGATCCATAGATACATAAAGAATACCGGGAGTAGATACATGGTCAAAACCTGTAACTCGGTAACTTTTTTTAATACCAGCAACCTCAACAGTAAGATAGCTATTAACAACAAGATGGGGATCTGCTGGCATAATCATGAACTCTAACTGTAAGTTCTCAAGGTATAGCGTAGCTGATCGAGAGCGTGATTTTAGCTCATTTTTCAACATATTATTGGTCTGTCCCCATATATACGCCTCGTTTGACCACGTACTTCCGTCCTCATTCAACCATTCAATATACTGAGAGAGCTTAATAACATTCCATCTATTATAGCCACTATCCTGTCTCTCATCCCAATACCAGAACATATATCTCTTACCACAAATAGTTACTATATCACCGGGATTGAATTTTTCGCCAACGCGGCAAAGAACGTGCATTACAGTCTTTGTTTCATCCTGACTGGAAGGCTCAAAAACGCACTCAACTTTCTTATCTTTATACTGAAACTTAGTATAGTGCGGCGATTGATACAAAAACTTCTCAAAATTCTACTGTCTTCCTTTTTCAAGACGATCCGTAGCATTATCCCCATATCTATTCATTCTTTTCTTATAAATATCAAAATAACTCATAAACCACTTCCCAAAAGACCCATAGCATCAAATATAGTCTTTCTAAAATACTTATAATCTAAATAGCGGCAAGCTGCAAGTTTAGAGTAAATTCGATAGTAATTGATTGTTCTCTCTTTTTCCGGTATACCAAGAAGTTCTATCAAAATGGCATCCAGATTTGCTTCCCAAGAATGACCTTCTTCTCTCTCACAAAGACAGCCGAATAACTGATTCTTTAATCGATTATAATAGCCTTCTTTTACTGCATCCATGATTAACCTCCTGCAAAGGTTATATAATCATAAGGTTTTCCTTTAATACTACGATAATAAACTTTCTCTAAATCTTTTGCTTGTTCCATCTAATTTTGTTGACGTGAACGAAATTCACTTAGTTGTTTTGCAGGAGAAAAATCGCGCTCAGTATAATAAGGGCGTAGATTTTCCCAAGTGTCTATGACACGGTTTAACCAAAGAGCTTTCATGAAAAGTGCAATAATCTGAATCTCTGTATTGGTTATATTTTCATCTTTAAAATACTCTGCATTTTCATCCCATTCAAGAGAACAACGAGGGAACTTGAACCACGGAATCGCCGCCATGGCAAGGTGCTGAAAATCTATATTGGCAGCATTCTCTTCAAGCTAATCCCATTCGTCAGATTCTATGAGAACAAGGAAGGCATCGTACAAATCTTGTACTGGTGTCATGATTTAATCACTCCTGCGCAGCTTCAGCTTCATCCTTTCTTTTGTCATCAAGTTCTTGCATAACACATTTAAGGACATCAATTCTTGATGCTTTCTTCATAATTTCACATCTCTGATAGTCAGTAATACCCTTATCTATTGCATACTGTGCTAATTCACGAGCCTGCTCAATAGAAAGTTTTTCTACTTTTTCTCTAAAATCCTTAAGCGCTGTTCCAGTCAAAAGTTTATCTTTATCTGTGTCAGAAAGAACAATAATATTCTACGGTTCCTTTGCTTCCGGTTCTTCAAGACCTAACCTAATCTTGGTTTCCATATCATCAATATAAAGGATACCAGTTTTAAAAAGATATTCAACACCCGGCTCATATATTGCCTGTTCAAGAAGATCGAAAGGAATCCTTTGGATAGCTCCTACTTTCGGCCAGAACCGACGAAGGTTCAATGACGGCACGCTTATAGACACTTGTGCCTTAACTGTCGATTTAATTGTAATCATATTTGTAGTTTCCATTATTTACTCTCCTATATAGAATCGCCAGTAATAACCTCCGGCGGTTTTCCTTTTTTGATTTGCACATTCTCGTATATGTCTAATTTTTGTTTGATTCTCTGCGGCAGTAATTGAAGGAAAAACAGCAATGAGATTATCATTTAAATCAAATTGCGCCACAGATTTCATTGCTTTTTCGTATTGATTCAAATTATCAACTACGACCGAAGAGCTTTCTGTCATAATTGAAATATACAAATTTGGCATATTTGATGTCAGACCTCCCAGCCGCATTTGAATCATGAGCCAATGGAATTTTTATATTCCATTGGCTCTTTTTACTTATTCTTTAAGTTATTTCAAGCCTCAAAGTCTGGAGTAAGGGTTGTAATAGTTGGAGTTGTCCACTGACGTCAGTTGATAAATGCCGAAGTTATAGAACGTAACTATTGCAGCGCCCATTTTCTTATAAAGATGAAGCTCAAGGCTCTGATCCTTATTCGTCCAATCGTACATCTGCGTATTTCCTTCCATGACGATCTTAACGATCTTCTCGCCACCAGTAGGAAGAATATAAGCGAGCTGCGGGTCAATCCAAACCTTATCGTTGTTAGTGTCAACAAACGACTGCTTAATCTGGACTATCGGAGTACCTCTGAACAGATTAATATAACCCTGATTATGAATCATATCAATGTCTTGAGGATGGTAAATGCCCTGTGCGCCAGCGGCGGAGACGGGAACGATCTGATCCGGACCCATAGCACCAACGAACTCCGGAGGAGCAAATATTACACAACCACCATTTCCAGCATAATTGCGGACAGTATTGCAGAGATTAAACATCTTGTCACCTTCAAAGGTAGCAGATATAACTCTATTCGCTGTCGGCATACGGGTTTCAGTGATGCAGTCATGAAGAGCACGAGCAACCTCAAGATATGCTGCGTCAGTAATACCCTCAGTAAGAACATCCATAACTTCTGCCATCGACTCAGCGCCATCAAGAACGCGTTCAAAATCGACAGTAACAGCCCCACCGATTGCATGAGTTTCAACAGTGAAATCATTGCTATCAAGACGGAAAGTCTCATAAACACCAGACAGACCAACGCGAGTGATGAACTTCTTAGCTCTCATCTTCGAATTGAACTTGGAGAGTCTGAATATAGTCTTTTGACCCTGAGGAACCTGACGAACCTCAGCAAACATTCCCATAGCGTCAATAACCTTCGCAGGGACGATCTCATCAGCGTTCTCCATAACGATCTGATAGAGGTCATAACGGTTCTTCATAAACATAGCATAAGAACCACAATAATTTTTCAGCTCCTCACGGAATGCAGTATCAACATTCTCAAGAGCGAAATTCTCGGGAGCGGTTCTGTGTGCCGCATGACGAGCTAATTCTCTAAATTCGTTTGTCATTTATAGCACCTCCATCAAACTCTGAGAATCTGGAGTTTAAGACCAGTCTGTCCATCAGGCATAGTCGCAAACTCAATAACACGAGCAACCGGCCCAGCAGTCGGAGCAGTTGCGCTGATCTCCCAGTAACCAGAACCATCAGATGCGATTCCAGCATAAACAGGAGCAACACCCTTTACAGCAGTCTCTATAGCTTCCTCATTTGCATACTTCTCATTATCGTAGCAGATTGTGTTCGTATGGAACTTGTCGCCAATCGCGGGAAGTCCAAGACGAGGGAAGAAAGTATCTCCATTAGGAAGGTAGAAGTACTTATAACTCCCACCCATTCTCTCATCATAAAGATGCTCTGTCGAATAATTGATTCCAATAACTTCAGATGCCGCAAGAGCGAGAGTAGCTTTCTTCAGCTCATGCTTGACATTGTCTATGGCGAAAAGCATACCGTTTTCCGCAACGGAACCGATCTCGGTCTTGCCAACCGGGAATTCCTCAGAATTAAGAGCGCACTGAGCTTCAATACGTCCGTCTCTGCGGAAAGCCACTTGGTTAAGCTCGATCTGACCGTAGCCTTCTTTGTTTAACTTAACAATAGCCATTTATCTAAACCTCCGATTAGTTTTTATATTTTGCGAGAATTGCGGTTAATCCAGACGCATCTTCTTCAGTCGGAACATAACCGGGAGTTGAATCTCCATTCTCAAGAGTAAAGAGACCTTCGTTAGACTCAACAAGTGTGAGTGCAAGATCCTTTCTTAAATCGATAAGAGTATAATTATCAATCTTATCAGTAAACACCGCGAGAGTTTCTGCGGAGAGTTTCTTACTATACTTAGCAATTACTGCTTCCTTCTCGGCACGCATTGCAGAATTCTTAAATGTCTGTAATGCCGTAATCTGTTCATCCTTTTCAGAGATGGTAGCATTAAACTGTTCAATCTGTGTGTTCAGACCTTCAATAGTTGCTGTAAGATTCTCTTTATCAGTAGTCAGTGTGGATAATTCACCAGTCTTGGTTTCTATATCCGCACTAAGCTCATTAATCTTAGTTTCGTTAGCTTCAAGTATAGATACAATAGCAGAGAACGTACCTCTTGAACGAAGGGAATCAAGAGATTCTTTCTCGTCCTTGGTCACATACTCCATATAAACTTCTTCCATCTCGGTAGAGACAGAAACTGTATCATCTTCATTCTTTGTATAGCCAACCTTGTAAGTCTTCTCTGTCTCGAAGTCAAAAACAAGAGCATAATCGTCATAAGTATCGAATACATAATAACGAACTTTTTCAGGATTTAAAGCCTTGAAAATCGCATTCTGCTTTTGATTATCAGAAAGAGAAAAGACTAAAGTGTTTTCATTTTCCACTTTCTTTCCCCCTATTGATTCAATTTTTTCTAATAAGGCGGTAAACAGTGAATATATTTGCTGTTCTTGCAGGGAAAAGAAGGATGCTCCTTCAAAACACGGAATGACATTGTCGCCAAGTACTTGAAGACCTAAGAAACAAGCATCTGTGTACTTATAGAGCGATTTGTCGTCTATCATTACCCAAGACCCTTTGATACTTGGTCCGTAAAGCTCCATGCTCTGCCCTTTCCCCGCAATGTCTTCAGCTTCTTTATAGAGTGCTGTAAAGAGATACACGTCTGCACAGGCATATTCTCTTTCTATCCCACCTTCATCTTTATGTTTTTCCCAAGCGAAGTTCGGATTTTCGGGAACCACTCCATAAACTCGACCCTGTGTTCTCTAAGTGCCGTGATCCTTAAAATCTTCAGAATCTGCATCATAAATACCTTTTATGGGAGCATAAGGAAGGGTCTTAATCAATTTTTCAGCAAATTCATCACTGATGTACGCACCATTTCGATTTTCGCCTTTATAAAAAATCGCTACACGCTTACGTGTGATCGTATCCGATACCTTTTCAGAAGACGCCGAATCGAATAATGTAATAGGGAAGTTCTAAGGAATGTTGCTCATTCTCATCCTCCCGTTTTGTCCTTACTTTCTATGTTCTCTACTGTCTTTTCGGTCTTGTCTAAATCATCTTTCTGGGGTCGCCCTCCACTATTATCTTCGCTACCACTTTGGGTGTAAGAAGTAGCTAAAGGTAACAGTCGCTCACGAAGATTAAGAACGTCATTTTCTAAATCTTTAAGAGTCCCTAACTCTCTTTGACTAATACCACAAGCAAGAGCTGGTAATAAGAACGAATATCCGGAACTTGCCAGTTTAAGATAATTGTTCATCATGTCCTACTCATTATGGTAGGTAATGGGAAGGATGTGGAATTTAAACTGAATTGTTCCGTTGCCATAAAGTGAATTTACAATTGCTGTTATAAAATTAGCAATCTTATTGCCCAAGACCATCATAAGGGAAACATCTTCTTGCAAAGAAGTTCCTAATGAAGAACTTCCTGAAGCTGCAAATAATTCAGGTGAAACACCGGCATTGGCATACATGGTTGTTCTCATGTTTGTCAGAGTATTATTTGTAACTCCATCAGTCGTCTTTAAACTATGAACATCAACATCACCATACGTCGTCATGACTGAAGCGTGCGGATTTTTTGCACTGATCATTTTAACAACACCAGAGTGCATTACTGAAACCTCTTCAGGTTCAAAAAGTAAAGTACCGTCATTAAGATGTGGAATCTTCTGAATAATTAATCTCTTAATCTCCTCTAATTCCTTCTCAAGTTCAATGTCCACGGCTTTATCATACTGTATCGTCGTAGGTATAACTGATAGAAAGTATGGACGAGCATTAAATAGTTTAAAGGCAATTCCTATATCTGTGGGAAGAAAGACCCAAGAGGAGGTTCCCTTACCGCCATTCAACCACTTACGATAGTAGGAAGAAATAACTTTAGGATAAGTGTTTAACGCCTATTTGCGATTTTTCTTGTCATTAATTGTATCAAAATAAGATACATCGAATTCTACGATATCACGGTCATACTCATCTTTAAATCGAGAACGACAATATTGGAAGGGAAGATCAAGTACAGAAAACGCTGTTTTAGTCATTGTTTGTATTGCACCAAAATACATTCCATCTAACAATACGCGATAAGCAACTCGAACTGCAAATTCCTCAATTTTAATTCTATCAACAAAATCAGTAGCATTATAATAACGTTTAGCAATAGCAGTATCTTGGAGAGATTTACCATAGGCTAAAGTAGGAACTAATAATCCAATGTACTTTAGTAATGTTGCATAATGCGTAATAATCTGCTTATAGAAGCCATTCTAATTGAAGTAATTGCGTGAAAGAATTGACATTGAAGAGGCGACTCCATTACGAATAATAGATTCAATCTCTTCTTCAGAATAGTCGCGGACTTTGTTTTGTTTATCCCAAAACAAGTAGTTTGTCTTATAACTATCTTCATTAGTTGCTATCATAGTCTCACTTGCTTTTTTAAAATCTGATAATGAAAAATTATGAGAGATAGCTGATTGTTTTATTTGTTCTTCTTTTCCTTTTTCTTCTTTATTCATCTATTCAGCCTCCTGTGAAGAATACGAGATTTCGCCCAGATTTTGGCTTCTTCTTTTTCTTAGTTGCCTCGTCCTCCAATTCTTTAATCCGACGAAGTCCAATACAAAGACTACTGAATCTATCATCTGGGAAGCGGGAATTGATTGGTTCGAGAACTATGTCAAGTCCAGTGCCTGTTCTCTTTAAGCGAAGATTACCCATTTCTTCTGCAAGTTTTGAGGTCATCTCGTATGGCATAAGAAATTTAGTTTTTTGCTCTACGGACATACTCTGACCTTTTTTAGTTGATAAAAGTTTAGATCGCGCGTCTTGTTCCTTAATTAAAAAGTCTACTAAACCAGCATCAATACGCGAATAACAGTTACCGAACATCTCTGAGTTGATCTTCTAATTAGCACGAAAACCATTAAGTATTCGTGGTGCATCTAAGGGCTGAATTTTCTTATATTCATCCTCATTATAGAAACCATAAGCAGGATAAGTAACACCCATCTCGTCTGTCTGCTCTTGAATCATGAGATCCTATACACCAGCACCAAGTCCATTAATATCAATGATTACTTCACGCGGCTGAAAGGCTTTGATTAACTTCTTAATGTCAATAACTTGTTGTTTGAATTGTTTGGTTTTGGAAGTTCTTCCCAAAACGAATATGTTTACTACAATGGAACGAAAGATATTATTGCGAGGCACAACTTTATGAATTGTTGCTACTGTTAAATCGTGTTTTCTTCCTACATCCACCGAAATTAAGTAGAAAGTGTCTTTATTTCCATTATTAAAATGAGCTTCCCATTCTGCATTAACTATACGCCGATGAGCATTAATTTTGCGGAAATTAAACCAAGATTCATCATTTTCAGCGCTATATATACTTAAATATTCCTGTGCAAATAGGGCTTCATTCATAGTTGAATCCATCTTAATATCTCGCACGAATGATGCGGGATAAATACCTTCAATAACTGGTACCCTGTAATCTAACCCCATAGCGCACGCTGATTTAGGATTAATAATCATCTTACAAAGTACATCAAGAACCTTTTCATAATTATAACTTGATTTACTGGAAGCAGAAGTAGTATACTCCTGCATCTGATGAATTTCATAAGGATTAAGTAAACCTGCTTCATAGGTTGTCCTTATCTTGGAGACTGTGGGAACGAGAATTCCATTAACGGCATCGCCTGATTGGTCTCTTGCCTCGTCGACGGCAATCTGGTCAAAACGACGACCACGAGTGGAATCGATAGCTGCTGTAATCTCTATCTTAGAGCCATTCTTAAAACGCACTTCAAAATAGTCCTTACCCCCAATAACTGGACCGTCTAACTCCAGATTAAGAAGTGGAAATCGATTGAGTACATCTGTACAGGTCTGTTTTCCTATTTGCGCTGACTGACTTTTGTTCGGTGCCGCAAAAGCAATTGTAGTACCGGGGCAAAAAATACAACGATGGAATCCCATAAAAAGAGTAAGGAAGGTCTTACTAACTCCACGTGCCGCTGTAATATGATTAACAGGAATGCGCGCTAAATTACGCATCATAATCCGTTGATAAAACATAAAACGGAAAGAGGAGTTTGTTGGCACCAGAACTTCATCTGCCCAGATATCAGGATATGCTGAATAGATAGTGATCTTTTCTTTGAGTTTCTGTTCAATAGCTTTGAGTTTATCTTCTGTTAATGTTACATTCTTTTCAATAGGCGTACCGAAACGCATCGGCAAAATAGTTTCATGACTTGGTGGCACACGTGTTGATATACCGGGTAAGAGTATATTAGATGCTATTACGTCCATATCTTATACCTTCACAGTATCCTAATCCAAAACTTCATCTACAATAAGATCCTCATAAGCCTAATTATCATGGGACTCCAGATCAACCTCTGTTGTCTCAAAGAATGGATCTTCAGCAAGTCTTTTTTGTTCCAAATCAGTGTCTTGCTTATCAAGTTCAGCAGCAATTTTAAGAGCCTCAATGCGGTCATTGATTTCTTCGCCAAGCCCTGCCTCATTCGTGTAGAGCCTTTGAACAAATGCTTGCTGTGAGTGAATGACCTCGTCTACAATATCACGGTTCGCATCATCATACCAAGTATTGAGCCAGCCACGCTTTTCGAGCCAACAGACAAGTTCACCCATACTTGCAAAATCATTGTCAGATTTAGTATTCTTGGGTGTAAAATCGGCAATTTTCGTTAACTTCTCATAAGAACCCATAAGTTTATCAAAATCAATGCCAGCACGGATGCGCTCATCTATATTCAAACTCATCTTACAGAGCTTTTGTGCCTGATCTATCTGTAAAGCACCATTGACATTCTGAGTCGTCAATAAGCCGTTATAGAGATTTTCAAGATAGATCAGTTGTTCTTCATCATAACTCTCACCCCAACGAAGTCGAAGGTCATCATAATAGGAATCGTTTAAGAGTGGAAGCTCCAAATCTAACTTTTGCTTCTCCTTTAATTCTAAATACTTTTTATGATATTCAAGCCAGCCAAATCGCTCGTATTCACCAGAAGTAAAATACTTACAATAAGGTGGTATAGCATCATTACCATTAGATTCGCGGAACTTCTCAAATTCTCTTGGTATAAAAGGAACGTCCATTCTTTGACAAAAAGCATCTACTTCATCCCATGACCAATCTACTGAAATAAAATGGTCTTTAATACATTCATTACATACTGGACATAGAGAATCAGCATAAATCCAAGATCGCGTAGAAATAAATGAATCTGTTGTTTTAGCAATACCGCAACAAGAACAGGTCTTCATCAATACTCGCCGCGAATTCCCCTATATCTTAGGTTCTAACATTACTTGCCTCCATAAGTGACGTCTTTCATCATCTGAAGAATCCACTTTCTTTTTTGTTGAGGCGCCGCAATAAAGGAATCAAGCATTTCTGATAAAAGAATATCAAATTCCTTGAATTCCTATTTATTATTTTGTTGATTTCTAATAAGTGCCGGCAAGTTAATTGCAGCCTTATCAGTATTGGAATCTTCAGGGGCTTCTATGGAACTGTTTTCTTTTTCTTTCTCCTCTTCCTTTTCCTCTTTCTCCTAAGCTATCGCCATCAGCTCAACTCCCAAAAGTCTTGCTATACCAATAGTTTCGATCATTTCCAGTTTAGTCACATAGGAAAGGAACTTCTCAACTTCCTTCTTATTACTTCTTTTCAAAAAACATTCACCTCCTGAATGTCAAATTTTAATATCTGATCTAAAGTAAGTGGAGACTAATTGCCTCCACTCTAATGGTTAAGTTAACTATTTTTATATCAATAGAAAATCACTCTTGTGCCGCTTCAACTTTCTATTTCGCTTTTTCTACTCTTTTCTTTTTACGGCATTCTTTACAATCTGAATAGAAACCATCTTTCGTATTATTTCTCTAATTGAAATAGATAGAATTTCTCGGTATTAATCTATGACATTCACTACACTCTTTAAAAACGCCTCGCCCCATAGTAATATATTCAATCATTCTCTAACACTCTTGAGCTTGTGCTGCAATAGCATTTAATATCCTCTTAGTATAAACAGTTGAAATATAGTTTTCCTTATAAGGAGTTAATCCATTTTCTTCCAATGCTTTCATAATATCCTTATTACCCTTCTTGGCAATCTTGAACTTTAGTATTAACTCTTCTTCGGGTGTTAGATTACAGCGATTAATAAAATATTTAAACCAGCGCAATGCCTTATCTACCATTTCTGCATGAATAATTCCTTTCTTTTGTACATAATCCTGTAATTCTTCCGCAAACTGTATAAATCTCTTTACTTGAACAGGATCACGGAAATCTAAAACTCCTTCTTTACCTTCTTTTTCATCCAAATTGCGAAGCGCCATCACAGACTTTGTCATAAACTCCTAAGAAAAGTTCTCTTCTTGCGGATAATGGAAAGCAAAAGAAAAATCAGAAAATGGCAAAATATCAATAATAAGATTTTCTTCTTTATCTTCCGACCACCAAAGAGCCGGATTAATTACACCACGAATACATTCGCCTTTAATTGTATCCTGTAATACATATTGCTCTGTCCGGTACTCAGTTAGTTTCTTCTTCCACTGCCCTTTTTCACGTTCTGACCATGTTGCGGCATTGGACTCAATATTAGAAAGATAAGTATTAAACTCATCTGTGGCGGCAATATGTCCCAAACTAATGGAAAGATTGAGAAACAGCCGCTCATAGAGTTCGGAACGTGGAGCAAGTCCTACCCTTCTCTTTCCATTATTCATCTCCCAATAGGTAATCCCATAGTCCAATTCGTCAATAGAGCGCCAAAGAGGTAGGACGGAAGAAGAAAGGGATTCCGCATAAATAGCAGTAAGAACAGTAGAGAAGTCATAAGAAGTGCGAATCTCCTCTAAAATCCCTGAATTAATCGCGGCATTAAATTCATTCTTTTCACATTCCTCATCCTTAGGCGCATCATCAGAATTGCATTCTTTTGCGGCCTAGCCTTGAACCACTTTACCCTTGGCGGCCTAGCCTTGAACCACTTTACCCTTGGCGGCATTGAGATCAGAACTATCAACTATTTTTTGCGACAACGACTACGAGAGGAGAGCGAGCGGAGCGAGCTCTCCTCTCGTGTCGTCATAACTCCTATTTAAACTCTTCCTCTGCATTTTCATATGTTTCCCTTTACTTACCGCTTCTGGCACATTCCTCTCTATTTCGGAGCCATCTTTCAAAATAATACTGAGTGATGTAAAGCGCCCTTTATCGCGATTAAGCAACCCATAAGGATCACTTTTGCCCCAAAGATTCCTTTCTGCAAAGAGTATATAGTCCTACGCGCGACTTAGAGCCGTCTAAGATAAGTCCTCTAAGTTCTCCGCTCTTATAGCATTTAAACGATCTTCTATTGTATTTAAGGAAAAATCTAATTTGATTTTAATCAACTCCTAAGGGGTTTTATTCACCCCTATGAGATTATTATAACATGAGAAGAGAAAAAAGTCAAATTTTTTTTTCTTAAATTTAATTTGGTCTGATTAGGTGTATTTTATATTTTAAATTTGATTCGGTCTGATTTTGTGTGGAGGCCGCCTCCCAGAATTTCCACCATTTGGAATTTCTCCTAAAACCAT
>ENA-OROD01000054-OROD01000054.1-human-gut-metagenome-genome-assembly--contig:-NODE-54-length-104854-cov-8.091833_pt1 | contig 104854 bp, 99 predicted proteins | sample MGYA00242123_ERZ509038 | MGnify/ENA primary metagenome ERZ509038 (study PRJEB26280, sample SAMEA2338719) | human gut metagenome | biome: human gut; feature: human-associated habitat; material: faeces... | reverse complement strand
GGTACTGTGAATCCGTAAGTTCCCGTTCCTTCTCGACTTTAGCACAAGCGCGCCGGACAGTAATCGTTGAAACTTCCAGCATGGCAGCGATCTTTTCATAGCCGATTCCGTGGTCATGAAGGAAGGTCAGGAGCTCGATTTGATTTTGATCCATTTTGATCACCTCCGGCTCTATGTATTGCTCTGAAACGAAAAAAAGTCAAGGCTCCTCAGAAGCCCCGACCCCTTGCATTATATAGTAGGAAAGCCATTTGATAAATTTTTTTGTCCTCGATTTTCACCCGGAAGCTCAACGCAAACCCGTCACACGGCGAAACTTAACCCCCTGTAAAATGCAACGGTTCAGGCTCGTAGACTATTCGACGGCTTTGCCACATACGAATAATCCGAACACTTTCCGAATGGGAGAGGCGTTCGGATTTTTTGTCTCTGTCGAATATCCGAATTTCAATGCTGAAAAGCAGAAAAAACTTAAACTTTTCAGCCCGCATCCATATAATCTTTCGACTGCATGTAAAACAGCCTCGGCGGGAATTTCCCCACCGAGGCTGAATTTATTTCCTTACCATATATATATCCAATGCCGCACCGTATTTTGAAAATCCTTTTATATCCGCATAATCGTGACCATAATATTGCTTCATTTTTCCCTCTGAATCTATAATCGGTTTTGCCTGTCTTTATATCAGTTTCAACCTTTACGCAAAATTTCATAAGTCCGCTCGTCTCTCAACATAATAATAGCGGGCTGATAAAATTTACGGAGTCAGACGCTTGGGACTGCGGAAAAGAAACATCGCTTCGTTGATATGCAGACCCGTAAGGAGCATGGTAAGGCGGTCTACGCCCAAACCGAATCCGCCGTGAGGAGGACAACCGTACTTGAAAAATTCAAGATAGAATTTTACATCCTCCGCCAATCCTTTTTCTTCCGCCTGTGCTTTCAGAACATCGTATCTGTGTTCTCTTTGTGCGCCGGTAGTAATCTCAACTCCACGCCAGATAAGGTCATAGCCCTCGGGAACGCCATGCTCATCACGCATATGGTAAAATGCGCGTTTTTCAGCAGAATAGTCGGTGATAAAGAGAAATTCATGATTATATTTGCGCTTTACCCACTCATAGCTGAGCCTTTCGGCATCGGTAGTCAGATCACCCTTTTCGGAATCAGGAACCGTATAACCGAAATCCTTTTCCAGATTGTCATATAATTCAGCCAGAGTAATAACGGGAAACGGCGTGGTGGGAACCACTACCTCTATGCCGAATGTTTCTTTTATCCGGTCTCCGAGTTCGTCCTTTACCTTTGCCAAAGCGTAAGTAAGAAGCTCCTCCTCCATTTTCATAACATCGCGGAAGGAGGTGATATAGCTGAATTCCAAGTCGAAGCCGGTGAACTCGGTGGTATGCTTATTGGTATAAGATTTCTCTGCGCGGAATACGGGACCGACCTCAAAAATTCTGTCAAAACCGCTTGCCATTGCCATCTGCTTATAAAACTGAGGGCTCTGAGCAAGATAAGCGTTGCGGTCAAAATACTTGACCTCGAAAACCTCCGAGCCGCTCTCGCTCGCCGCACCGATAAGCTTTGGCGTATGTATCTCCAGAAATCCGCGTTCATACAGGAAATCGCGCATGGCTTTGGTAAAAATTGTCTGCGCCTTAAAGATCAGCTGGTTGCGATCTGTACGCAAGTCTATCCAGCGATAATCCATGCGGTCATCAATTCCGGAACGGGCTACGGCAGCCTTCTTTTTGGTAGCGGGAATATCTTCGCGCTGTATGGGAAGAGCGGCAGCTACAGACTCAACCTTGATTTCGGTTGGGATTATTTCAATTCCGCCCATTTTTACATATTCGCTTCCATGCGCCACACCGATTACCGATATTACGGAATCGGGGGTAATCTGACCGAGTGCCGGCAGAAGCTCCTCGTGTCCCTCTTTTTCTATGGTTATCTGCACCTTACCGGTAATATCCTTCAGAACTATAAAGCACATCGCCTTGCCGTCACGGAAATTTTCGACAAAGCCCTGAACCAAAATGCTTTTTTCGAGATTATCACGGATATCTTTTACATATATTCTTTGCATATGTTTCCCTTTCTTAATACAATTGTCATCTCTTTGGTTATGTATTGATTTGTTATTATACACTAACATTATCTGTTTGTCAACCGCCTGCAAAAGCTATCGCTCAATATTTCCTCTCAAGCAGGTAGCTTGCCAGCTCGCAGAGTACTTCGCTTCCGGAATAGCCCGAGATAGCCGCTATTGCCGCCTCTGTTTCGCGCTTTGCATATTCGCGTGCCTTTGCCACATCCATGAACGAGAGGAATGTCGTTTTGCCCTCCTTGGCGTCGGCATGCGTAGCCTTTCCGAGAAGTGCCGCATCGCCCTCAACATCGAGGATATCGTCTATTATCTGGAAAGCAAGTCCTATGCCCGTGGCATATTTTGCCGCATCATGGAGCCGCTTGTCGGAGGAGATATACAGTCCCGCCGCATGACAGCCGAGAAGCGCAGATGCTCTCATCAGCGCACCTGTTTTCTTATCGTGCATTTTCAGGAGAAGCTTGAAATCGGGTGCCTTTTTCTCGCCGAGCAGGTCTATCTCCTGCCCGCCCATCATGCCGAGCGCACCCGCGCAGACAAGAAGCATATTTGTCGCGGAGAGCGCGGCTTTCGGCTCCACAAAGGCATTTTCCGAAGCAAGCTCATAGCCCTTTGTTATCAGCGCGTCGCCGCAGAGGAGCGCTATATCCTCGCCGTAAACCTTATGGTTTGTCAGCTTGCCGCGCCTGTAATCGTCATTATCCATGCAGGGCATATCGTCATGCACAAGCGATGACGCATGAACGCACTCTATAGCGCAGGCAAAAGGCATAGCCGAGGCGTCCATTCCGCCGAAAAGCCTGCAAAACTGCATTACGAGAAAGGCGCGTATGCGCTTTCCTCCGCCGAGCGCGCTGTAGCGCATGGATGAATAGAGCGTTTCGAGCGCCGCATCGGGCGTTTTCAGGTATTTTTCAAGCTCGGTTTCGACAGCCGCGGCATTTTCCGAAAGTAATTTTTTTATATCAGCTTCCCTGCATTTTTCCATAGTATATCCTCCGTATTTTCATTCCTTATTCGGGTTTTGCAAAATCCTTCTCGACGAGGCTTCCTTCTTCGCCCGCCTGAAGAATCTTCACTCTCTGCTCGGCATTGTCAAGCTCGCCCGTACAGAATTTGACAAGCCCCACGCCCTCCTCAAAAAGAGCGAGCGACTCATCGAGCTTTGCACTTCCGCTTTCCATTGCGCGCACTATCTCCTCGAGCCTTGCGAGCGCCGTTTCGAATGTCATTTTCTTTTCCGTGTTTTCCATGTTTATATCTTCTCCTTTTCGTTCATCACTATGTCGCATACCGTCGCTCTGACGGTGCCGTCCGAGAGCATCAGCGATATGTCGCTTCCCCTTTCCACCTGCGCGGCGCTTCTTATCACCGTGCCGTCGGGAGCGAAAGCCGCGCCGTATCCGCGCGAGAGCACGGAGAGCGGATTCATCGCGTCCAGCTTTGCCGTTTTGCCTGCCAGAGCTGACTTTTTGCGCTCCAGAAGGAATGTTATACGATTGTATAATTTATCCTCGGCAATGCCGAGAGCCATTCTTTTGTCGTCTATGAAATTGCGCGGATCGGTGAGAGCCCGACTCTTTTTCATGCGCTCGAGCGTACTGCGCAGAAGCTCCAGCTTCTTGCCCTCGAGCAGCTCGAGCCGCGCCGTGACATTGCCGAGCTTGCGCTTCAGTTCATATCTCTCCGGCACAGCCAGTTCAGCCGCGGCGGAAGGTGTCGGCGCGCGCCTGTCGGCGGCAAAATCGCAGAGCGTGAAGTCTATCTCATGCCCGACCGCCGAGATGACGGGCAGCTCCGATGCCGCGACCTCGCGCACAAGCGCCTCGCTGTTGAAAGCCCACAAATCCTCGAGTGAGCCGCCGCCGCGCCCGATGATGATGACATTCACATTCTTCTTTTCATTGAAATACCGCAGTCCTTCTATCAGCTGAGGTGCGGCGCTCTCTCCCTGCACAAGCGACGGATAAAGCACTACCTCCGCTATCGGAAAGCGCCTGCCGAGTATATTTATGATATCGCGTATCGCCGCGCCCGTCGGCGAGGTGATGACACCTATGCGCATCGGATATCGCGGCAGTGGCTTCTTTTTTGCTTCATCGAAAAGCCCTTCTGCGCCGAGCTTGGCTTTGAGCTGCTCATATGCGATATAGAGCGCACCCACGCCGTCCGGCTCAAGTGTATCGACATAAATCTGATACTGACCGTCGCGAACATATGCGCTGACTCTGCCGCCGACTATCACCTTCATACCGTTTTCGGGAATGAAAGAGAGCTTTGAGGCACTCGAACGAAACATTACGGCGGCGATGCGGCTCGTCTCATCCTTGACGGTGAAATAGAAATGCCCCGATTTATGATTGGTAAAATTCGATATCTCGCCGCGGATGAAAACACGCATCAGCGCTTCGTCCGTTTCAAGCTTCATTTTTATATATTCATTCAGTGCCGTAACGGTAAAGACCTGTCGCTCTTCCGCCATTATCTTCCCTCCTTCAGCGCTTCCAGCCCGAGGTATGCCGTGCCGACGGCATTGTCGGAGGAAAGCTCGTTTTCGGCGAAATAAATATTCTCCATCTCGCCCGTAAGCCTATCTCTTATTATATTGTCGCGCATCACGCCGCCTGCGTAAAGTATCGGCAGGCTCCGGTGTGCTTCTCTTGCGTATCTGCTCATCCCGAGTATCGTCTCGCAGACGAAATCTATCGCGTATCTCGCGATGTTTTCCGCCGCTTCGCCGTAGTTATACATTTGTATAATTTTATTCTCCGCACCCGAGAGGTTGCAGCTGCCATTTTTTATACAGGTGTGTAATTTTGTTGTTTTTCCTTGCACGGCAAGCTTTTCCAGCTCCATGCCGCATGGAAACCTCAGCCCGAGCAGCACGCCTGCGCGGTCGATAAGCTGACCCGCGTTTATATCCAGCGTCTCGCCGACTATGGCGACATCAAAACCGACAGCTTTCCTTTTCACATGGAGAAGCTCCGTCGTGCCTCCCGAGATATGAAATGCGAGAAACTCTCTCCCGAGCGCTTCTTCGCCCGCCTCGCAACTTTTGAGCGCCGCCATGATATGCCCCGCCTGGTGGGAAAAGGCAAAGAGCGGCACGCCTGCGGCGAAAGCCGCCGCCGTCGCGGCGGCTTTGCCCGCGAGAAAGCAAGGCATATATGAGCCTTCGATATCGCGCGGCTTTTCGCTGTAGGAAACGGCATCTATATTTCCGATATCAAGCTCCGAAAAGAGCCGAGGAAGATTCACTGTATGCAAAAAGAGAGCGTCGCTCTGCCGCAATCCACGCTCCCCCGTTTTTACCTCAAGTATTGTTCTCCCGTGTCGGTATCCCGTCTCGTCGGCAACCGCTATAGATGTTGTATAGTTGCTTGTATCTATGCCGAGAACTCTCATTTATTCCCCGTCCCCCGACGCCTGCGCTTCCGGAGCCGCGGTGCTCTCTTCCGCCGCTTTGTCCCTAGCCGATTTGGCTATGGCATTGAGTATACCGTTTATAAAGGAAGGCGCCTTGCTGTCGTCATAAGCCTTTGCTATCTCGACAGCCTCATTTATCGCTATCTCAACAGGAACATCCGTATAGAGCAGTTCATATGCGCACACGCGCATGACGGCAAGCGAAATTTTTGAAATTCTGCTTATTTTCCAGCCTGTCGCATTCTCCGCGATGACCGAGTCAAGCTTCTCACGGTTATTGCAGACTCCGAAAAAAAGCTCCTTTGTAAATGAATCCGCCGGGAGCTCATGCTCCGAAACGGCAAGCTCCAGAAATTTTTCCGGATCTTCGTCCCTGTTTACGGAGCAGGCATATACGAGCCTGACCGCACTTTCTCTCGCTATGTGGCGAGTTAACCTTTTTGCCATATATCTCTCCTGAAAAAAAATACCTGATTTTGTCTTTCCTTTATTATACACGCGAAAGAGCAAAAAGTCAATATACTACCGCCACAAAGCATGCGGCGAATTTTTTTGAAGAAAATATGAACTTTTTTTCAAAAACCCCTTTACAAATGCGGAAACTTGTGATATAATCTTTGAGAAATTTGAAAAAACCTTTTTAATTCGGCACAGAGAGGTCGACAAGGGGATTATATACAGAAAGTATAGCCATATACTTTTATTATGTAAATTTGCGCCTTGCCGATTTCCGGCAAGGTTTTATTTTTGCAAAAAAGGAGCGTATCATGGGAAAAATTCTTTTCGATTCATCTGCCATAGAGCGTATGCTTGCACGGATAGCGCATGAAATAATCGAGAAAAACGAAAATCTCGATAAGGTCGCTCTCGTCGGCGTGCTTCGCCGCGGCGTTCCGCTTGCCGAAAGGATAGCGGAAAATATAGAGCGTTTTGAAGGAGTGAAGCTTCCCGTAGGCAAGCTCGATATCACACTCTACCGCGATGATCTCTCCGAGCTTTCCGATATGCCGAAAATCAAAGGGAACGAAATTGATTTCGATATAAACGGAAAAATAATCATCATAGTCGATGATGTCATATTCACGGGAAGAACGGTCCGCGCCGCGATAGACGCGCTCTTCGATATCGGCAGACCGAAGCGAATACAGCTTGTTTCTCTTATTGACCGCGGGCACAGAGAGCTTCCCATAAAGCCCGACTATGTAGGCAAAAATATCCCGACTTCCCTTTCCGAGAAGATAGCGCTGAAGATTCCCCCTTTCGACAGCGAAATGAGTGTGGGAATAAGCCCGCTTGACGAATGAATTTATGCGCTCTGCGCTTAAATTATAAAAAAACTACGGAGGAAAAACAAATGAAATTAATTTACGGTGTAAAAGACAAGCCGAAATTCGGGCAGACGCTCGTTTTCGCATTCCAGCAGCTGCTCGCGATTCTTGCGGCAACGATAGCCGTTCCCGCCATAGTCGGTAACGGTATGTCGTCCTCGGCAGCACTCTTCGGCGCGGGCGTAGGTACGCTTGTTTACCTGCTCTTCACCAAGTTCAGAAGCCCTGTATTCGTCGGCTCTTCATTCGCATTCATCGGCCCCATGCTCTCTGCTTTCGCAGGTGCAGCTTCGGCATCGCTCGGATATGTAGGTCTTATCCTCGGTGCGGTTTTCGCAGGTCTCGTTTATGTTGTTCTCGCAATCATAGTCAAGCTTGCAGGCGTCAACTGGATAAATAAGCTCATGCCCGCAGTAGTAATCGGTCCTACAGTCTCCATCATCGGTCTTTCTCTCGCGGGTAACGCCGTAGGCGACCTTCAGAAAGGCAATGTAACTCACATGGTCGATGGAGCGGCAGTACAGAGCGCATCTGTTTGCCTTTGCATCCTCTGTGGTCTCGTAACCCTCGCAACAGTCATCATCTGCTCTGTTTTCGGCAAGAAGATGGCAAGAATGATTCCTTTTATAATCGGTATCGTAGCAGGCTACGGTCTCGCCGCAATCTTCACGGTAATCGGTAATTTAACAGATACAGCCGCTCTTCAGATAATAAACTTCTCCGCTTTCAAGAATATGCAGTGGTATCCCGACTTCACATTCATTGAGGCTCTCAAAGGCGTAAAGGAAATCAACGGTGCCTATGTAGCTTCCATAGCAGTGGCATATGTTCCCGTAGCACTCGTGGTATTCGCAGAGCACATCGCAGACCACAAGAACCTCTCCAGCATCATCGAGCAGGATCTGCTTGAAAACCCCGGACTTTCCAGAACTCTCCTCGGCGACGGTGTAGGCTCAATGGCAGGCGCTTTCTTCGGCGGATGCCCCAACACAACATACGGCGAGTCCGTCGGCTGTGTCGCAATATCCGGCAATGCCTCCGTGGTAACGATACTTACCACCGCGATAATGGCAATAGTAGTCTCATTCTTCGCTCCCTTTGTAACCTTCCTTTCCACTATCCCCTCCTGTGTAATGGGCGGTGTGTGCATCGCACTCTACGGCTTCATCGCGGTATCGGGTCTCAAGATGCTCCAGCCTGTCGACCTCAACGATAACAGAAATCTCTTCGTGGCTTCCACTATACTCATCACAGGTATCGGCGGTCTTTCCCTCACATTCGGCAAGGTAACGATAACCACCGTCGCATGCGCGCTCATCCTCGGCATACTCGTAAATCTTCTTACAAACGGCAAGAGAAAAGACGAGCCCTGCGAAGATGTTGTCGATGAGGAAGCAAAATAATCCTCCGTCAGTAAATATAAAATACATAATTAAACATGGGCGTACTGCGATGCAGAGAACCACAAAATTAAGACAGAAATTAAATATTAAATTGCTTGTGAATGAGCTCGGTATTGAACCGGGCTCATTCTTTTTGATTTATAGATATTCTCTCGTTATTGCAGCGGTAAACGGACATTAAAATCCCATCCTGTTTATCGTGTGAAAACCCCGCACCTGTAAGGAGGCTCGCCTTCTCATCGGTGTATCTGCTTCTGTAGTAAAGAACGTATCCGACTTAAAACAAAACTGACACCGCCCGAAAAGCGATGTCAGTTCATTGCCTGATCTTTTATTTGTTCTGCCGCAGGCGTTTTCGGTACTGTCCGCACATTTTGTGGCAGGCGCACCTTGATACTCCTGTTTTTCCGTGTGATTTATTTAAGCAGCTTGAGTGCGGAATTATACGCTTCCGCTATCTGCTCTGCAGTGAGTGCACCGGTGTAGATTTTGCCGTCTACCATAGTCATTCCCTTTGTCGGGAAGTCGCCGCCGACATTGCCCTTGGTAATATCGTTGCCGAGGCAGAAATAATTGAATGTGCCGTCTGCACCGACCTTGAAGGTGCTGTTTATGGCAACCGAAGCATTCAGCTTGCCGTTTACATAGATATAGCATTTTCCGTCGGAAATGCTGTATACGCCGACAACATGAACAAGCTCTGCAGAAGCGGAGGTTGCATATGCGCCCGTATTGTAGCTCGTGCCGCCGCCTGTGAGGAAGTAAGGCTTGCCTGTCTTATCCTCGGCAAGACCCCAGCCGCCTGCCTGCGTGCCGCAGATGATGCCCTGAACAGAGCCCTTTGCGGGCATTACATAGAATGCTTCAACGGAAAAGCCGTTTTCAGCCCATGACTTGAAGGCATCCTGCGTTGTCAGCTCCTTGAATTTGCAGATGACATATTTATCTTCCGAAGCCTTGAGCGCATCGGCAGTATATGCCTTGCCGCCGTGAATAACCGTTGCATTCTCGACGGTAGCGCCCATATTTGTCACTTCTATGCGACCGAGCGCGTCCTTTACCGTGCCGCCCGAAAAATCGAAATCGGCATAAAGCGCGGCTTTTTTCACCGTAACTTCACCCTTTGTCGATTCCCACTCGTATACGAATGTATCGCTTGCAGCGCCCCATGAGTCATATGCCGTGAGCGTGACTTTATACTTGCCGTCCTTGAGATTTCCGAGGAAAAGCTCATAACTCTTCTTCATATCGCTTCTCTTGGCATGATGATAAAAATCGGATAGAATCTTCTTATTTATTACCTTGCCTGCCGTGATGTGCTTTATCTCTATTTCATAGTGATGAGCAAATTCATCATCGATTGCCGCATCAAATGTGAGATATGTCTTTACGCCTGTCTTTGTGTTTTCTCTGGAATCAATCTTTACATTGCCGAGTGTGGGCGCCTTGTTTGCCGCTTCTCTTGTCTCTCGGCTGTATTTTTTCAGATGAGTGCCTTCTGCATCGGGATGAGCTATAGTCCATGGCTCCTCAAATGAAGTATTCTCGGAGAAGAACATCTTTGTCACCTTGACATTGCCGTTTTCGTCTACCTGAACAAGCAGACCTGAGGAAATCTCATATCTGTCATTCATGGTGGTAGCTCCTGCCATATTTTCATAGCCGCCGGCTTCTATTGCCATATAGCGGACAGACCCGCAGCCGAGCGAGGTGAAAGCGCCCTGCATGATGGAGCGGTTGTCATTTATCGGGAAGTGCAGATGACCGCTGAAGGTCACAACCTGCGAATATTTTGAAAGTGTGGGAGTAAGGTATGTTGTGGACCAATATGAAGGATTGCCGTCAAGATCACTTCCGTAGCAGGTATTGTATATCATCGGATGCGTGCATACAAAAACATACTGCTCGGGATTTTCCTCCGTGAGCTTGCGGAGCATATTGTCAAGCCATTCCACCGCTTCCTTGGAATAAGGACAGCCCATCGTCTTGCTGTAGGTTTCCGGCTCAAGCATGAGGAAGTGATAGCCGTTTACAACACAGTCGCGAACGCCTATACTGAGATTTGTATCCTCTGTATCAATGCCCTCGCCGAAGTATTTTTCGCCGAAAGCAAGCTCATAATCCATGAGATTGAGGCACTGACCCATAATGGAATCATGGTTGCCTGTAACAAGCAGAGTTTTCACATCATCGGGAAGAACGCTCTCAATAGCACTCTTGAAATAGCCCAGCTCTGCTGCCTTGCCCGTATCGGCGATATCGCCGACTACTGCCAGAGCGTCAAGTCTGCCGCCGTTTTTTGAGGCTTCTTTTGTGAGCTGTGCAATTGCACTCTTCACCTTGTCGACAGCGTCGCCGCTCGCCGCATTCACATGAACATCGGAGACGGCGCCGAAAGAGAGCACTACCTTGCTCTCGTCAAATTCAACGGGCTTTATAACAACGGGAGGAGCGGTTGTTTCCGTAGTTTCGGTCGTGCTCTCTGTTGTTCCGGTTGTTTTTGTTGTTTCCGTTGCCTTTGTTGTTTCTGTGGTTTTCGTGTCGACCGTGGTCGCACTTTCTGTTGTGGAATCAGTCATTTCGCTTGGATCCTTTCCGCAGGCGCCGAGAAGAATAATCATCGTCAGCGCAAGAAAAACAGCTAAAAATTTCTTCATTATATACCTTCCTCCTTAAATAGAAGATAATATTGTAAATATATAGTATCATAGCGAGTGGGGGTTATCAACCTACTTTTATATGCCATGACCGGAACTCTCGGTTGCGTATAGAAAAAATATAGCTTTATTTTTGTGAAAAATGACAACTGCTTCATAGAAATCACATATCTTTGCGGTTAAAAGAACTCTGCCGGCGCAAAAATATAAAAATAAATTCTTAAAATTGCATAAAACTATTGACTTGCGGCATTTTTTGTGATAAACTATCAAAGCGCGGTAAAAACCGCACCTGATATTTGTTATGGAGAAGTCGCCTAGTTGGTCGAGGGCGCACGACTGGAAATCGTGTAACCGCCATAAACGGTTCGAGAGTTCGAATCTCTCCTTCTCCGCCAGATATAAAAAATACGAACACCGCTAAAATCGGCTTCGTATTTTTTATACTGCGTTTAAGCATTCGCCAAAGTGCCATTTGAAGTTTTTTTAGAAATTTTACGCTTGCAAACTCAATAGCGGTTGAAAAATTTATAAATTTATGCTATAATATACGCACGATGATGAGAGCAAACTTATATTGTTCCCGTTTACAACGCTCTAATATTTAGGAGGTGTAAAATGAAATTTCATTTGTTAAAGAGAAAAAATGCAGTTTCGCTTGCTTTGTTATTTATATTGATATTCACGTCTTTACTTTTTGTCGGTTGCGGTAAAAAACCTGAAGATAAGCCACAACCCACTCCGTCCGAAGAGAAAAGGTTTTGTTCTTTTTCGATTTCAAATATCAATTCGTCTTCGTCGTTCTCTCTCGATGATGTTTTTATTACAGTTCGTTATGGGATAAACTCTGCAAACCTTGAAGATTATAAAGCGGGTTTTATAATATCAAAGAATGATGGAAGCAGAGCGGTTTTACAAAGTATAGAAAATCTTGAAAACGACGATTATTCGTTTACAGTGTCAGACGGAAACTATAGTTATAAAAAAGAAACCGTGTTGAGTTTAGAAAACAGTTTTTTCGATAGAACAGACGGAGCGTTTTCCTTGAGCCTATGTTTATTTGATAAGACAGATAATACAATGGAGAATCCCATTGCAGGATATCAATATGCTTTGAAATATGTGGTTACAAACGAAGAAATTTCCTTTGAAATAAAAGGAGAATCGGTAGTTCGTAATCATTAACATTTAATAAAGTGAAAAAATATCTCAAAATTGTTAGAATGAATAAACTATGAACGAAACATTATGCAATCTATTCGATTTACGTTACTAACGCTCCGCCAAAAGAAAAGTCGCCAGTGGCGACTTTTCTTTTTACTTCTTCACTCTTCACTCTTCACTCTTCACTTCTCCCTCCCCCGCCCCTATCCTTCGCATTTTTGACCATGTTCCGTAGTCAAAATGTAGTCAGATTCTTCTCAATTTTGTGCATGGATATTGACTTGTCCGTCGTTTTATGGTATAATTGATTTTAAGAAAAACGCAAAATCATTTATTTTGCCGATTTTGCGCTTTGACATCAAAATAAACAGAATGTGAGGACAGAAAAATGTATTGTCAGAAATGCGGAAAAGAAATCAATGAATCGGATGCTTTCTGCCCGGAATGCGGAGCACCGAAAACCGAAAGCACCGAAAAACAGGCAAGCCCCGAGCAGCAGACAGCCTGCACGCCGGCAAGCAACATCTTTGCGGCGCAGAAATTCCAGATGAATTGGTACAAGGCTCTGATTTATGCCATTCTTTTTCTTTCGGCTATTGCCAATCTCATCAACAGCATCAAATACTTCACGGGAATAATATACGGAGATCAGGCTACGGCAAAATCGGTTTACGAACAGTTCGCCGCTCTGAAACCGCTTGATATCTTAACCGGATGTGTTTTGCTCGGAATCGCAGTACTGGCAATCGTCACGCGCTTTGCGCTCGCGAAGTTCAAAAAAAGCGGTCCCGTGCTCCTCTATGCCGTATATCTCTCAAATATAATTTATACGTTTGTATACACTATAGCCGCTTCCTCAATTGCAAAAACGAATCTGTTCAATTACAGCACAATTATATCTGTTATCATATCCGTTGTAATGCTGTTCGCAAATTACAAATACTTTACAAAAAGAAAAGAATTATTCGTAAAATAACCATCATGCCCGGGATAAATTCCGGGCTTTGATATTATCAGCTGATTTTTCAGGTTTTTTCACACATGTCGCTTGACAAAAAGCGGCAAGTCGGCTATAATTATATCGCCCAATAATAACAATATGTTATACTACAGGAGGCGCCAACTTGAAAAATATTATTGAAATAGACCATCTGCAAAAAAGCTTCGGCGATGTGCATGCGGTAAACGACCTCAGCTTTCGCGTAAAGGAAGGTGAGCTTTTTGCATTTCTCGGCATAAACGGTGCGGGTAAATCCACCACGATAAATATCATGTGCGGTCAGCTTGCAAAGGACAGCGGCAGTATCTCAATATGCGATACCGATATGGATAAAGATTCCGACTCCGTCAAGCGTGCGCTCGGCGTTGTCTTTCAGGGCTCCGTGCTCGACCGCGACCTCTCCGTTTATGATAATCTCGAGAGCAGAGCCGCGCTCTACGGCATACGCGGTGCCGCCTTCAAGGCGCGTTTTGCCGAGCTTTCGGAAATGCTGGACTTTGCGGATTTGCGGAAGCGTGCCGTCGGCAGGCTTTCGGGCGGTCAGCGCAGACGCATAGATATAGCGCGTGCGCTTCTGCACAGACCGAAAATACTCATTCTCGATGAGCCGACCACAGGGCTTGACCCGCAGACAAGAAGCACACTCTGGAGCGTCATCGGAAATCTGCGTAAGAACGAAGGACTGACGGTCTTTCTCACCACACATTATATGGAAGAGGCGGCGGATGCCGACTATGTTGTAATCCTCGACCACGGAAAAATAGCCGCAGAGGGAACGCCGCTTCAGCTCAAAAACACATATACGGGCGATTTCATTTCGCTTTACGGCATAAGCGAAAGCGATATAAAGAAGCTCGGCGCTCCTTATGAAGCTGTCGGCGATGCATATCGCGTAGCCGTTCCGGACACTGCGGCGGCGACGGCACTGATAATGAAATATCCCGAGCTTTTCCGCGATTACGAAATAGTAAAAGGCAAAATGGACGATGTTTTTCTTACCGTAACAGGCAAGAAGCTGACGGGAGGTGACGAAAAATGACAGGACTTTTTGCGCTTGTAAAGCGCAATACGAAGCTTTATTTCAAGGACAAGGGAATGTTTTTCTCATCGCTTATCACACCGCTCATTCTGCTTGTTCTTTACGCCACGTTCTTGAAAAATGTTTATGAAGATTCATTTCGCTCGGCACTTGCTGCGGCAGGTGCCTCCGTTCCCGATGCCGTGCTGAACAGCTGCATCGGCGGTCAGCTTGTCTCATCGCTTCTTGCCGTCAGCTGTGTGACGGTGGCATTCTGCTCAAACCTGCTCATGATAAAGGACAAAACCTCCGGTGCACGCCATGACCTGACGATAACTCCGGTCAAAGCGGGCACGATGGGACTTGGCTACTACCTCTCCACGCTCGTTTCCACGCTGATAATCAGCTTCACGGCAACAGCGGTCTGCCTCGGATATATCGCCGTTACAGGCTGGTATCTCAGCCTCCGCGATATTCTTCTTACTCTGCTTGATGTATTCCTGCTATCCATGTTCGGAACAGCACTCTCCTCCTGCGTCAATTTCTTTCTCTCCACAGACGGGCAGGCTTCCGCCGTCGGCACAATAGTCAGCGCGGGCTACGGATTTATCTGCGGCGCATATATGCCGATATCAAATTTCTCGGGCGGACTGCAAAAAGTACTTTCTTTTCTCCCGGGAACATACGGCACGAGCCTTATCCGTAATCATTTGATAGGCGGTTCTTTTGCCGAAATGAAAAAGCTCGGATTCCCCGACGAAGTACTGAAAGGAATACGCGACAGCGTCGATTGCAATCTCTATTTCTTCGGAAACAAGGTTGAAACGGGAACCATGTATGTTATTCTCTGCACAGGTATTGCGGTGCTTATCGGCATTTATGTTCTCATGAATATCATATCGAGCCGTCGTCACGCAAAATGAAAATATACAGAAATATTGCAGATATCATAACAGGACTGCGCATATGCGGTGCGATAGCTTTGCTTTTCCTCGTGCCGCTCTCGCCGGTCTACTATATCGTGTATACACTGACGGGACTGACAGATGTACTCGACGGCTGGGCGGCGAGGAAAAGCGGCACCGAGAGCGATTTCGGAGCCAAACTCGATTCCGTGGCAGACCTCATATTCTACACTGTCATGCTGATAAGACTCTTTCCTGTCATGTATGAAATGCTTCCGCATGCCATCTGGTGGTTTCTCGGTGCGGTGCTTTTCCTGCGGTTATGCGCATATGCGACCGCGGCTGTGAAATATCGCCGCTTTGCTTCTCTCCATACTTATCTCAACAAAGCAACAGGATTTGCCGTTTTTCTGATACCGTATTATCTCGCTCTGCCCTGCTATACGGTGCTTTGCTTTACAGCATGTACAATAGCTGCGTTTTCTTCCGCGGAAGAGCTGATATTGCACATCATGGCAAAGGAATACAATGCAAAAACAAAGGGTATTTTTTTCAGAAATAACGCAGAAGGATAAATAAACAAAACCGACAGGAGCCCCTGTCGGTTTGTTATTTCAAATCTATTCCCGCTTTTTTTGCCTGTGAATGCTGAAATTTTCGCGGTATACGATAAATCTTGCCGTCTTTTTTAAACCTTGCTCCGGTCTGCTTGAAATGAAACGGCACGCCCGCCTTTTCACATTGTGCGCGAATGTCAAGCACCCAATCATAGTCGCAGATGCGGGCTTCGTTTCCCGATTCGCCGCCGCAGATAACACCCTCAATTTTATCCGAAAGATAAGGCGAAAGGTCTATTTTTGAAAGCAGCGGCTCGCAGATTATCATTTTGCGGCGTATTTTCGCCTCGAGAAAAATGGGAAGCCGCCTTTTTGCTTCTTCTTCGTTTTCCACGGTGCAGCATATCGTCACATTGCCGTAGCCCTCGCCCCAGTCGGCGGGGACACATTCGGCAAAGCGGACGATACGCTTCGTTATTATCAGAAAATCAAGGTCGGGACGGCGATGTATCATCTGCCAGCATTCGTCGCGCCATGCGTCCGCCTTATCGAGGAAAAAATCCGAGGTAAAGCAGGTGTATACAGGCTCGCCGTCGGGCTGAAGCTTATATGTTCCGTCGCGGGAAAGACGCACCGGCAGGTCAAAATCCGCGTTTTTTGTCACCATGCGGCTGTCTTTTTCAAAGCGCGAATCTGTCCTGTAGACATAGCAATGCATACAGCCCGCGCTGTATTTGTCGCACCCGTGCCAAGGGTTCCAGAGTGCCATTTTATTTTGTTACCGTGACGATGAAGCCGTCCACATTGTTGCCGGAAACGGTATATTCTCCGCTTGCGGGAACGGGAACGAAGGTCACTGATTCACCGGACTGCGCAGGGCAGAAATATATGAGATAATCGACGCCCTCATAGCTGTATTCAAGCGGCTTGTCGGAATAAGAATAATTATTTCTGAGCAGGTCGATATATTCTTCAAGACAAAGATTGTTTTCCGTCATATATGCGGAATGAGGCACGCCGACATAGCGAAAATGCCATGATTCATGCAGAATTTTTGTTATATCCACCTTTGCGCCGTCATAGCGGAGAACAAAGCCGTATTTCGCACAGTTCTTTACAAGCCATTCCTGCTGAGCGGCGTTGAAATCGACTGTCGCACCCTTGTGCGTGAAAATTTTGAGGTCGATTGCAAGTCCCGTATGATGCTCGCTGAAGCCGGGATTTGTGGCGTAATATTTGCCGACCTCTTCGCCCATCTCTTCAATGGTGCGGTTATAAACACTCTGCTGGCGATTGTAATCGCGATAGCCGCTGGCTACTATTATCTTATCGGTTTTGCCGTCGGCACCTGTCTCAAAGGTCTCCGGCAGAGCGGCTTTCAGATCGGTGAACATCTTGTTCATCGGCATTATGATATCGCGGCGCAGCCTTGCATCTATGCCGAGAACATAATTAGTATTATATCCCTCCTGACCCCAGAGAGAAACGATATCGCGCGATTCCTCCGCGGCTGTCGGAAATTTGTATTCAACGGAATTATTTACGAGTATAAGCTTGCCCTTGTGAACATCGTCAGTGGCATAGGGCTTGTTTACATAATTCTTGCGCCACTCCGGAACAACCGGGATCGGATCGACGGTGGCTTCGGTAGTAGCAACGGTGGTGGTTTCCGCCGTTTTCTCGGGCTTCTTGCTTGCTATTGCCTTTATTGCGAGCACAAGCAGTACGATAACGAGCACTACAATAAGAAGGAGTGAAAGAAGTGCTGTCATACCCTCCTTATTCGGCTTGAATTTAATCTTTTTATGACCCTGAGGTCTTTTTGCTCCCTGCCCGCCTCCGGCATTTGCAGAGTAGCTTCTGTAATCGTTGTTTCTGTTTTCGTCGAAGTTCATTTTGTCCTCCGTTTTGCATCGGGTAATTGTAATATATATTTTACCATTAAAATCGGAAAATGTCTATAGGATTTTAAATTATTTTATTTTTTCGGAGAAATATCTTTCTTTTTGCTCCCCCTTATTGATTATTTACAAAATTTATGGTATACTTATACCATTATAGAAAAGGACAGCACGGAAAATACAAAAACATTATCGGAAAGAGGATATTCAAATGAAACGGAAAGAACAAAACGGCGACATCGCCATTATGCTTCCACCGGAGGGAAAATTCGCACGCTTCCTGTTCCGTCTGAAGCACAGTGAATATTTATATCTGCTGGCGGCGTTTTTCCTGCCGTTTACCATTCTGCTCGGTGTTTATGCCTGCCTCGGCACGCATCCGTTCGGAAACAGCAGCGTGCTCACGCTTGACCTTCAGGCGCAGTATATTTACTATTATGAGGAAATACGCCGACTGCTGACGCAGGGCGGAAGCTGGCTTTATTCATGGAAGCGCACGCTCGGCGGCGAATTTATGGGTATCGTTGCATATTACGGCGCGAGCCCGCTCAATATAATATTCGCGCTTTTCCCGAAGGACAGAATAGCAGACGCCATGATGACCATCCAGCTTTGCAAGGTCGGCTTCATGGGACTCACCTTCGGCTACTATATCCATAAGACACGCTTCATCTCGCAGATGCACACAATAGCCTTTTCGCTGATGTATGCGCTCTGCGCATATTCCGTTGTTCAGCTGGCAAACCCCATGTGGCTCGACGCCATGATTTTCCTGCCTCTGCTGATACTCGGACTTGAGGCGCTGATAAAAGAACGGAAATTTATTCTCTATACCGTCTCGCTCACTATGATTTTCATAACCAATTACTATATCGGTTATATGTGCGGTATATTCACCTTTTTCTATTTCCTTTATTATTACAGTCTCAAGCGCGATGAGCTTATATATAAGGGCGAAAAGAAAATATCTTTTTTCAAAACCTACGGCTTCCGCACATTTATGCGTTTTGCCTTCTTTACTCTGATTTCGCTTCTTATCGCGGCATTCATGCTTATCGCGGCATACTACTCACTCACCTTCGGTAAATCCGACTTCTCAAATCCCTCTTACAGTTTTTCGTTGCGGTTTGATTTTCTTGACCTCATCGTCAAGCTCCTGCCCGGCTCCTATGACTCTGTGCGTCCTACGGGACTTCCGATGATATACAGCGGTCTGCTCGCGCTCATCGCCATTCCGCTTTATTATATGTCTCCCGCAATCACAAAGAAGCAGAAGGTGTGTGCCTCCATGCTTCTCGCGGTACTGCTTTTCAGCTTCAGCATAAATGCTATAGACCTTGTATGGCACGGCTTCTCCGCTCCGAACTGGCTGAACTACAGATATTCGTTTGTTTTCTCATTTTTCATCATAGTCATGGCATATGATGCCGTGGCTCATATAGAAAAAATAAAATTCGGTCAGGTCGGCGCGGTCTGCGCGATACTTGCCGTAGTCGTCATGATTATACAGAAGCTGGATTATGTTTTTGATCAGGATACAAAGCAGAATCCGCTCGATGATGCCACCTGCATATTCCTTACACTCGTGCTTATTGCGGCATATGTGATAGTGCTCAATCTGCTCTCGAACAGGTCATATGAAAGCTCGGCGGCGTTTATCCTCGCCATAGTCGTATGCGTGGAAATGTTTGCAAACACGCTGATAACCATCGCAGAGGAGCAGACGGATGTCGGCGCGGTAAAATATGACAACTTTCTGGAAAACAACGGCACAAAAGAAAATTATTCCTCATACCGAGGCGCGATACTGCGCAGTCAGGATGTCGTAAATAAGGTTCTTGCCGGCGATAAATCATTCTACAGAATGGAAATGGTGCGCCCGCTATACAGAAACGCGGTCAATATGCCGATGGCTTTCGGCTTCAACGGCATAGCACATTCCACCTCCACGCTCAATTCCTCCGTCATCAAATTTATGAATTCCCTCGGCTATACATCGCAGAGCCACTACACATATTATGTCGGCGGCACACCGCTTTCCGATGCACTGCTCGGGATCAAATATGTGATAACGGAAAACGATACTCTCGACCCGAAAATATATACCGTTGCCGAGAGCGGGACAAAATACTATAAATATATCAAGAGCGATGATACCATATATGCCATGCAGAATACCAAGGCTCTGCCGATAGCATACGGTGTCAGCCCGAGTATACTCACAGCAGACCTCGGCGATATCAGCGGAACGATAACGGGACTGGAATTTCAGAATAACATGATTCTCGAAATGCTCTCGGGAACAGGCTTCCGCAGCAATGTTTTCAAGGGAATCAGTGCCACTATAGATTATGAAAACTGCAATATGGGTATCAGCTATACCCACCCGACAAAGTATATCGACAAGGACGGCAATCAGCAGGTTCACGATACGCCTTACTATACCTTTGACAAGGCAACGGACGGCGCAAAGGTTACCTTCACGCTGACAGCTCCGCAGGACGGCGATATATATGTTCACTTCCCTGCCGATAACTTCCAGAAAACCTGCGATCTCTATGTAAACGGCAAGTTCATCAGCGAATATTTCAAGGATACCTCGGGTATTCTGAATATCGGCTCCTTCAAGAAAGGAACAAAAATAGTCGCCGAGCTTCGCTTGAAAAAGGATGCGACATATTTCTCCAGAGAATCGGATTATTACTTCTACTGCGTTGACTACAACGCGATGACAGAAGCAATAAACGCACTTGACAGTTGCGGAATGTATGTCGAAAAACACGGAAATTCCCATCTCAAGGGTGAAATCACCGTAACAGATGGGCAGACCCTCGTATTCACGACCATCCCTTACGATGCCGGCTGGAATGTTTATGTAGACGGCAAAAAGGTGGAAACACACCGCACCCTCAGCGCTCTTCTCTCATTTGAGGTTGAGGAAGGCTTCCATACGCTCGAATTCCGCTATATGCCGAAATGCTATGTCATCGGATTTATCGCGAGCGGCGTCGGTATCGTGCTTTTCGCTTTCTTCATTATTATAACAAAGGTGAAAAAAGTGAGAAGCAAGGTTTTCGCAAAGGCGAAATTCCTCGGCGAATTTATAAACGACGGCACACCCGCCGTAATCGAGGGTGAGGCGCATGAGATCGCAGAGGAAACGCCGGAAAGCGGCGACGCAGATGCGGCATACGAATCTTTCACCATAAAGTTCGAAAACGGCGATGCGGAGCAGGCGGAAAGCACCAATGCGGAAACAAGTAATGACACAGTAGCTTCCGATGGTACAGAAACGGAAGATAAATCGGAATCAAAACCCGATGATGCTCCCGACGCAGAGTAAATAAAACAAAAACCAGAAAATACCGGTTGCAGCGAACGCTGCAACCGGTATTTTGCTATAGCAGTCTGTCTTTATTATTCGTTGTTTTCGCCTTGCTTTTCGGCAGGCTCGGAAGTTTCGTTTGCTTCGGCTTCAGTTTCAGCTTCCTCCTCCGCTTCTATCTCTGCCGATTCCTCTTCTTTTTCATCGGCTTGTGCTTCCGCTTTGGCATCGGCTTCCGCCTCTTCCTTCTCTTCCTCGGCTATCTGCTCATCCATCGCTTCCTCCGCTTCCGCTATTACCTTATCGCGTGAAGAAGTATGAATTACCATCTTGTCCTTGTATTCATCGGGTGTACCGAACTGCTCGTTTTCATAGTTTACCTCAAATTCGGGCTTTGCTATATCATTGGAAAATTCCGCGGTCTGCTCAAAGGGGCTTCTTGCCATAGCGCGCTTCTTTGCTTCCGACTGCTCAAGGCTGTCGGTGCGTTCAAACTCGCTCGTGTCAAACTGCACCTCGCCCGTCATGGCAAGACTGGACTTCGGCGGCTTGATACCGAGCAGTACCGTGATATCCACTATTTCATCCTTACCGATAACACCGCTTGCCGCCATTTTCTTATGCCTTATCAGGAAGAAGGCGATAAGCGCGGCAGAAAGAACGAAACCTACACCCGCCACTATCTGGGAAACACGCAGGCTTCCGATATAGAGTGAGTCTGTGCGCAAGCCTTCGATAAACATTCTGCCGAGTCCGTACCAGCAGGCATATTCGAGGATTATCTGCCCATGGAATTTGCGCTTCTTATAGAATATATTGATAAGCGCGAAGCCTATCACATTCCAGAGAGATTCATAGAAGAAGGTGGGGTGAACATATCGCGTCTCCGACATGCCGAGCTTGCGTATACCCATGCGCCATGGCAGGGTCGTATCGCCGCCGTATGCCTCCGCATTCATGAAGTTGCCCCATCTGCCGATAGCCTGCGCTATCATGACGCCCGGGATAACCATATCGCCCATCATGCAGAAGGACTGCTTCTTGTGCTTTGCCACAAGGAAAACCATCAGTGCGCCGACAATCACGCCGCCGTAGATTGCAAGACCGCCGTCACGCGGGCTTATCACATCCCAGAATGAGCTGTAGCTGTGGTCTTTCAGCGAGAAGAGCACATAATAAAGTCTCGCGCCGAGAACCGCTATCGGGACTGTCCAGAGCGTGTAGTCAAGCACGGCATCGAGATTGATTCCGACCTGATTTGCACGCCATGCGAGGTAGGAAAAAGCCACTATGATGCCGAAGCATATTATGACGCCGTACCACATTATATCTATTCCGAAAAGGCGAAAGGCAAGACGGTTTACCGGAAATTCGCCTATGCCCAGCCCGGGAAAGGATATTATGGAAATATATTCGGAGGGATTCATATAATTTTTCTCCTTTTCACTTTTTTACTTGCTGATGGGCTTGACTATACTCATCGCATAATATTTCTCATCGAAAAGCTCGGGGAGCAGAGCCATGACATCATCATATGTCACACCCGCGAGGATATCGCCGTATGCGAGCCAGTCGAGCCCGTCATGCAGGGCATATGTGAAGGTTTCCGCCAGCTCCGTGGAATCGAAGCTTTTGATATATGAAGCATATTCGGCTCTCTTTATGCGCTCAAAATCCGCGCGGTCAAAGCCGTTTTTCTTTGCCTCTTCCGTATGGGAAACCACCTTTTCATAGACCTTCTCGGGATCATCGCTCTCGCCCTGAATATATACGACGGATGAATTTCTGTCATGATCGAACGATGCGGCAAAGCCGTTTGCCAGCCCGCTCTCATACATTTCGATACCGAAAGCGGAGGAAGCGCCGAAGAGAAGCTCCGTAAGTATATCACCTGTCGCCTGCTTCTTTGCTCTCTCGAGCGGATCTGCGGAAATCTTTATATCCTTTACGCCGATATAGAAGAGCGGCTTTGCAACCTCAAATTCGGCTACCACGCGCTTCTTGTTTACTTCGGGCTTCTCGTTGTTATACGAGCGTATAATTTCCTTCGGCTCCTGAATGGGAAGGATCTTATCAGCCACGCGCAAAACGGTCTCGGGGTTTTCCGCCGTATTTACGACAAGCATCATATTCGAGAGATTATAGAAAACCTCATAGCATTTATAGAGAAGCTTGTCGGTTATCTTCGCGATAGAGTCCACCGTGCCGGCAACATTGAGCTTTATCTGATTATCCTTATAGAGTGCGTCCATCAGGTTGTAGTAGAGCGCACGGTGAGGATTGTCCTCGCCCATGCGTATCTCCTGACCGATGATACCCTGCTCCTTTGCCACAGTCTCGGGCGTGTAATACGGCTTTGTGACATAATCGAACAGTATTTCGAGATTTTCCTCAAAATGGTCGGAGCAGGAGAAAAGATACGCCGTCATCGCAGAGCCTGTAAAGGCGTTCGCATCCGCGCCGTATTTGGCAAAGCGGGCAAAGGTATCGCTTCCGTCCTCGTTTTCAAACATCTTGTGCTCGAGGAAGTGCGCTATGCCGTCCGGCACGCGGGTAAATTCCTTATCGCCCGCAAGCCTGAAGCAGTTGTCTATCGCGCCGTATTTCGTGCTGAATAAGGCATAGCTTGTAGTGAAGTTTTTCGGTATGATATAGATATCAAGTCCGCTCTTGTGGTGCGTATAATAATATTTTTCGCCCAGAGCCTTGTTTTCGGTAAGTTTAAGCTCACTCATCTTCCGCTACCTCCGTTCCGCAAAGGAAATATATCGTATCGAGCTTTATGCTCTGCGCTCTCGCCACTATCTGCTCCTTTGTGATGGCATTTATCTTTGCCATGCGCTCCTCCGGAGTTTCCGATGTGCCGCATATCGCGCATTCAAAGCACCAGCCCGCTATCTGACTTGTCTTATCCGTTATCGAACGCAGGCTGTTTATGAGAGTGTTCTTCGCGTCGGAGATTTCCGTATCGCTTATCTCGCCGCGCTTGACGCTCTCAAGCTGAGCGATAATCTCGCTTATCGCCTGCTTTTTCTTTGCAAACTCGATGCCGCTGTTTACGAATATCGCGCCCTTTACCGCGTCATAGCCCGCACTGCAATAGTAGCAAAGACTGAGGCGCTCGCGCACATTCATAAAGAGCTTGCTGCTCGTGCTTCCGCCGAAAATGACGGATACCATCTGCATCACGAGAAAATCATCGTCCTCGCGGCAGCAGCCGGCACGAAAGCCAAGTGCGAGCTTGCCCTGACCGATATTCTGATGCTCATAGACAGTCTTCGGCTCGCCCTTCGGCTCGCGGACAACCTCTGTTTTAAGGTCATAACCGGCACCGCGGCAAACGCCTGCGAACATGGCTTCAAAAGCCGCCGTAACCTTATCGAAATCCATATTTCCGACGGCGGAAATCTCTATTCTCGCGTTTGCAAGCAAGTCAAGGTACGCCGCGTAGACGCGCTCGGGTGTGAGTGCCGAAATGGTCTCCGCGCTTCCCTTTTCGCTCTCTGCATAGGCTTCGCCGCGGTACATCTCCTCGCGCACGCGACGGTTTGCATATGCTATCTTGTTGTTGGCATCGGCGCGGACAGCGTCGGCAAGCTTTGCCTTTTCGCTCTCAACATATTCGCTCCTGAAAGTGCCGCTTTCAAGCACGGGGTGGAAGAGCATCTGCGATATCATCTCAAGCATGCCGCCGGTAATGTCCGTTCCGTCCATGGAATATTTATTTGCAAGCATGCCTGCGTTTATATTTATTATCTGTGTATCGCCGCGCTTGCCGATATTTGCCCATATGCCGGAGTCATAGAGCGATTCAAGCTGCCTGCGGATGGCACCGATATCGGGATATTTCTCCGTTCCCCTTTTGAGAACATAAGGAACAAGAGCATTTGCCGCCGCTTTTTCTTTTGAAAGCGGCATAACAAAGGCTATTCTGATAAAGTCGGATTTGAACTTGTCGGTTGCCACGGTATTAACAAAGACATTTTTTGCTATTTCTTTTCGTGTAAATGACATTTCTTTTTCCTTTCGGGATTATATTTTATATATATTACCATATTTTCCTCTCTTTTTCAATAGTTTGCAGATAAAATTTAATAGTATACGGTCATTGACATAACTGCAGTATTATGTTATAATTATAATATAAATTTCCCAATGCGGAGAAAAGAGGTTTTTATGGATACAATACTTACATGGGCAAGCGAACATATCGATACGCTTGTCTGGCTCACTGTCATCATCGTGGCAACCGTTATCGAAGCGCAGACGCTGGCGCTTGTTTCGATATGGTTCATCCCGTCTGCCGCGGTATCGCTCATTCTTTCGTTCTGCCACGTGAATATCGGCATACAGATAGCCGTTTTTGCGGTGCTGTCGTTTATTCTGCTCATCTTTTCGAGAAAGATATTCGGCAAGACGCTCCGCATAAAGCCCGTCGCCACAAATGCCGATTCGCTGATAGGTGAGCGCGCCGTCGTAACCGAGGATATCAACAACATCGAGGGCAGGGGCGCGGCGAAGGTTCGCGGGCTGGAATGGTCGGCAAGGTCGGCTGACGGCGAAAATATCGAAGCGGGTACGGTTGTGCTCGTCATCGGCATAGAGGGCGTAAAGCTCATATGCAAAAAAGACAAATCTGACAAGAATTAACGGAGGTTTATTATGTTACCAATTATTATTCTCGGCATTCTTCTGGCTATAGTAATCATCGTTCTCATATCGAATATCGTTATCGTACCGCAGGCTCGTGCCGCTGTAATCGAGCGCCTCGGAACATACCATACAACATGGCATACGGGCTTCCATTTCCGCATTCCTTTCGTTGAGAGGATATCGAAAAAGGTTTCGCTCATGGAGCAGGTCGCAGACTTCCCTCCTCAGGCGGTCATCACAAAGGATAATGTAAAAATGCAGATAGATACGGTCGTTTTCTTCCAGATAACGGACTGTAAGCTCTTTGCATACGGCGTGGAAAACCCCATGTCGGCTATAGAAAATCTGACAGCCACCACTCTCCGTAATATTATAGGTGAGCTGGAGCTGGATAATACACTTACGAGCCGCGATCTGATAAATACAAAAATGCGTGCTATTCTTGATGAAGCCACAGACCCTTGGGGCATCAAGGTCAACCGCGTTGAGTTGAAAAACATCATGCCTCCGAAAGAAATTCAGGATGCGATGGAAAAGCAGATGAAGGCAGAGCGTGAACGCAGAGAACTGATTCTTCGCGCAGAGGGCGAAAAAAATTCTACCATCCTCGTAGCCGAAGGTAAAAAACAGGCAATGATACTCGATGCCGAGGCGCAGAAGCAGCGTGAAATTCTTCTCGCGGAAGCAGACAGAGCAGCCAAAATCTGTGCGGCAGAAGGCGAAGCGGAAGCAATACTGAAGATTCAGGAAGCAACAGCCGAGGGTATCAAGAAAATAAACGAAGCCGCACCCACCGAAAATGTCATCGCGATAAAGAGCCTTGAAGCTTTCGGAAAGGCGGCAGACGGCAAGGCGACAAAGATTATCATCCCGAGCGATATTGCATCGCTTGCAGGTCTTGCGACATCGGTTTCCGAGCTTTTGAAAAATGACGTGAAATAAGAAAAATAAATCCGCGGCGAAAACCGCGGATTTGTTCAGTCTGTCGAAAATTCAGCTTATCTCTATATTTTGTACCGAAAGGCGATGCCTATCGGCATGATTCATCTTTGCAAAAGCGTTAGCTTAAGCTAAATCATAACTTGTGTAGCCTGCTTTAATAATTGCTTTTTGCATATCTGAAAATTTGCTTCTGGCAGATTTGCCCTCAATCAGTTCCTTAAAAAAGTTCTTTTTGAAAACCACATTGGTCTTCGGGCAAGTATAAAACGTAAATGATAATGTGGTAATATCTCGGGTCGCCACACAATTGCAATTTTTCCCTACTTCTGAGGAAAAATTTTTTACGCAATCTTTGAAGTCAATATAAATCTTTTCCGCATCAGACTCCAGCGTTATACCCTCTTCGGTTACATCAATTACTCTGCGGCAAATTACATTCTTCATATTGATGACTCACCTCTCTTTCGGATAGAAAGAATTTTATCAAATGCTCAGCTATCGCACTTTTGCTTAATGAAGCGCCAAATAACAACTCCGTAATTTAAAAAATATCTTTGACAAAGGGAGGCAAGCGCCTCCCTTTTCCTGTTTTATTTATTATCTCTTCGTCTCGATGAGACCGTATTCGCCGTCTTTTCTGCGATATACCACATTTACATCGGCACTTTCCTGATCCTCATATACGAAAAATTCATGACCGAGCAGATTCATCTGGAGAATAGCCTCCTCCGCCGACATTGGCTTGAGCGCGAAATTCTTTTTATGAATTCTGAATTCCTTTTCCTCATCCACAGTCTCGGAAAAATCGAGGCTCGGAGCAAACGCACCTTCGCGCAGGCGCTTTTCAAGGCGCGTCTTGTTTTTGCGTATCTGGCGGTCGATAATATTTACCGCAGGGTCGATGGCATGGAGGAAGGATTCAGCCTCCACTTCGCTGCGATAGATCATACCACGGGATGAAATGGTAAGCTCGAGAATCTGATGCTCTCTTTTCCTTGAAAGAGTGACAAATGCCTGTACCTCGTCGTCAAAAAACTTGTCGAGCTTTCTGAGCTTCTTTTCGATAATTTCTTTTTCATTATCGGTGAGTGTGACCTGCCTCAGCAAAATACTGGTTTTCATAGTTTACCATCCTTTCGGCAGGATGAGCCGCATATGCACGCCACTTTATAGAAATGCCATGCGTAAATCGGCATCCCGCATATTATTTCGGAAACGAAAAATGGTATTCCCGTTTCTTGTCTATATTATATCATAAAAAACACGAAAATGGAATCTCTTTTTGATAAATCTGTATAATTTTGTATGATTGAATAGATAGCATATGTTATTTTTGGCACTTTTTCACATATTGTGAATTTTGCTTTGCAAATGTGTCAATACTCCGTGAAATTCGGGAAAATTTATATTGTATATTTTATAAATTTATGGTATAATGTGCGCAGAAGCCTGCTATTGCAGTCTTGCGGCTGTCGCCGCTGTGCGCTTTTGCGCACCCGCGCCATTGTCGGCTTCGCAAAAATGCCTTTGCAAGCAAGCATTTTTGCTTCATGGTATAATTAGATTAGTTGATTACACAGAAAGGGCTTACGGTGCAAATGAAAAATATATTTTTGCCCGACATTATGTTTTCGGGAATATACGATATAGATGCGGATTTTCTCAAAAGCAGGGGAATCGACACCGTAATTCTCGATATAGACAATACACTTGTCACATACGGCGACCCGGAGCCGACGGAGCCTGTCTGCCGCTGGATAGAGGGGTTGCGCTCGGCTGGGCTGAATATCGCCGTCGCTTCAAATAACAAAAAGGAACGCGTCGAGCTTTTCTGCCGCAAAATAGACACTTTTTTTACATACGGCAGCGGTAAGCCCTCGGGAAAATGCGTTCGGCTCTGCTGTGAGAAATTCGGCACGGTGCCGGAGCGCTGCGCCGTTATCGGCGACCAGATATTCACAGATGTGCTCTGCGCAAGGCGCGCGGGCGCATATGCCGTGCTCGTTACGCCGCTGAAATATAAAGAAAACCTCTTTTTCAAATTCAAGAGGCTGATGGAAAAGCCTTTTATACAAGCGTATAAAAGAAAGGAAAAACGCGCAAAACGCAGAAGGGACAGGGGAAAATGATAATCTCATGCATTCACATTCAGAGCTTCGGCAAGATAAATAATCTGACTCTGGAGCTTGACGGCGGCATCAACATCATCACGGGTGAAAACGAATCCGGCAAGAGCACGATATGCAATTTCATCAGGTTTGTTTTCTATGGACTTCCTTCAAAAACCGAGGAAAAACAGAAATGCATCAGCTGGGAGACCTCGCGCGCGGCAGGCTATATCATTTTCAGCGAGGACGGACTGCAATACCGCGTGGAACGCGACGCCGTGATGACGACATCGGCGGAGGGCAAGGTCAGTTTCTCGGAGAAATGCACTATATATGATAACGAAACAAACAATCCATGCCTGCGGGGAAAAAATCCGGGCGAAGAGTTTTTCGGCGTGCCGGAGAGCGTATTTGAGAGCACCGCGTATATACGCCAACTCGGCGAAAGCAAAATAGGCGGCAGAAGTCTCCTTGAAGCATCGGAGAACATTCTCTTCTCCGGCGACGAAAGCGCGGGAACGAAAAAGGCGCTGAAAAAGCTCGATGAGGCGAGAAAATTTCTCTGGCATAAGAACAAAAGCGGCGGCAAAATACACGATATGCAGGAAAATCTCGATTCTCTTGAGGAGAGGATAGACGCCTCGAAATCGACCGGTGCGAGACTGATCTATCTCGACGGAAGAAAGCGCGAGCTGACACAGTCCGCCGAAAAAGCCGAAAAAGATGCGGCGCTGATCAAAGAAGAGCTGGATACATACGAGCGCTTCTCGATTAAGCAGGCTTACCGCAAATGCGTAAAGACAAAGCGCGAGGCTGAGGAGCTGGAGGCGCAGAGAGAGAAGCTCTGCGATGCCTCGGCTACAGGCGGTGTGCACATATACAAAAGCGATTATACAGAGCGTCTGCGCGCTTATCAGAGCGAGTTGAAAATAGCAACGGCGCGCTACGAGGACGCCCGCACCGAGATGGAGGCGGCAAGGAAGAAGCTCGGCGATATGAACGAAAAGCTCGCCGTTTTCGAGCGGTTCGGCTCCGTGGAAAAGCGCGATGCGCTCGTGCACAAGGTTGAAGAAGATAAAAAGGCACTCTCATCAAGAAAGACGGTGAGTCTCATCGGACTTATCGGCACGGCTGTTTTTGCCTCACTTTTCGTGGCGTCGTTCATAATAGGAGAGAGCGGCTCCGCGGCAATAAAGACGGTTTTTGCCGTACTCGCGGCTCTCTGTGCGCTTTTCTGCGCGGTTGGCTTTATCATGGCAGGCGGCTATGCCAAGCGCATACGGCGCGTATGCGCCATGTTCGGCTGTGCCGACTACGGCGAATTTGACGAGCTTGTCAAAGCCTCGAAAAAGGACGAAGCGGCGCTGATGTATATAATCGAGGGCAAGCGCGGCGCCGAAAGCAAATTTGACGAGGCATCATCCGCACTCAACAAGGCAAGCGCCGCCATCATCCGCGCACTTGAGGCTGCAGGCTTTGAAATCTTTGATAATACCGCGCTTTCGCTCGACAGAGCTATCGCGAAATGCGACGAGAAGCGCAGTGAGATAGAAAAACTCGAGATAATGATAAGAGAAAAGAAGAAGTCGGCGGAAGAATATGCGGCGGCTCTCGCATCTTATCCCGATGAGCTGATAGCGCAGTCGGCAAAGGAGGACTTCCCTCCCGAGCTTGAAAGCTACGACTACAGAAAGAGAAAGCGCGACTATGAATTTTTAACACGTTCTGCCGCTTCCTCAAAAGAACGGATATACGAGATAGAAAAGGAACATACCGAGCTCAATGCCAAGGGTGAAAATCCCGTGAAGCTGGCTCCCGAAGCGGAGGCACTCAAAGGAAACATCGCCGCGCTCACGGAGAAATTCGAGGCTTATGTTCTCGCCATAGAGGCTATGGAATCCGCCTCGGGCAAGCTGCGCGAGGGTATATCGCCGAAGCTTGCGAAAACGGCAGGCAAGGTCATGTCCAAGCTTTCCGGCGGCAAATACAGGTCGCTCGGTGTGGACGGCGATTTCGCGATGAGTTATTTCGACGGGATAACGCACGGCGTGGACAGCCTCTCCGCAGGCACGATGGATATAGCTTATCTCAGCCTGCGCATAGCGCTCATGGACCTGCTCTGCAAAAAGAGCGTGCCTCCATTTATCTTTGACGAGAGCTTTGCGCGGCTTGATGATACTCGTCTTGCAAACACGCTGGAGCTGCTTTACCGTCTCTACGGAGAATATGGGCAGTGCCTGCTCTTCACCTGCCACTGTCGCGAACGCGAAATCATGAAAAGTATAGGTGCCTTCAGGCAAATCGATATTTAATACAAAAGTATAAAAAGCGTTCTCCGCCATTTTGAGAGATCGCTTTTTTGCGATTTTTGTCTTGACTTTTTACGCACCGGAGTATATACTGTTGTGTATATCCGATGAAGCATAAAAACGGAGGAAACATGTCGACGAGTGCTATAGGCAATAATTATTTCGGCACGGAGCGCATAGGAAAAATTCTTTTGCGGATAGCCCCACCCGTGATGCTGGCACAGCTTATCCAGTCGCTCTACAATATAGTGGACAGCTTTTTCGTCGGCAAATATTCGGACAATGCGCTGACGGCGCTGACCGTGGTATATCCTCTGCAGCTGATAATAGTCGCGCTTGCCGTCGGCACGGGCGTCGGCGTCAATACATACATGGCTCGCAAATATGCGCAGGAGCGCGAAAAAGAGGCAAACGGCACCGCAGGCGCGGGGCTCATCCTCGCGCTTGTCTCGTGGGCGATATTTGCCGCCGTTTCCGCTCTTATCATGCGTTCCTATGTCATGACCTCGGCAAAATCCCCGCAGGCGATAGAGGATGCCGTCATATACGGAAATATAGTCTGCATCGGCAGTCTCGGCGCTTTCCTCGAGGGAATCTGGTCAAAGGTGCACCAATCGCGCGGCAATATGCGTCTGCCCATGATAGCGCAGGTAGCCGGCGCACTGACAAATATCGCCCTTGACCCGCTTATGATATTCGGAATAGGTCCCTTTCCCGAAATGGGAGTGGCGGGAGCGGCATATGCTACAGTGCTCGGTCAGGTCGTTTCGGCTGTCATCGTCGGCGTGAAGGGCTTTCGCCGTCCGCCGGCGGCGTGCGATTTCCCGCATTATGCAAACCGCATATATTTTTACGGTTATTCTTCCATCATCATGCAGGCGCTTTATACGGTCTATATCGTAGGGCTGAATATGATACTCGCAAAGTTTTCCGACTCTGCCGTTACGGTACTCGGACTTTACTACAAGATGCAGGGCTTTTTCTTCATCCCGCTTATCGGGCTGGAAACCTGTATTGTTCCCGTGCTGAGCTTCAATTATACAAGAAAAGAGTATCGGCGATGCCGCGACACGATGAATGTTTCATTTGCCTTATCTGCCGTATTCATGGTGATAGGTATAGTTTGCTTCTGCTTCTTCCCGCGGTTTCTGATAAGCATCTTTTCATCAAATGCCGAGGTGTATGAAATAGGAAACGTTGCCTTCCGCATAATAGGAACAAGCTTTATTCCCGCAGTGTTTTCGCTGATGATACCTGTTTTCTTCCAGGCGATAGGCGGCGGCAAAACAAGCACATTGCTTGTTCTGATACGGCAGATATTCTGCCTTGTGCCGATATTCTGGCTTTTCTCTTTCATCGGGCTGAACTATACATGGCTTTCCTTTCCGATATCGGAGAGCATCGCGGGCAGCATCGGCATAGTGCTGTATGTCCGCACGCTGAAAAAGTGGAAAGCGGAAAAAGACAACGTCGCGCTTTTGCCGGCGGAAAAGGAGTGATATGTTTTGAAAAAATTCGGACTCATAGGTAAAAAGCTCGGGCATAGCTTTTCTCCGCAGATTCATGCCATGCTCGGCGATTACGAATATCGCCTATACGAGCTGGAGAGCGAGGAGCTTATCCCCGATTTCATAAAAACCTCCGATCTTGACGGCTTCAATGTCACTATCCCATATAAGCAGGCGGTCATTCCTTATCTTGATGAACTGACACCTGCCGCAAGCGAAATAGGCGCGGTCAATACGGTCTGCAGGCGCGATGGCAGGCTCATCGGCGACAATACCGACTGCGTCGGCTTTGCCTACACAGTGGCAAGCTCAGGCGCCGATGTTCGCGGCAAAAAGACGCTCGTTATCGGAAACGGCGGCGCATCAAAGGCAGTCTGCCACGCGCTTCGCGCGGCTGGCGCGGATGTGAACCTCCTCACGCATAAGGAAAATACCGCCGAGGGCATAAAGCCATATCTCGACAGCAGGATAATAGTCAATACCACACCAGTCGGCATGTTTCCGAAAAACGGTGAGGCGCCGGTAGACATATCGCTTTTCGGCGAGTGCGAATATGTTTTCGATATCATATTCAATCCGGCGAAAACGGCGCTCATGCTCGAGGCTGAAAAGCGCGGCATACCATGCAGAAACGGGCTCCACATGCTTGTTTCGCAGGCGAAGCGCGCCGCCGAGCTTTTCATGGAATGTGAGATAGCCGACAGCGAAAACGAGCGCATAATCCGCGAGATTTCGGGCAAAGAGGAAAATATCGTTCTCGTCGGCATGCCCGGCTGCGGCAAGACGACTGTAGGAAAGCTCATCGCAGAGCGGCTCGGCAAGGGCTTCATTGATACCGACGACGAGATATCCATGAGCGGCAAAACACCCGCGGAAATAATCACCGAAAGCGGCGAAGCGGCTTTCCGCCGAGTGGAGAGCAATGCGGTAGCCGAGGCGGGAAAGAAATGCGGCTTTGTGATAGCCACAGGCGGCGGCGTTGTCACCGTTCCCGAAAATTACGCCCCGCTCGCACAGAACGGACGCATAGTTTTTATAAACCGCGATATCTCTTCTCTCGCACGGGACGGCAGACCGCTCTCAACAGGCGGCGGCGCACTCGAAAAGCTTTTCTCGGCGAGACTTCCGCTATATCGGGAATTTGCCGATATTGAGACAGACGGAAACGGAAGCGCGGCAGAAGTCGCCGAAAATATAATTAAGGAGCTAAAAAAATGAAAATACTCGTAATTAACGGACCGAACCTCAATATGCTCGGCATACGCGAGCCGGATATCTACGGCAGAAAAACCTACGACGACCTTCTTTTATATATAAAGGAAGAAGCGGACAGGCTCGGCGTCGCCGTCGAATTTTACCAGTCAAATCACGAGGGCGATATCGTGGACAAGATTCAGAGCGCCTACGGAAACACAGACGGCATAGTCATAAACCCCGCGGCATATACGCATACAAGCATTGCCATACCCGATGCGCTCAAGGCTGTCGGCATCCCGACGGTGGAGGTGCATATCTCGGATATAAGCTCGCGGGAGGCTTTCCGCCGCATTTCGTATGTTTCGCCCGTAGCTCTGAAAACGATAGCCGGCAAAGGCTTTGAGGGATACATCCTCGCAATGAACGAGCTTATCTCACATTGCAAAAATTCTTGAATATGTCTTGATATCTGATAAAATTTAGCGTATTTTCCTGTCAGTACACTAAATTTTATTTTATAACCGCAAAAACTTGACAAATTATTTTCCATAGTGTATACTATCTATATATTTTTTTATTTTTGGAAGGAAAAAATCAATGGAAAACAAACTGACTAAAAAGTACGGGCTGTTTACAGCCATATGTATGGTTGTCGGCATAGTTGTCGGTTCCGGCATCTTCTTCAAGGCGCAGGACATCCTCGATGCCACGGGAAGCAACCTTAAAATAGGCGTACTTGCATGGCTCATCGGCGGCGCGATAATGCTCTTCTGCCTGCTCGCGTTCTCCGGCATGGCACAGAAATTCGAAAAGGTAAACGGTATAGTCGACTATGCCGAGGCTCTCGTGGGCGGCAAATATGCTTACTATATGGGCTGGTTTACCACTTTTATCTATTACCCTGCCATGACAAGCGTTCTCGCATGGGTTTCCGCACGTTATACGCTTGTATTTCTCACCACGGCAAATCCGAATTTCCCCATGACCATTCCTGCGGCAGAGGGCGGTTGTATAATAGGACCGGAATGCATGGTTATAATGATGTTCTATCTCTGCATGGCTTATGTTGTAAACAGCATTTCGCCCAAGCTCGCGGGCAAATTCCAGACGACGACAACAGTCATCAAGTTTGTCCCGCTTGTTCTCATGACTGTAGTCGGCATCATCTACGGACTCTGCAATTCTTCTCATACACTAATCGAAAACTTCGCATCGTCCACTGTTCCGGAGGGTAAATCCTTCATGGGTCTGCTTTTTGCCGCTGTATGTACGACAGCTTTCGCTTATGAGGGCTGGATTATTGCAACATCGATAAATGCAGAACTGAAAAATTCCAAGAAAAATCTGCCGATAGCGCTCACCCTCGGAGGCATAATCATAATCACGATATATGTCGGATATAATCTCGGCGTTGCAGGCGGTGCTTCAAATTCAGAGCTTGTGGAAAAGGGTGCCACAGTCGCATTCAGAAATATTTTCGGCGGTTTTCTCGGAAATCTGCTCAATCTCTTTATTGCCATTTCCTGCCTCGGCACGCTGAACGGTCTTATGCTCGCTTCCACGCGCGGCATCTATGCCATAGCGGCAAGAAAGCAGGGACCCGCGCATGAGATTTTCTCTCAGATAGACGGCAAAACAAATATGCCCAACAACTCCGCCATCATCGGTCTTGCCGTTTGCGCGGTGTGGGGTACATACTTCTATTTTGCAAATCTCGCTGGCGCATGGGGCGGCATTTTTGCATTTGATTCCTCTGAACTTCCGATAATAACTATCTATGCCATGTATCTGCCGATATTCATTATGTGGATGGTAAAGGCAAGGGACGAAAATATCTGGAAGCGCTTCGTTCTTCCCATGTTTGCGATACTCGGCTCCGTCATAATGGTCGGAACCTGTATATACAAGCATGGTATGCCATGCCTCGGATATCTCATAGTATTTGCGGTCATCATGGGAGTAGGCGGCATATTCCTCCACCGCAGAAAAAAAGTGTCAAAGGAAGACACCGAGCCTGAAAACACAGCAGAAGCAAAAACAGAATAATTTACTGTATAAAAAACGCAGGGCAAGCCGAAAAATGACTTGCCCTGCAATATATTTCATATATAATAAAAAATCCAAGCTCATAGGCTTGGATTTTTTTGGAGCGGATTACGGGGCTCGAACCCGCCACCTCGACCTTGGCAAGGTCGCGCTCTACCAAATGAGCTAAATCCGCGTGCTTTTCAAAAAGCATATTGAGTATACCACAGGAGAAACAAATTGTCAAGTTTTTTTACGATTTTTTTGAAAAAATGTGTGGCTGTATTTTTCAGTAAAGAAAAGTATCAAAAAGTAACCTTTGATTTATCTTACTTTTCCACTGATTAAGGAAAATGAGCAGCGACAAGATAAACGGGCGTGAGTTAAGTTTGTGCGCAGACATAATTAAAGAGATTTATCGTTATTGACACCTCATCCGTCTCGGCGACGCCGTTCAGAGGTGGCTACGCCACCCTGAACCCTCCTCTTCTTCACGCAAAAGTACGATAAAAGAAAACTATCTCAAAAATAAAGAAAAGTCGCATGCGACTTCTCTTTATTTCTATATCCTATATTCTCTTTCCGAGAATATCAATATACTTGCGATAAAACTCCTCATAATAATCTCCGTCTATCGCATCGCGTATCTTCGCCATAAGCTCATTATAAAAATAGAGATTATGCAGGACGCAGAGACGCATTCCGAGCATTTCTCCCGCGCGGAGCAGATGACGGATATATGCCTTTGAATAGTTGCGGCAGGCAGGGCAACCGCAATCGGGATCTATTGGTGCAGGGTCTCGCATGTATTTCTGATTATTTACATTGACTGTTCCCTTCCATGTAAAAATCGTACCATGGCGGGCATTTCTGCTTGGCATGACGCAATCGAAGAAATCCACACCGCGCCAAACTGCCTCGAGTATATTTATCGGCGTGCCGACTCCCATGAGGTAGCGCGGCTTATTTTCGGGCATATACGGCTCTACGGCGTCGATTATGCGGTACATTTCCTCCGCGCTCTCGCCCACCGCAAGACCGCCTATCGCATATCCGTCAAGGTCGAGCGCAGCTATATCCTGCATATGACCTATGCGGATATCGTCATATGTGCCGCCCTGATTTATTCCGAAAAGCATCTGATTTCTGTTTATCGTTTCGGGGAGCGAATTCAGCCTTGCCATTTCCGCCTTGCAACGCTCGAGCCAACGCGTCGTGCGTTCTACGCTTTTCATCACATAATCGCGCGGCGAGGGATTTTCTATACATTCGTCAAATGCCATCGCCACGGTGGAAGCGATGTTCGACTGAATACGCATGCTCTCCTCGGGACCCATAAAAATCTTATGCCCATCTATATGGCAATTGAAATAAACGCCCTCTTCCTTTATCTTGCGGAGCCCCGCAAGGGAAAACACCTGAAAACCGCCGCTGTCTGTCAGCACTGGTCTGTCCCAGTTGAAAAACTTATGTATACCGCCCATATCGCGTATCACATTGTCGCCCGGACGCACATGGAGATGATACGTATTGGAAAGCTCTATCTGACAGCCGATTTCCTTCAGATCCATAGTAGAAATGCCGCCTTTTATCGCGGCACATGTGCCTACATTCATGAAAACAGGCGTTTCCACCGTCCCATGTACCGTTTCAAATCTGCCGCGACGGGCTTTTTTATCTTTTTTAATAAGAGTGAACATTTTTATCTACCTCAAAAATCAAGTTCTGCCGAAGCGCCTGTCCATCTCGCCTTTTGTGAGTTCAAAGGCAACGGGACGCCCATGCGGACAGTATTTTATACAATCGTATCTGAGCAGATTTTCGCATATCCAGCGGATATGCACATCGTCGTAATGCCTGCCCGCCTTTATCGCGGCTTTGCAGGAGGTCTGATAGAGTGCGCGCTCAAATACCGTGCGTTTCTTCGTTTCAAGTGCCGCCGGATTATCCGCCGCCGCAGAAACAAGCGTCTGCAAAAGCTCCTTTGCATCGGCAATACCCATATCCTGCGGAACGGCGCGAATGACCATGTTGTTGCCGCTTATCTCAAAAAGGAAGCCTACGGCGCTTATCTCCGCGCCGAAATTCAGCGCAGCGTCGAGCTCCGCACCCGAAAGCGTCAGCACCTCGGGAACAAGCAACGCCTGCATATACGGATCGGAGAGACTCATATTTGCTCTCATACGCTCAAAGTTTATACGTTCATGCGCCGCGTGCTTGTCTATTATCAGCATCTTACCCTCGGTCTCCATTATTATATAGCTCTCAAAAACCTCGCCGACTATGCGATATTCGGGAAGTTCATTTGCTATATGTCCGCCTATCCTCGCATCGGTGTCGCCGTAGAAGCCATCGCTCTGCTTTACATCGGTCTGATATGTTTTAACTGACCCGCCGAACGGCTCTTTCGGCTCGGTCTTTGCCGCCTGAAATTCTGTCGGCGCACTGACCTTTGCATCTGTTTTTTCCGCATAGGAGAATGTACTCTCCTCATGGAGCGGCTTATTATGCGGCATATCGGCGTATACCCGCTCGGGTGCAAATATCGGCTTTGTCTCGTTTGCCGCATAACGCGAAGCCGCCGAACCGAAGCTTTCAGCTTCCGGCTCTGTTCTTGTTTCCGATTTTGATTTTGCTTCAGGCTTTCCCTCTCCGGCATAGCTCAAATCGGGAAGTGCCTCCTGCGTATGCTTCTTTTCATCTATCGGCGCAAAGCCGGAAACGACTTTAAGCTTTTCATCCGTCATCTCGCGCGATTTCTTTATGAGGTCAAAAGCCGGGCGGTTTAATTTCGCATCAAGCGCACCGCGCACCGTATAGTAAACGGCATCAAAGATTTCCTTTTCATTTGAAAATTTCACCTCCAGCTTTGCGGGATGCACATTCACATCCACAGCCGAGGCATGAATTTTCAGAAAGAGCACGCACGAGGGAAATTTTCCCTGCGGGATATACGAGCTGTATGCCGCCTCGAGTGCCGCCGTCATCGTTCTGCTCCGTACAGAGCGCGAATTTATGAAGAAAAGCTGCATGTTCCTGTTTCCGCGGACATTCTCGGGTGTGCTGATATATCCGCTGACGGAGATGCCCCCGCTCCTTGCCGAAGCCTCGGTCATGCGGGAGGCAAAGCCCTTGCCGAAAACGGAATACACCGCATTTTTGAGGTTGCCGTCGCCCGCGGTGGAAAAGCGCATTTCGCCGTCGCATATATAGCGAAAGGCTATCTCGGGATGAGAGAGTGCCATTTTCTCCATGAGGGAGGAGACAGCTATCCCCTCCGATACATCGGAGCGCAGAAATTTCAGTCTGGCAGGTGTTCTTGCAAATAGATTTTCGCAGATGACGGTAGTCCCCTCGGGAAAGCCGCCCTCTGAAACCTCGGATACGCTTCCGTATTCGCACCGGACGAGCGTGCCTGCCGTCTCGCCGCGCAGACGCGTCATTATCCGCATATCTGTAACGGCGGAGATAGCCGCCATCGCCTCTCCGCGAAATCCGAGCGTAGTTATGCCCGAGAGATCCGGCGCCGTATGGATTTTGCTTGTGGCATGGCGGCGCAGACATGCAACGGCATCCTCCGCAGTCATGCCGCATCCGTCATCGGTTATGCGCATGAAGGAGACCCCGCCGCGCTTTATCTCGGCGGTGATACTGCGCGCACCCGCATCTATCGCGTTTTCGGCAAGCTCCTTTATCACCGAGGCAGGTCGCTCCACAACCTCGCCTGCGGCGATCAGGTTTGCCACGCTCATATCGAGAACATTGATTATTCCCATTCGTTTATCCTTTCATCAGGGTATCATTTTTTTGAGTTCGTATACAAGATTCAGCGCTTCGAGCGGAGTCAGCGTATTGATATCCGTTTTTGAAAGCTTATCCGTTATCTCACTTTCCGCCATGCTCCCAAATGAAAGCATCTGCGGCTCGTCCTCCTCCGCCCTGCGGTGCGCAGGTGCGGTTTGCGCCGCGCCATCGTCAAGCGAAGAGAGAATTTCCTTTGCTCGCCTTACCACGGCAGAGGGAACGCCCGCGAGCTTTGCCACCTCAATACCGTAGCTGTCGTCCGCCGCTCCGCGCACTATCTTACGCAGGAAAACGATATCGTCATGCTTCTTCTTTGCCGCGATATTGTAGTTCACCACGCCGTCAAGCTCGTCCTCGAGCGTGGTCAGTTCGTGATAATGCGTGGCAAAAAGCGTTTTCGCGCCTATCTTATTCACCGTATGCTCGGCGACGGCACGCGCGATGCTCATTCCGTCAAAGGTGCTCGTGCCTCTGCCTATCTCATCATAAATAATAAGGCTCTTTTTCGTCGTGTTTGCAAGTATATATGCCACCTCGCTCATCTCGAGCATGAAGGTGGATTTGCCCATGGCAAGGTCATCCGAGGCACCGACGCGCGTGAATATCTTGTCCACAACGCCTATGTGCGCTTCTTTCGCCGGAACAAAAGAACCTATCTGCGCCATGATGCAGATAAGCGCCACCTGACGCATATACGTCGATTTGCCCGCCATATTCGGTCCCGTTATCAGCGCAAAACGATTGCCGCGGCAGTCAAGCTCCGTATCGTTCGGGATGAAGAGCGAGTCACTCGCCGTCTGCTCGACGACGGGATGGCGCCCGTCTTTTATGCAGAGCCTGTCGCCGTAGTCAACGGTCGGTCTCGTATATCCGCTTCTCTGCGCCACCTCGGCAAGCGATAAGAAAACATCAAGCTTGGAGAGCAGATATGCCGCCTTCTGAATGCGGTGGACATTTTCGGCGAGCTTCAGGCGTATATCTGTGAAGAGCTGATATTCCAGCGCAGTCACGCGCTCTCCCGCGCCGAGTATCTGCGCCTCCATATCCTTGAGCTCTTCCGTTATGTAGCGCTCGCAGTTTGCAAGCGTCTGCTTTCTTATATATCTCTCGGGAACACTTCCGACAAACGATTTTGAAACCTCTATGTAATAGCCGAAAACCCTGTTATAGCCGACCTTCAGCGTGCGTATGCCCGTCGCTTCCTTTTCCGTTGCCTCTATATTGTCGATGAGAGACTTGCTGCTCGTCATCACAGAGCGCAGATAATCGACATCGGCATTGTAGCCGTCGCGTATGATGCCGCCCTCGCGCACGGAGAAAGGCGGATCCTCTTTTATGCCCGCTTCTATTATCGCGCGCAAATCCTCCATCGGGTCAAGCTCGGCATATATGCCGGGAAGCTCGCCCGCGGAAAACGAAGCTATGATATCGCGTATCGGCGGAATTTTCTCGAGCGTGGCGGCGACGGCACGCAGGTCGCGGGCGTTCGCCGTGCCGTAAACTATTCTTGTTATCAGCCGCTCCAAGTCCATGACGCCCGCGAGCTGCTCCGCTATTTCGCCGCGCTCGGCGACGCGTGCGTAAAGCTCCTCCACGGAAGCGAGCCTGCGCTCGATATGATAGGGATTTTTCAGCGGGAAATCTATAAACTTGCGCAGCAGTCGCGCGCCTGCCGCAGTCTTTGTCTTGTCCAGCACCCAGAGCAGTGTGCCCTTCTTCTCGGCACGGCGCATCGTCTCGCAAAGCTCGAGATTGCGGCGTGTATTCACATCTATCTCCAGATACTGCCCGTCGCGGTAATAATTGAGCGAGCCAATATTGGAAAGGCTTGTTTTCTGCGTCTCCTCAACATAGGAGATAAGCCCGCCGAGAGCGAGAAGTGCGGGATTGTTTTCCGTGAAATCATCGGGCAGGGGCGAAAAATGCTCCTCTGCGGCAGAGAGTGCCGACCCGGCGCGAAAACGGTCGGGCTGAGCCTCGTTTATCGTACAGCGCAGACGCTCGCTCATGAAGTCGGAAGCCTCGGGAATAGCCGAGCACGCGCAGGAAAGCACAGCCTCGCGCGGCGCATATGTGCCTATCTCGGAGAGCAGGCGCTGCGCCCTGTTGTCACCGTCAAACCATGTTGCCGAGGTCTGACCGGTAGATATATCGGCAAAAGCTATGCCGTAGCAATCCGGCGCGGCATATATCGCGCATATGTAGTTGTTTTTCTTTTCATCAAGCAGGGATGATTCCATGAGCGTGCCGGGCGTTATCATGCGGATGACATCGCGCTTCACAAGTCCCTTGGCAAGCGCGGGGTCCTCCGTCTGCTCGCAGATGGCAACCTTGTAGCCCTTGCCGACAAGCTTGCCTATATACGGGTCTACGGCATGAAAAGGCACGCCGCACATCGGCGCGCGCTCCGGCTCGCCGCAGTCCTTGCCTGTCAGCACAAGGTCAAGCTCGCGCGAGGCTGTCTTGGCATCGTCATAGAACATCTCATAGAAATCGCCTACGCGATACATGAGGATGTATTCTCTGTATTTGTCCTTTATATCAAGATATTGCTGCATCATAGGTGTCGGCATTGCTTTTCCTCCGAAAAAAGGTGATTTGTCTTTGTTTTTGCGGTTATTTTACGACCTCGCCCATGAGCGCGTAGGTCAATGCCTTGGTAATACGCACGTCGGCAAACTGCCCGCGCAGGCTCTCGTCGGCAGGGATATGGACTATCTTATTGCCGCCTGTTCTGCCCGAGAACATTTCCTGGTCGGTCTTGCTTTCGCCCTCCACGAGAACACGGACAACCTTGCCCTCAAGCGGCAGGTTGCAGGCGAGTGCATTTTCCGCCTGAGCCTCAAGAAGCCTTGCAAAACGCGCACTCTTTATCTCATCGGGCACCTGATTTTCCATTTTAGCCGCAGGCGTGCCGTCGCGCTTGGAATAGATAAACGAAAAAAGCATATCGTATCTCACGCGGCGCACCATATCGAGCGTGCACCCGAAATCCTCGTCCGTCTCACCCGGGAAGCCCACGATGATATCCGTGCTTATCGAGATATCGGGCATTTTTTCACGCATATAATCTATGAGCTCCATATAAGCCGCGGTATCATAATGCCTGTTCATCTCGCGGAGAATCCTGTCGCTTCCGGACTGGAGCGGCAGGTGAAAATGACGCGCTATCTTCGGATTTTCCGCCATCGTGTCGATAAGCTTCTTTGAAGCGTCCTTCGGATGGCTCGTCATGAATCTGATGATGAAATCGCCCTCGGTTTTGCAGAGTCGTGCGAGCAGGTCGGCAAAATCACACTCTCCGTGAAATTCCTTGCCGTAGGAATTGACATTCTGCCCGAGCAAGGTTATTTCGCGGCAGCCGTCGGCGACGAGCGCACGAACCTCCGCCTCTATATCCTCGGGGCGTCGGCTTCTCTCTCTGCCGCGCACATACGGAACGATGCAGTAGGTGCAGAAATTATTGCAGCCGTACATTATGCTCACCCATGCGCGGGCTTTGCTCTCGCGGCGCACGGGAACACCCTCGGCAAGCACGGCGTCTCCCTCATTGGGATAGAACGAGCGTCCCTCCGTCATCGTGCGGTAAAGCATTTCAGGCAGTCGCCAGAGATGCTCCGTGCCGAAAACAAAATCTATATAGGGATAGCTTTTCTTTATCTTGTCGCTCATGCTCACCTGCGAAACCATACAGCCGCATACGCCGATGATGAGCGCGGGATTTTTCTCCTTTAAGTGCTTGTAGCCGCCTGTTATCGAGAGTGCCTTTTTCTCCGCATGGTCGCGGACGGCACAGGTATTTACTATTATCAGGTCGGCATCCGCCGCCTCAGAAACGATGCAGTAGCCCATATCGGCAAGTGTACCCGCTATGCGCTCGCTGTCCGCTTCATTCTGCTGACAACCGTATGTTATGACGCAGGCATTTTTGCCTCCGCTTATCATCGCGGAAATGCTTCTCGCATATTCATGCTGTTTTTCCATTTCAGCTTCGGTTATGATTCTCTTCTTCCCGCTTTCCATCTCGCAAACAAAGACCTCTCATTATAGTTATATATACATAGATATTATAATATATCTCACTGTCAAAATCAAGAGGAATTTGCAATTTGCACGCGAAAATAAGGAGAGGCGGGACAAAGCCAAGAAGATGCAGAATCGCCGAAATCCGCAGGATTCCTGCCGATAAAAAAGCAAAGACAGCATTTTCGCCCGCAATCAAGGCAAAAAATGCTGTCTGCCGATATACTATATAGTTTATTTGCTTTTCAGGTCTGCGCTTCTTGGGGAGCCCTCAGGTATTATCATAGCCTGTTTTGCCGAAGCGCACAAACGAAATAATGACTGAAACCATATTGAAAACCTCGCAGAGTATGCCGCCTATCGAGAAATAATAGATGTTGTTCACTATCCACATCGGCGAAACAAGACATAGCTGGGCTATGCGCATCGTCTTTCCGTTGTGCGTCCACATGGCAACCGTGCCGCCGCCCTGTGCCGCGAAAAGAATCAGCGCTATCCACCATTTCTCGCCGAAAGCAAGACACGCCAGAATGCACGAGAGCGCAAAGCACGCTTCTATAAGCACAAAGTATCCCCGTTTTCTGCACTTTTCTCCGAGCGCGAAAATGACTCCGCGCATTATGCTGAAAATATTGAGCAGCATTCCCGCATACGAATGAAGCAGTGCAAACTGGAGCGCAAACAAAAGTCCGCACCCCGCCTGAAAAAGAAAATAGTTTCTGTTCTTCCTGCATTGATAGGAGATAAGCGAACAAGCCGTGCCTACATATCCGATAAGCTGTATCGGGGCAAAAAATTTTGTGATAAACTCAGGCATAAATCAAAACTCACTTGTCTTTTTATATTTACAGATTACAGAGCTATTATAGCGCGTAAAAAGCCGCATGGCAAGAGCTTTTCTTAAAAAAATATTTTTTCTCAAAATAACTCTTGACAAAAAGGAGGCTTTATGATATCATTGTAAAGTAATTTGCTTTACAGTGTGGAGGGCAGTATGTTTGAGAAGGATTTGTCGCTGAATCTTCTTTTTGATACCTACGGCGAGCTTCTGCCGGAAAATCAGCGCGATATGTTCGAGCAATACTACTGCGATGACCTATCCCTTTCCGAAATAGCGGAAAATGCGGGAATCACAAGGCAGGGCGTGCGCGACAGGATAGACAAGGCGCGCCGTGCGCTCACAATGTATGAAGAAAAGCTCGGCTTCGTAAAGAAGCTCTCGGAGCTTGAGGCGGCAAGAAGAAAAGCCGCGGAGAAGCTCTCCGCTCTTACCGAAAAAGAAGCAAAAGAAGCGCTCGCCGCGCTTGAAGAAATGAAAATCTGATTTTTGAGGGCAAATTTAAAAGATAGCCCCGATGGAGAATATATATGTTTGCCGGTTTGCAGGAAAAGCTCGCTGAAGCTTTCAAAAAATTCAGAAACAAGGGCAAGCTCACGGAATCCGATGTAAAAGAGGGCATGCGCGCCGTCAAGATGGCGCTGCTTGAAGCGGATGTAAACTTCAAGGTTGTAAAGGAGTTTGTCGGCAAGGTAACCGAGCGTGCCGTCGGAAGCGAGGTTCTCGAGAGCCTTGTTCCATATCAGCAGGTTATAAAAATAGTAAACGAAGAGCTGACAGCTCTGATGGGTTCCACGGAATCAAAGATAAAAATCGCCTCCAAGCCGCCTACGGTCATCATGATGGTGGGCTTGCAGGGCGCGGGTAAAACCACACAGAGCGGAAAGCTCGCGGGGCTTTTCAAGAGGCAGGGCAAAAATCCGCTTCTTGCCGCATGCGATGTTTACCGACCCGCCGCGATAACCCAGCTGCAGATAGTCGGCGATAAGCTCGGGATACCGGTTTATACCGAGGGCGATAAGGTTTCGCCCGTTAAAATAGCAAAGAATGCCGTCCGTCATGCCGAGAAAAACGGCTACGATATGGTTTTCATTGATACCGCGGGCCGACTGCATCTCGACGAAGCGATGATGGACGAGCTGCTCGATATCAAAAAGGAAACGGAGCCATCCGAGATACTCCTCGTCGTCGACGCGATGACAGGTCAGGACGCCGTCAATGTAGCCAAGGCTTTTGATGAAAAGCTCGATATCACGGGCGTTGTCATGACGAAGCTGGACGGCGATACGCGAGGCGGCGCCGCTCTCTCGATAAGATATGTCACGGGCAAGCCGATAAAATTCATCGGCGTGGGCGAAAAACTCGATAATATCGAGGTTTTCCACCCCGACAGAATGGCATCGCGCATACTCGGCATGGGCGATATGCTCTCGCTCATAGAGAAAGCCGAAAAGAGCTTCGACGAGAAAAAGGCGGCAGAGCTTGAGGAAAAGCTCCGCAAATCCCGCTTTACACTCACTGATTATCTCGACCAGTTTTCGCAGATACGCAATATGGGCAGTATAGAATCCATTCTCGGAATGATGCCCGGCGTCAAGCAAAGTGCCATCAAGGATGCTAAAATAGACGAGAAGATGCTCGACCGCACCGAGGCGATAATCCTTTCGATGACGCCTGCCGAGCGCGAAAAGCCCGAGATTATCAGCTCCTCGAGAAAAAAGCGCATTGCCGCGGGAAGCGGTACAAGCGTTGAGGATATAAACCGCCTGCTCAAGCAGTTTGACCAGATGAGCAAGATGATGAAGCAGTTTGCGGGAAATAAGAAAAAAGGCTTCGGCAAGATGCCCTTCAAAATTTAAGTATAAATAGTCAGAGGCGATACGCCGGCTGAATTTTTATAAAAAACAAATAAAATCATAAATTCTTTACGGAGGAATCAAAAAATGTCAGTTAAAATCAGACTCAGAAGAATGGGCGCGAAGAAAGCTCCCTTTTACCGCGTAGTGGTAGCGGATTCCCGTTATCCCCGCGACGGCAGATTTATAGAGGAAATCGGTTACTATAACCCTCTCACAAATCCCGCCGATATCAAAATTGATGCTGAAAAAGCTAAGGCATGGCTTGAAAAAGGCGCTCTCCCCACAGAAACAGCAAAGAGCGTTCTCAAGAAAGCCGGCGTAACCGAATAATCGGAGAAGCGCAATGGTTAATCTCAGCGAGACACTCGCAGATATGGCTCGCGCCATAGTAGATGACCCCGAATCCGTCACCGTAGCGGAAAAAGTAACCGAAAACGGAACTGTGGTTCTGGAGCTTTCCGTTGCTCCCGACGATATGGGAAAAGTCATCGGTCGCGGAGGCAGAATTGCCAAGGCGATAAGACAGGTGATGAAGGTCGCGGCTAATAACTGCGGCAAGAGAGTTACCGTAGACATAAGATAACAGAAAAAAGCGATGTTCCGCATCGCTTTTTTGCTACACAAAATTTTTACTTTAATTTTTCTGCGAAAGCCATGGTTTTTTCTATATACTTTATGAAAAGAAAAATAAGAAAAGGAGAGAAGCCCATGAAAAAATTTTTCGCATTCGCACTTGCAATGATTCTGGCGGCAGGCGTTTCCGCCTGTGCAGGCAAGCCCGAAGCCACAACGCAGCGCACATCATCGGTATCAACCAAGGCAACGCAAACCACCGCAGAAACCTCTGCAACCTCCGAGTCTAATAATGAAACAACTTCCTCGGAGTCCTCTGCATCCGCCACAGAACTGCCCATAGTCGAGCCGCCCGCTGTCGCGCCTGCCGATGAAGTCAGAGCGCAGCGGACATTCTCCGTCAGCGAAGCTCCGAACGGCATCACGCTCGAAGTCACGGTATACGGCTATTCCAGCGAGACGCTCGGTAAGGATTTCTATGTGAAAAGCAATGAGTTTTTCCGCGCCGATGTGAAAGTGACAAACACCTCGGAAAAATCGTTTTGGCAGTTTCTGCCCACAGCCTGCCGTGAAAACGGAAGAGCAAATCACAATCATGAGATAGCGTTTTCCCTCTCCGACGGCAAGGGACACGCGCTTCACTCCACCGACAGCTTCGGCAAAGGATGCCCCGAGATGATAGACATATGGGAGATAAAGGCGGGCGAAAGCTATGAATGGAAAGTAACTGTCGCCGCAGGCGAAAATACCTACGGCGAGGGCAAGGGAGATTTGACGGTCAGCGATTATCCATGGCTCGGCATAGCGCTCTACGACAGGAGCATATATGAAAACGATATGCTCGACTTCTCCGGTAATTTCTCGTTTTCATATTCCGCAAAGAGCGAAACATCCTCAAATGAGCTCACAGTAAAGCTCCCCGTGAGCCTTACTGTGGTGTATATAACAAAATAAACCACCGGATTTATCAAAAATGCCGCCCGAAAAAGGCGGCACTTTTATGTTCACTTTCGAAGTGTTTTCAGATGTTCCTTCTTCTCGGGGGTGATGCGGTAGCTCTCGCGAGCCTTGCTTATCGTTTTGTTGTGCGTGAAGGTATCGAGCCTGCCTGTCTCAAGGATTTTTACTATATCGTCATAATGCCCGATAAGTGCCGTTGCAAAATACCATGCACGCATCATATTTATATAGTATTCGTTGCTTTTCACAGCGGCAACCGCCTCGGGATATTCCGGAGCATAGTATTCCCCGAGGAAAAAATTCATCAGTGTGCCTATACCGTAGCGCACGGTATAGGTATGATCGCTCTTCATCCAGCCAAGCGCTTTTTCCGCCGTTTTATGCGGATATCTGCCGAGCGCCTTCGGGCGCAGACCGTCGCAGGTCGCCCAGTTGTCGATATACGGCAGAAAACGCTCCAGCTCCGCTATCAGCAGGTCATAGTTCTTTATCCTTTCGAGCAGAAAGGCATGCAGATTATTTTCTTCGTAGTATTCATGCGGCAGTTCCGAGAGAAAAGCTTCCGCTTCCGGTGTGACCGATATTTCCTTTGCCATAGAACGGAGGAGCGGCACACGGACGCCTATTATGCGCTCGGGCGGGATATCCGGTATCAGCGCCGAATGAAATTTTTTATAGCCCTCATCCGAGAGGGAAACGAGCTTTTCATATATCTCTTTCATAAAAATTTTCCTTATCTAAAGCAATGCCTCGGCTCTCGCCGAGGCAAATATTATTGTGTTTCAGCGCATTGCGGAAATCGCGAGAGCTTTTTCATGCTGTTCATGCTCTGCCAGCATCATCTCTTCGGATTTCTCCGCCTCGAGATTGACCTCATCAGGATCTCTGTATGTGGGTACGGTCGCCTTGAGTGCCGCCTTTATCTTTTCGGAGGAAATACCGTTTTTACTTTCGTCGACAGCGCGGCGGAGAATTTCTATCTTGCCCTCCACCTCATCGCGCGAAAGCGGCGCATCCTTTTCGATGAAAATGAGCTTATTATCCGTCTTGCTTAAGTTTTCCGTCTTGATGAGAAGCTCCTCATAGAGCTTTTCGCCGGGGCGCAGACCGATTTCCTTGATATCTATATCGACATAAGGCGTGAAGCCCGATATGCGTATCATGCTCTCGGCAAGATCAAGAATTTTGACAGGAGCACCCATATCAAGCACAAAAAGCTCGCCGCGCGATGCCTTTACGCCCGCCTCCATCACGAGTTGACTCGCCTCGGGGATAGTCATGAAATATCTGATTATGCGCTTATCGGTGACAGTCACCGGTCCGCCTGCAGCTATCTGACTCTTGAAAAGCGGGATAACGGAGCCGTTGCTTCCGAGCACATTTCCGAAGCGGACAGCCGCAAAAGCGGTTTTGCTGTCGGTGCGGCACTGCACTATCATTTCGCACATACGCTTGGAGGCACCCATGATATTGGTCGGATTTACCGCCTTATCGGTGGAAATCAGGATAAACTTCGCGGTGCCGTACTTCTCTGCCATATCGGCTGTATTGTATGTACCGAGGACATTATTCTTTATCGCCTCACAGCCGCTGTGCTCCATAAGGGGCACATGCTTGTGTGCCGCCGCATGAAATACGATATCCGGTCGATATTCGGCAAAAATGCTGTCCAGTCTTGCCCTGTCACGCACGGAAGCTATCTCAACCGAGAGGTCAAGCGCCTTTCCGTATTTGCGGATAAGCTCTTGCTGAATATTGTATGCGTTGTTTTCATAGATATCGAGGATAATGAGCTTTTTCGGCTTCAGCTTCGCTATCTGGCGGCATATCTCACTGCCTATGGAGCCTCCGCCTCCCGTTACAAGCACGGCCTTTCCGGAATAGAAATCCGCCATATGTGTTTTTTCTATATCAATTGATTTGCGGAAAAGCAGATCCTCTATTTTAAATTCGCGAAGCACACGTTTTTCGGGAACAACATCTGCATTTCCCTCTCCGACCTCAATAAGCGGAAAATCATAAAGCTTTACCTTACAGCCTGTAGTACTGTACATATCATACAGCAACTTTGCCGTTTCGTTTGATATATCCGGAATGGCAATGAAAACCTCCTGTATCGGGAGATTTTTCATGCGGTTTATCGTTTCCCTGCCCTCTTCATAAACAGGCACGCCGTTTATGACAGATCCGATCTTGTCGCTGTTTTTGTCCACAAAACAGACAGGCGTATAATGCGATTTCGGATTGCAGAGCAACTCATCCGCAAGAAGTGCGCCGACTCTTCCTGCGCCTACTATGGCAACACCTATCTTATGTGAAGGCGCCTCTTCCTCATGCTCGCGCACATTTGAATTTCTGTAGATAAACTGATAGAGAAAACGTGATGACAGTGTAGCCACACAGGAAACGGATATAACCGAAACACTGCACCAGAAGCCGATCGAGCAACCCGTAAGCTTTGTCACAAGCAGTGCCGCCGCACCGCCTATGGCATCGGCAAAAACTATCCGCAGATACGCACTGTAATTGGCATATCTCCAGACGAAATTATACGAACCGATGATAAGCCTTGCCGCGAAAGGAAATCCCCACATCAGAAGAGCGCAAATCAAAAGCTTTTTTACGCCCATGCTTCCGTCATTACCGCGTATTGAGCTTATTCCGTACATGGTGAAAAATACTGCAAAATAGCAGAGCGCATCTATCATAAAAAGGCGCCATTTACGCCCGACAAGGAGTATCCTGCCGGATACGATAGGATGCTTGGAATTTTTATTTATATTATCTTTGTTCATTAAAAGCATCTCCGCAAAGTATAATAGGCAAATCATGCAATTACAAATTTATGATATCACACGCGCACGGAATTGTCAATAGATTTCGGATTATTTTTTTATAATGTTGTAAAAAACTGATAAGCATTATTTGCCAAAAATGTAGTGAAAATGTATTGTTTTTAGCATATTATATCTTTCTGTATGCAATAATTCACAGCATTGTGCTGATTTTCGCGCAATGCCGGCTTGCCGCGGCAAAGGTGAAGAAGCCATTGTCCGCTCGCCCGCTGTCCCCCCTGTGTAAAAAAATCACAGTATTGTGTAAATCCTGCACAATACTGTGATTTATCTCTGCAAACTCACATCTTCATCTTTTTCCTGAAGATGACTACGGCAAGTATGTATATCACGACCGCGTATGCAAGCACGACGGCTATATGCATCGGGATGGCGGCATAATCGCCCGCTATCGCGGCTCTTGCGGCATCGGCTGCATGCACAAAAGGAAGCGCATACGCTATCTTTTCAAAAGCGCCGCCGACAAGCGCGAGGTCAAACCAGACACCCGAGAGCCAGCCTGAAACATTCGTCAGCAATGCGCCGCATATTCCGCCCACCTGCTTGTCGTTCATAAGACTGCCGCAGAGCAGTCCTATTGCGATATAGAGCAGAGCCGATGGGATAAGCACGACTATCGCAAGCAGGATATTCACACTCGCGGGAAGTCTGAATATCGTTGCCACGAAGAAGCATACGGCGCTCTGCACTATGCCCATCGGCACGAGCGGCAATGTATAGCCGAGGATAAAATCCGACGGGGTCATCGGCGATGAATAAAGCCTCATGAGAAACGATGTTGTCCTGTCCTTGGAGATAAGCATAGCCGAAAAAAGCGAAAGGAAACACAGTCCGAAGGCGGCAACACCCGGCGCGAGCCTTTCGATATTATAAATCTCAACGGGGATATTCGCCTGAATAGCTGTCATGAGAAGCAGCAGTATCAGCGGGAAAGCTATGCCGAAAAAGAGCGTCACGCCGTCGCGCAGTATCTCCTTTGCATTTCTCCGCGAAAAGGCAAGCATTCTTTTCATGCTTTTTCACCTCCCGCCAGTGCAACGAAAGCATCCTCGAAATTTCCCTTTCCCGAGAGGGCGACCAGTTCCTCTGCCGTGCCGCAGGCGACAAGCGAACCATGCGACATTATACCTATTCTGTCCGAGAGGCTCTCCGCTTCCTCGAGATAATGCGTCGTAAGTATGACCGTCGTGCGACTGCGCAGCTTTTTTATCACGTTCCACAGCTCGCGCCTTGCGATAACATCAAGCCCCAGCGTCGGCTCATCGAGAAAAAGCAGCTTCGGTTCCGATATCAGAGCCATCGCGATGCTGAGTCGCCTCTGCCAGCCGCCCGAAAGCGTTTTTGCTTTCTTGCCCGCGACGGAGGAAAGCCCCATCTCCTCTATCTCGCGGGAAGCGCTTTCCCACGGATTTTTTGCACCGTAGATGCCCGCGATAAATTCCAGATTTTCGCGCGCCGAGAGGTTCGGCGCGACAGCCGTCTCCTGCGGAGATACATTTATAAGCTTTTTTACCTCGTGAGCTTCCGTTATTATGCTGTGCCCGAATATCCTCGCGTCTCCGGAGGTCGGTTTTGCAAGGCAGGAGAGCATTTTTATAAGCGTGGATTTTCCGGCGCCGTTTACTCCGAGCAGAGCAAAAAGCTCGCCCTCGTCTATCGCGAAGTCAAGTGCGTTTACAGCCGTCAAATCCTTGTATTTTTTTGTCAGTGCCGATGTTTGTATCGCAGTCATTTTTCTTTCTCCTTTGAAAGCGTTCTGAATTCGTCGGCAAAACGCTTTTCGTCCTCCACTGTCGTAATATTGCTCTCGACGACGGTTTTCAGCTCTGCGGCAAACCTTTTCTCGTCTGCCGTAGGCTCGCCCATCATCGCTTTTTCCACGGCGTCCGTAATCAAATCCAGTTTGTTCATGGCGATGCCGCGACTTTCATCCGCAAGCAACAGAAGCGTATCTCCCGGGCGAAGCCCGAACATGTCGCGCATGGATTTCGGTATCACAATCTGCCCTTTTGCCCCTATTTTTGCCACATCCATCAGCTTTTCCGCTTTCTTTTCCATATTGCCTCCCTAATGTATTTAGTATGATTTTTCATACTTATTATACTATTCCTACAGAATTTGTCAATAGTTAAATTGAAAAAAGCGATTTTGCCGCAAAATAAATAATCGGAAAATCACTTGATATGTTCACATTTTTATGATATACTGAATATTAAAGCAGAAGGGAGGCTTGCAAAATGGAAAAAATCATTCCTTTTATAATGTGTGCCGTTTTTGTACTCGCGGCATACGGACTTTTAAAGCTGTCTCTTTTCATCAGCTCATATGTGACGCGAAAGAAAATCCTCTCCTACGGCGTAGCCTCCGAGGATGCGGCGACGGCACTTTTCTGCTCGTATTTCGGTATGAAAAATGTCATTTCCAACGCCGTGCTTCCCGTTTATACCTCGGCGGGCAAGCGATATACGGAAATAGATAATATCATCGTTCTTCCCACATGCGTCGCCGTCATCGAAATAAAAAGCATGATAGGCAGGATAGAAAATCCCGAAGGCGCGCAGACATGGCGGCAAAATGCCGTCACGCGCTCGGGCGAAATAAAGGAGCTGGATTTCCGAAATCCTTTTATTCAGAACGACAGGCATGCCGCCGCGGTCAAGGAGGCGCTGAAAAATATGCCTTTTGCCCCGCCCGTATACGGCTTTGTCGTATTCACATCGCCGAGAGTTTCCTTTGTCTTTAAGAATGATAAGATACTCAAGCCCACGCAGGCGGTAGACAAATTGCAGCAGCTTTCCTCTCGCGGAAGAAAGCTCACGGGAGAGCAGAAAAGCGAAATTCTCACCCGCCTGCGCACCATATCGAAAAAATCGAGGCCCGCTTTCGCAAAGCAGGTCAAAATGCGACAGGGTCGCTGAAAAGAATACCGAAACATATATTTTTCTCCCCGCGATTGTGAGTGTTTTCGCACGCTCCGTGTGGTATATTCTAAACAGAATATATTATTCGTGAGGTGAAAAATCTATGAAAAAAAATCTACCCGTTTTCTCCGGCATATTCGTCGGCGCACTGCTGATAGTACTCATCGGCATTTTCGTTCTCGGCGGCGACATCACCGCTTCCGACTATGTGTCCCCGTGCGATATCGGCGAAAGCTTTGCAAAAAACGAAATCGATCTTCTCTGCAAGGACGGCGTGCTCGAATATTTTGTGAGGGGCGACAAGACATATTTCTATCCCGAGAGCGGTGTCACGAGGGAATATATGGCTCGCGCCATGGTGAAATATCTCGGTATAGATGAAAAGAAATATAATGACTACAAGTTGCCGGTAAGCGACGCCGATATGATAAGCGAGCAGTATCTGCCATATGTGCGCGCCGCCGTGGCAAGAGGTCTCATCCCGCTTTATGCCGACGGAAGCGAATACCGCTTTGCGCCGACAGAGGGCGTTTCGCGCGAGGAAGCTTCATATATCGCCTCGGCACTCTGCTCATCGTACATATCGAGCAGCAAGGCGGAAAGCTTCCCCGATTTTGAGGATACAAACGAAGCCTTCCGTGCGGCGATGAAGCGCGTGGTGGCATATGGCATAATCATCGGTTATCCCGACGGGACGCTCCGCCCGCAGAATATCATCTCTCATGAGGAGCTCGCGCTGATGCTCAGCCGTATGCGCGAAAACAAGAATTTCATATCCGAATTAAAATAAGACAAGGTAAAGGACATAAGGCATGGCAAAAAAGGAAGCCGGAAAGTTCACCGCATCCGATATAATGGAGGGCATGATCTCGGTTCGTGCCGTGATACGCGGTGCCGAGAGCGGAGTGAACGACAGAAAAATAGAAAAGATAATATACGATGAGGCGCGGGGAAAAACGAGAGCAAAGGAGCTTTCCTATCTTCGTGCCATGGGGTATAAATACGGCTTTCCTGTTTTGCCGGTGGCGGCAGAGGAAATAGAGGCTCTCGCCCTCGGGACAAGCCACGGCGGTATTCTCGCCGTCTGCTCTCCCAGAAGCTTCCCCGCGGCAAGCGCGGAAAACCTGCCGGAAAAAGGCTTCTATGTCATGCTCGAGGGCATCGAGGACCCGTATAATTTCGGCTATTGCCTGCGCTCGCTCTATGCGGCGGGCGTGACGGGAATCATCCTCGAAAATCACAACTGGACAGGCGTCTCCGGCATAGTTGCCCGCGCGTCAGCCGGCGCATCCGAGATGTTTGATATGCGCATCTCGGAGGATTTCGCCGAAACGGCAAAGGCTTTTCGTGCGGCGGGATATAAATTTGCCGTTGCCGACAAGAGCGAAAAAAGCCGCAGTATCTACGATTGCGCTCTGAAATTTCCCCTGCTCCTTGCCGTTGGCGGCGAGCGGAGAGGAAATACAAAGGCGGCGCTCGAGGTTGCCGATGAGATAATCGAGCTTGATTACGGCAGGGACTTCCCTGCGGCGCTATCGGCGGCATCGGCGGCTTCCGTCATCGCATTTGAGATATTCCGTCAGAACAGAGAGTGAGGCGGAAATGGATATATATAATGAAAAAATAAACGAAAATCTCTCTCTTTTCCAGAAAAAAGGCTCACTTGCCTTCGGTACGGACGCGTATCTGCTCTATGCCTATATGCGCTCCTGCAAGGAAAAAGCGTGCGAGCTGGGCGCGGGCTCGGGTGTTATCTCGCTGCTCTGCGCCTCATCGGGCAAAATGCGCGATATCGACGCTTTTGAATTGCAGGATGATATTTTTGCCGTAGCGGCGAAAAATGTCGAGGAAAACGGTCTTTCCGGCAAGGTGCGCATCCTGCATTCCGATATACGCGATATCCCTGCGGAATATAACGGCAGATACAGCGTCGTTTTTTCAAATCCGCCGTATCTGAAAGCGGACTCGGGCAAGGCAAACGAGAACGCAGCGGACAGAATTTCGCGCAGAGAACTTCACGGCAGTATATACGATTTCTGCGCCTGCGCATCGCGCCTGCTTCGCTTCGGCGGGCTTTTCTGCGCTGTCTACCGACCGGACAGGCTCGGCGACCTCATCTGCGCCATGCGCGAAAATTCGCTCGAGCCGAAGCGGCTGACCCTCGTCTATCCGACGGTCTCCCATGTTCCCTGCCTCGTGCTCACAGAGGGAAAAAAGGGAGCTGCGGCAGGTGTTTTCACCACCCGCCCGCTGATTATATACAAAAGTATAAATGACATGACTCAGGCAAATTACACAGATGAAATGAAATACATTTACGAAAACGGAGACTTTCATGAGTTCTATAAAAAGCCCTGAAAAATATATATCTCCCGAAACGGAGAAAAATAAAACCAAGGCAAAAACGCTCTATCTCGTCGGCACGCCGATAGGCAATCTCGCCGATATTTCCGAGCGCGCGCTGAAAACACTCTCCGAGGTGGATTTCGTTGCCGCGGAGGATACACGCAACAGCGGCAGACTTCTCTCCTACTTCGGCATCAAAAAGCCGATGGTAAGCTACTTCGAGCATAACAAGCGCGAACGCGGCGAAGAGATAGTCCGCAGGATAGAGGACGGTGCCTCCTGTGCGCTGATAACCGATGCAGGCATGCCCGCGATAAGCGATCCTGGGGAGGATATCGTCCGTCTCTGCGCCGAGAGAGGCATTCCCGTATGCGTAGTCCCCGGCGCGTGCGCCGCGGTATCGGCGCTTGCCGTCTCGGGACTGCCGACCTCGCGTTTTGTTTTTGAGGGGTTTCTCTCCACTGCTAAAGCCGAACGCAGAAAATCGCTCGAGGCGCTGAAAAACGAGCGCCGCACCGTTATCCTCTACGAAGCTCCGCATAAGCTTGTCGGCACGCTCGCCGATATCTTCGCCGTGCTCGGCGACAGGCGGCTCTCGCTCTGCCGCGAGCTGACAAAACTGAATGAAGAGGTCATCCGCACGACGGTCTCAGGCGCGATGAAATACTATGAGGAAAAGGCTCCGCGCGGTGAATATGTGCTTATCCTTGAGGGTGCCTCCGAGGATGATGTGCGCGAGGAAGCTTTCTGGTCCGGCATGAGCATGGAGGAGCACACGGAGCATTATATCTCGCTCGGCATGACGAAAAAAGACGCGATAAAAGCCGTGGCTTCCGACAGAGGGCTTGCCAAAAGTGAGGTCTACGCCGAGGTCATGAAAAAATAGAAAAAACGCAAATTCCCTTGTAATATGCAGAAAAATATGGTATACTAATATAAGAAAAATCGGAAATATGATGTTATACATTTGTATAATTTATAATATACAAATGTATAAGTGAGGAATGCCTATGAAAACAAGAATTATCGGCGGAAAGGTTTACAATACCGAAAAATGTGCCTTTGAAGAGAGGACGCTCTATTTTGATGATGTCATCTGCGGCAAGGGCATCGCGCTGAAAACGATAGATGCGGCGGGTGCCTATGTGCTCCCCGGATTTATTGACCTGCATACGCACGGGCGCATGGGCATAGACATAATGGAGGCAGATACCTCCGAGATGAACGCGCTCGCTCTCGAATATGCAAAAACAGGTGTCACCACGATGTACCCTACCGTGATGACAGCACCTCTCGATAAGATATACCGCGCAATAGATACGATAAAAAGTGCCGCAGGCGGCGCGAAATTCGCGGGTATTCATGTAGAGGGACCTTATATAGATAAGGAAAAGCGCGGCTGCCACACGGAATCATTTATCCGTGAGCCGCATTTTGACGAAATCTCGCAGATTATCGAGCGCATAGCTCCGCTCCATGCGCATTTCACGATAGCGCCCGAGCATGATGACAAGGGCGAGGGTGTGATAAACAAGATAGTGCGCAGCGGTGGCAGCGTCGGCATAGGTCACACCGGAGCCGATGCGGAAACGGTGCGCCGCGCACTCGCCGACGGTGCCGTTTCGTTTACGCATACATTCAATGCGATGTCGGCTTTTCGCCATCGTGAGCCGGGAGCTTCCGGCATGGCGCTTGCCACTGCGGCTTTCGCCGAGTTTATCTGCGACGGCATCCATCTCGCACCGGAAACAGTCGAGGCGGCATACAATGCAAAGCTCCGCTTCGGCGATAAATTCGTACTGATAACAGACTCAATCCCCTCGGCAGGTCTTCCCGACGGTGACTACGATATGAACGGCATTCCGTTCACTCTGTTCAGAGGAAAGGCGTGCACAAGCGCAGGAACTATAGTCGGCAGTGCGCTCGATATACCGAGCGCGATACTGAATCTGATGCGCTTCTGCGATATTCCGCTTGAAAAAGCACTTCTCTGCGCGACAAAAGCCCCCGCGGAAATGGCAGGCATATACGACAGGGCAGGCTCTCTCGATATCGGCAAATCAGCTGATATCGTCATATGCGACGAACGCCTCGGAATACAGAAAGTAATCGTTTCCGGCAATATTGTTTACGAAAGAAATAACTGAAAAGGCAGGACATAATACAAATGAATAACAATGGAAAATTTTATTTGACCACGGCTATCCCGTATGCTTCGGGAAAGCCGCACATCGGTAATGTTTACGATATCGTCGCCTCTGACGCGATAGCCCGCTTCAAGCGTGAGCAGGGCTATGATGTCTACTTCGTCACAGGCACGGACGAGCATGGGCAAAAGGTAGAGGACCTCGCCGCGGCAAAGGGCGTTTCGCCGAAGGAGTATGTGGACGAAGTCGTCGCAGTAATCAAAGATATCTGGGCGCTGATGGGCGCAAGCTATGATAAATTCATCCGCACTACAGACGAAGAGCATGTGAAATGCATTCAGAAGATTTTCACCAAACTTTATGAGCAGGGCGATATATACAAAACCACTTATGACGGACTTTACTGCGTGCCTTGCGAATCGTATTTCACGGAAACTCAGGCGCCGGACGGCGTTTGCCCCGACTGCGGCAGACCGCTCGTTCATTCCAGTGAGGAAGCCTATAAATTCAGAATGAGCAAATATCAGGAGCGCATAGAGAAATTCTATGAGGAATGCCCCGATTTTGCCGTGCCCGAATCGCGCAAGAAAGAGATGATAAACAATTTCATTAAACCCGGCATACAGGATCTCTGCGTTACCCGCTCTACCATAAAATGGGGCGTGCCTGTCCCCTTTGACCCGAAGCATGTGGTTTATGTATGGCTCGATGCGCTGCCCAATTACATTTCGGCGCTCGGCTATGACCCCGAAAATCCTTCCGAGCTCTACAAGAAATACTGGCCCTGCGACCTCCATGTGATAGGAAAGGATATCATCCGTTTCCATATGATTTACTGGCCCGCATTTCTCATGGCTCTCGGAGAGCCTGTGCCGAAGAAGATTTTTGCGCATCCTTGGATTCTTTTCGGCGGCGATAAGATGAGCAAATCCAAGGGTAATATCATCTATCCCGACGACGCGGTGAATTATTTCGGGCTTGATGCCGTGCGTTACTATCTGCTCGCGGAGACGCCCTATGCCTCCGACGGCAGTATCACCTATGAATCCGTAATTTCCGTTTTTAATACGGATCTTGCAAATACACTCGGAAATCTCGTTTCGAGAACCGTTTCCATGACAAAGAAATATTTCGGCGGCGTTATCCCCTCGCCTGCGGAAAAAGGCGAACCCGATGATGAGCTCATCGCCGCGGCGAAGGCGGCTTACGAGGGCTTCACGGAAAATATGGAAAGCTATCATATCGCCGATGCCATCGCCTCTGTTTTCGACCTGCTCCGCCGCGCAAATAAATATGTAGACGAAACAACGCCGTGGTCGCTTGCCAAGGACGAAGCCAAGGCAGACAGGCTGAAAACCGTCATCTATAATCTGCTTGAGTCACTCCGCATTTCCGCGGTTCTGCTCGCGCCCGTTATGCCCGAAACCTGCGAGAAGATACTGCACGCGGTTAATGCCGAGAATACAGGTATTGACTGCGCCGCAACTTTCGGTATGCTTGAAGCGGGCAAGGAAGTAAACGACGTAGGCGTGCTTTTCGCGCGTATAGACGAAGCGAAAATGCTCGAGCGCATCGCCGCCGATAATGAAGCAAAAAAAGCCGCAAAATAAGCGAAAATGGAAAGATTTTTTGATACACATGCGCATTATACCGACGAAAAGCTCGCCGGCAATTTCGCGCTCACAGATGAGCTTTTCGCCTCCGATATATGCGGGATAATCTGCGTTGCCACAGATAATGATGATGCAAAAAAATGCATTGCCACTGCGGCGAGATATCCTCATATGTATGCAAGCGCGGGTATACACCCGAGCGAATGTATGCGCTTCCCTTCCCTTGGTGATGAAATTGAACGCCTGCGTCTGCTCTGCCGAGAAAAGAAGGTCGTCGCCATCGGCGAGATAGGACTTGATTATCATTATGATTTCTCGGAAAAGGATGTGCAGAAGCGCTTTTTCGAGGCGCAGATGCAGCTCGCGGAGGAGCTTGATATGCCGGTTATAATCCATGACAGAGAGGCACATTCCGATGTTTTTGAAACGGTAAAAGCACATCCGCGTGTTCGTGGGGTAATGCACAGCTACAGCGGCAGTGCCGAAATGGCGCGTGAATATATCAGGCTCGGATGGTATCTCTCTTTCTCGGGCGTCGTGACTTTTACCAACGCGGCAAAAACCCATGAGGCAGCAAAAGCTACTCCTCTTGACCGCCTGCTCATAGAGACAGATGCGCCGTATCTCGCCCCTGTCCCCATGCGCGGCAAAACAAATCACAGCGGATATATACATTATACCGCAGAAAAGATAGCCGAGCTGCACGGCGTCGATGTTGATACCGTGGCACGCATAACGGCTGAAAATGCGCGAAAGCTTTTCCGCATCTCCGAATAACGATGAAGGGATACTGCTATGGAATTCAGATTTGATGTCAGCCTCACGGAAAAAGATTATCTCGATTTCAACAGATTTCATGCTTTGAAATCGCCATACGGAAAGAAAGGGATAAAAGCATTCAGAATAAGCATTACAGGGCTTTTGCTGCTTATCGCCGCTACCATAATGTTTGTATCCGAGTTTTCGGCTTTTTCGCTGATTTATGCGGCAATCATGGTTGCCGTGACTGCGATATTGCAATTTTTCATCCCACGTTTCTTTTTTTCAAGCATAAAGAATTCGATAAAGCGGATGCAAAAGGCGGGAACATTGAGATATTCGCCCTCTTATTCGCTTGAATTTTCCGATGAAAGCTTTACGGAAACAACTCCGGAGCGCAGGACGGAGCAGAAATATTCGACAGTCGAAAGAGTCTGTGTTGATGGCGATAAGGCAATGTATATTTATATGAACAGTAACATGGCATATGTTTTGCCTATGTCTTGTTTTGCTTCCGCGGAGGAACGGGCAAATTTCATGAAATTTCTTGAAGGAAAATGCCTCGTGGAAGCGTATGAATAATATCGCAGGATAAAAATTCGGGTTTCGCAGAAAAATGAAGTTTCGGGTGTTGTTTGCCGATTTCGGCAAACAACACCTGACTTATATAATGAGAAGAAAAATATTTGCGGAAAACTGTGAAAAGCCCTTGACAAACACATGTGTTTCTGCTATAATATATTAGCAAATTTACGGCACCATAGCCAAGCGGTAAGGCAGAGGTCTGCAAAACCTTTATTCCCCGGTCCGATTCCGGGTGGTGCCTCCACAAAAAAGAGCATTGCGAAAAGCAATGCTCTTTTTTCGGTAATCAATTTATAAAACAAAATATGGAGGAGATAATCCGTGAGTAATCACTGTACAATTTATGCAGAGATGCACATGATTTTTGACAATGATTTTGATGTGCACTCAATAGCAAAACAATTAGGAATTGCCCCAACAGAATGTAAATCGCGTAATGAAACACGAATATCACCTTTGACAAATAAGCCTATTGAGGGTTTTTGGACGCTGAAAACAGAAGAAAAAGAAGAAAGAGACTTGGGCGTTGTATTGAATGAGTTAATGGAAAATATATCTGCTAAACTACCGGATATCAAAAAAATCTGTGATGAAAACGGCGGAAAAGTCGTTTTCGATATCGTCTCATTTTTTGATGGCAACAGTAAACCCGCATTATATTTTGAAAGAAATTTTCTTGATATTGTAAACTATTTGAATGCTACCATTCAGATAGATTTATATGTGAGGTGAATCTGTGTAAATCATTAAGGAGCATCGGGAAACTGCTGACAGCAAGCACCGTATCGGTCTCTCGGACATCCGTAAAAGCGGACAAACAAAGGCAGAAAAAATCGAGACAGATATATAATCTTATGCTATAATGAAACCACAGAACGGACGGGAGGGATAAAATGAACTGGATTGAAGGCATCAGTGAAGCAATCAACTATATTGAAGCAAATCTGGAAAACGATTTAAAAATTGAAGATATTGCGGGGAAAGCATTTGTATCATCATTTTGTTTTCAGAAATCATTTTCTATGCTCTGCGGCTTTACAGTCGGAGAGTATATTCGGAACCGCAGACTGGCCAGTGCGGGAAATGACTTACTTACTACCGACGAAAATGTAACTGACATTGCTTTGAAATACGGATACGAATCTATTGACAGCTTCACAAAAGCATTCACTCGTTTTCATGGTGCCACACCGACCGCTGTAAGAAAAAACGGTTGTCCGATAAAGTTGTATGCACCGTTGAAGCTCGAAATTTTTGTGAAAGGCGGTTACATTATGGATTACAGGATTCAGAAAGAAGAAGCGCAAAGCGTAAAAGTAAAAGTTGACAGAGAGCAAAAAATCATTTATTGCATTGACGACGGCAAACTGCAGAGTTTAACTTTTTTTCGGCTCGGAATGTATTTGCCGAATAATAAGGAATATCAACTGTCCGGCGATTACACAACCAAGTTTTTCCGCGCGGATATGTGTGAAAGCACGGAAGACTTCAAAACGATAACTCTCCCTGCCGTCATGTGTGCAATTTTTCAATGCGAAGGAACATCGAGAACCGATGCGCGGGAAAAGACATGGGATAGGATAAAAAATGAGTGGCTTCCGCAAACCGGCTATGAATTGCTTACACCGAATTATATTATGGTGAATTACCCTACAAACGATGAAAATACCGACTTCGGCGAAATCATCGTGGCAATAAAAGATAAAAAGGCATAATCAGTCGGGAAACGACAAAAAGCCCGATTCCATCAGGAATTTCGGGCTTTTTTCATGCTCTCAAAAATGTAAAAATAAAAAGATATTTTTCGCCGATTTTGACCTTCCACGCGGAATCGGACCGGCGAATGACCGTTTCATGGCGGTTTTCAGAGTTTATTTCCCTCCGAAAACCGCCATTTTTTACATTTTTCTCAAAATTTAGTTGCAAATCGAGTCAAAAAATGGTAAAATAGAAATATAAAAAATTCGGCGATGGCAAATTATCTTAAGCCATACGCCACGCATAAGCATCGGAGATTTACAAAATCCGAAGAAGGAGACGCAAAAAATGTTCTTTCCCGCTCACATAAACAAAGACGGAACGGTGCAAACCGTCGGGCAACATTGCAAAAACACGGCGGAACTTGCAAAAATGGATCTGTGCAAGTTGGGGCTTGCCGATACCGCGTACCTTGCCGGACTGCTTCATGATGCGGGAAAATGCACGGATAAATTCCGCAATTATATCGAAAAAGCATCACGGGGTGAAAATGTGTACCGTGGGTCGGTTATTCACACTTTTGCCGCGGTTCGTTTTCTGCTGAACACTTATCATTCATCATCCGCCTCGGAGGCTGACCTCATCAAGGATGCAACAGCCGAAATTCTGTCCTCGGCAATCGGCGGACACCATGGCTTGTTTGATTGCTTTGACGAGGATAAAAATTGCGGATTTACATACAGGATAAGCAAACAGCCTGACTATGACGACATGGCAATGAAAGGCTTTTTTGAAGAAGTATCGGACAGGAGCTGTATTGACAGGCTGTTTTCCTCCTCTGTCAAAGAAATATCTTCAAAATTTCAACAGATTCGCTCAATTTCAAAACGCAAGGATGAGCCGTATTTCTATCTGTCGCTTCTGACGCGGCTTATCACCTCGGCTCTGATTGATGCCGACAGATGCGATACCGCCTCATTTATGAGTACCGATGAATACGAGGATGGCAGAATATTAACTCCGGAAATGCTGAAAAAAGTAACGGAAAACTTCAATTCCCGTTTGTCGGGCTTTGAATGCATTACGCCGATTCAGACTGCAAGAAGAGAGCTTTCCGAGCTTTGTTTGCAGGCGGCGTCAAAGCCGGGCGGAATTCTCAGGCTGAATCTTCCGACGGGTGCGGGCAAAACGCTCTCGGGTTTAAGGTATGCATTGAAACACGCGGGAGCATTCGGCAAAGAACGAATCTTTTTTATCTCTCCTCTACTAAGCATATTGGAGCAGAATGCGAGGGAAATAAGAAAAGCGATAGGAGATGACTCGATTGTTCTCGAGCATCATTCGGATATAATTACAGGTGAGCTTTCCGATAATGAATTAAGCCGCTATGAACTGCTTTGCGATTCGTGGAACAGCCCGATAGTGATAACAACGCTCGTGCAGTTTCTCAATACGCTTTTCAGCGGTAAAACAGCCTCGGTAAGGCGGTTTAATTCACTTGCAAACAGCGTCATTGTAATCGACGAGGTGCAGACTGTACCGCTGAAAACGCTTTCACTTTTTAATTACGCGATAAACTTTCTTTCGGAAGTGTGCAATGCAGCAGTTGTTCTCTGCTCGGCAACGCAGCCGTATCTTGAGGGAATTCACCGACCGCTTGTCGAATGTAAAGATATCATAGAGTCTGACATCGTAAAAAGATATGCGACGGTATTCAAGCGGAACTCCATTACAGACAAGGGAGAAAAAACGCTCGGGGAAATCCCGCCGCTCATTTCGGAATTGCTCGGCAAATACAGAAGTGTTCTTGTTGTCTGTAACAAAAAGGACCAGGCATCCGCGCTTTTTGATTCGACGGAAAATCTATGTGAATTCAGATACCATCTCTCGGCAGGCATGTGTACCGCTCACAGGAAACAAGTTCTTTCCGAAATGACAGAAGCTTTGAAATCCGGAAATGAAAAGAAGCTTCTGTGTATTTCGACACAGGTGATCGAAGCGGGAGTGGATATTTCTTTCGACGCGGTGATACGCCTGTGCGCAGGACTTGACAGCATAGTGCAAGCCGCCGGACGGTGCAACCGAAACGGCGAATGTGAACCCGATGCTCCTGTCTGGATTGTGGATTGTCCTGACGAAAATCTGTCTCTGCTAAATGATATCCGCGATGCGAAAAAAGCAACGGAATCGTTGATTTATTCTTTTGAAAAGGAAGCCAACAGATTCGATTCCGACCTCTCTTCGGATAAATCGGTAAGATTCTTTTGGCAAAAGTCAATAGTAAGTTTTACATTTTTACAAGTTTGTGCAAAATACATAAATTTGAGCATGGCAATAATTTGTTGATTTTGCACAACACACTTTCGGCGGCTTTGCCTTCGAAAGCGAAACCGCCTCGCTACGCTCACCGTGGAGGAAGCGCCGCTTGCTAAAATGGGGACTTGCGCGGCGCTATGTGCCCTCTCGCCTTATCAGTTTAACGACATATCTGCATCTTGTCAAGGCTACGAAAATTTTTTACAGGGCGAACACTGTAAAAATTTTTCTCGACCCCATGAAGGGGCAACCTTGAGCAAGATTTGATATGCCGTTTTGTTTGTCTGCGCCGAAAGGCAAATAAAATTTATTGACCGATAAGGTCGGAAAGAGGAAATCATGAAACTAAGAGAAATGGTACAGGAGAAAATCAAAAACTACATTGAAAACTACGACATTGAAGATCTCGTAAGAGATGCATTTTTCGATTCAGATGTTGATAACATAATCGAAGATGAAATCGAAGATGCACTCGAAGATTTAAAAGACGATTTCAGAAAAACAGTAAATCAAGAAATTTAAGGGGAGCAATGCTTCCCTTATTTTTTTTTTAAAAGAAAGGATTATAACACATGAAAAATCAAAACAAAATGAAAGCTATCATATCATCCATCTATGTAATGGCGCTAACAGAAGCGCGAGAGGGACACGGAGAACATTATGCATTTATAAGAGACATGGCAGAATACGCAATAAAAACATGCTATAATAGCAACACGAACCTGCTTATACTTGCTACATACGGGCAAAGTCCGGAAGCAATGAAAGAGCAAGTAGAAGCTCTCCTGAAATCAGAGAAAATAACAATAGCCGATAAGGCACCGTGGGAAACATAATCCCACGGTTTTTTTATGTTCGGGCGCGAGTTACGCGAACAATTTAATATAGCTATTTACCCATATATTCAGCTTCTCAATTTCGGCTTCACTCACTTTGTCAAAGTCCGTGCCTTTTGGAAACCAACGGCGGATATATCGGTTATTGTTTTCGTTTCTGCCACGCTCATATGCACTATACGGATGACAATAATATACGTATGTTCTTCTACAACCATACAGGCTTGTTTCTATCGCTTCTGCTGCCGAAAATTCACAACCATTATCGCAAGTAATTGTTTTAAATTTCTCTGCAAAATTGACTTTGCCGAGCTTCTTTTCCAGTGTATCAAGGGCATTTACAACACTTTGTGCGGTCTTTGACGGTATTTTGACAATAATTTCTTCGAGTGTTTTTCTCTCGGTCAAGACGAGCAGACAACTTTTTGTTTGCTTTTTGCCGATTACAGTATCCATTTCCCAGTGACCATATTGTAGCAGGTGATTGACATAATCAGGGCGATAATCTATAGAAACGCCAATTGACGATGATTTTTTGATTTGCACATGGTCATGATGTTTACGCTTTTTGTATGGCGTATTTTGCATTGTTATGCCGTAAAACAAACCTTGTCTTATGTATCTATATAGTGTTGTTTTTGACTGTATATTGCTTTTAAACGATATATCGCTACGCTTTATATCACGCAAAACAGCTTCGGGACTATAGTGTTCATTTTTGATTTTGTTTACAACATATTTACAAAATTCTTTGTCATTAACAAGCTTTAGCGGCTGTCCCTTTGCCGTGAGGTTATAGCGGTATCGTTTATCAGCTTTGTCGGGACTGTATCTATTTTCCGTTGTACAGTCACTTTTGAGATGGTCATATCTACCTCTTTTTAACTCATTGTATATTGTTTGTCTTGTTTTGCCGAGATATTCAGCGATAACAGCAACGGATATACGCTGTTTGAGTAATCGCTCAATGGTAAGCCTATCGGCATATGTCAAGTGTTTATACATATTGTCACCTCATATAAAAAGCAGGAGCGCGGAGGGAGAACCCCAAACCGCTAACTCCTGCTTTCGCACTTATTCTTGATTTTTAATATCGCGATTATCCTTAATATAATCCCTTATTGCACTATAAACAGCATTATATATTACGCGATTTAATATAAACATTACAATTGCAAAAAGAAAAACGGAAAGCAAAATTTTACCGATTATAATTCCAATTACGCCCATATTACTTATCACCTCATATAAATAATACCATTAAAAAAGCTATTTGTCAATCAGCACTTTCAAACTTTTTGAAGGATTTATCAAAAAGATTATCAATTTTAATGGAATCAAAAAATTCTCTAAATTTAGAAAATCCAAAAGAAAGATAATAAGTAAATCCGTTAGATCTTTGTACAGGAAAAACAGAATTGTCGCTAATGTCAACGACAACACTAAGTAATGCATAATCTTGACTGGGTACACCATACCACCAATCTTTCAAAATTTCGCCACTGGCGGTATGATCTAAAAGATATTTAATATATTTCGGATCGCCAATGGCAGTAGCAAGAGAAACCTTTTCGATTGAATAATAAAAAACTCCCTGATATAATATAGGATTAACATAACCAAGTTTATAATCATCATTAAGTTTTTTACCCATAGAAGAGTCACATTCGGCAGAAGTAAAAACGCCAAGAGTATTATAATATCCGAGCAAATAAATATTTTTGTTGCCTTTAGTTATATTAACATTACCCGAATTATCGACATTGACCAAATAATAGTCACCCGATTTTATAATATAATATGTATCTTTATGAGATAAATAATATACTATACAAGTAACGAATATAAGCGCAACCAATAAAAATATAATAACTTTTTTCATTTCATTAACGCCTTTATAACAAAAATAATAATTACAGCAAGCAAACCGTATACAATAATATCAAGCAAAGTGATTCCGCCGAATCCTATACCGCCGAGGACATACACAGCATTAAAAATCAAACTGCCGAATACGCCATCAAAAAAGCCAAGCCAACCGTCCGTATTTGTAGCATCAGAAAGACCCTGCTCATAACCTGCATCATATCCGTTTTTGTAGCCGTCGCTTTTACCCTGCTCATAACCGTATTTATAATTTTCCGAGTTGTAGTCGATTTCATCAAGCGTGAGAGTGTAATTTACGACTATACTATAGCCGTTTGCAAGCTCCGACACAGGAATATTGACATAGTAATAAGGAAGTCGCTTTGATTCGCTCACATAGAGCGCATCTATCTGTACATTATCGTATATCTTTACTTTTGTACTACCGTTATATACCGATACGCTTGTAGGCTCATTAAGACCGCGACCATCGATATACGACACGGCGTAAACCTTGACGGTTGTTGCATCAGACGGAACAGTATATATTTTGCCGTATGCCTCTGCTTTGCTATTTGCATCATTTTTGCGGATATTAAAACCCGTGAATGTATCGGTATTTGCAATTGTAATTGTTGTGGCGTTACTCGCCGTCACTGCCGCCGTCATGGTAAAATCTTTTAACTCGCGAGCAAGAAACGCGAATTTTGAACTGTAGAATGTAATTGTAAATGTATACTTTTTGGCAGTGGAATTGTATGTAACGGTCGCGGGGAAAGTCTCCGTCAAACTCTGACCGTTATATGTATAGCTACACGCAAATGTAGGAACAACGGAACTGTATTCAGTATCACAAGCCATATCAAAAGATATCTGATATCCGTTTGTAAGAACTATACTATTTCCCGTACTGTCATAAAGACGGTATTTTTCATCGGTTGTACTATAACGTATTTTTGTAACGGCGCTTGCAAGTGCCTTAGAAGAGCCGTTGAACGATATTGTTGTCGGAAATGTGATATCACTATATGTCCTTATCGGTGTTGTGCTCTCTGTCGCATTTACGGTAAGGTCAAATTGATAATCCTGTAATTTTTGGTCAATAAAATAAAATGTTTCGGGAGCTGTCGAGCCGCTTATAAGATAACGCGAAGCTTCAGGTTGATATGTAATTTTAAGAGGTATCGAAACGCTTTTTGACGTGCCGTCTGCGCCGATATAGTCACATTTATAGGTACATGAGATATTACTATACTCTTTGCCAGTATCAAGGTAAAAAGTAAAAGGTACGGAATCAAGCTGATTTAAATCAACGCTGTTTCCATCTTTAGTTACGACTTTATAGCTTTGGTCAACCACATTAAAAACTATAGACTGTACTCGTAAGCCGTTATACGGCGTTATAGACTGCGCCACGCCATTAACGTAAAACGCCATATTGCCGTTGAGTATCGCATCGGATGTTGACCTACCGTCGTCAGGATTTGCCACCGCGCCGAGATAACCGCCGAAACAGCAAGTCAAAACCAAAATCGCGCCGAGAAACGCGATTATTCTTTTTTTAATCATATATGTCACCTCATTTCAGAAAGCGTTCAAGCCAGCTCATAAGCGCGTGCAAAGGTAGCGTGAGCAGCCGCACAAGCGGCAGAACAAGCGCACACATAGCAAAAACGCACATAAGCGCTATAGTCCATTCGTAATCAGCGACAAATGTTGCGCCCATTATAGAGGTCGCAAAGCTTTTGATTATTTCGTACATAAATTATATCACTCCTTTTCTGTATCTTCGCGGAAGCGCATATTACGCTTCTCACCCTTGAATTTTTTCATCATCTCTTTGTCTACGCTCATATCGGGAAAATATTCTGTTTTCGCCTGCGTCCATTTTTCGGGTGCTAATTTGGTAAAGCCTTTATGATATGTCTCTGAAAAACAACGCGAATCATAGTTGCATTTTGTAAGATAATATCGCCAACGCTTTTTCTCTGTTTCAAATTCGCTCCTCTGCGAATCTTCAGAGCCGACAAGCGTCTCTATGTATGACACGCCGACAACAGAGGAAAGCACAGGATAATGTAAATCACTCAACTCGAAATAACGCGCTATGCGACATCTGATAGGCTTTGCGATATTGTCTATGCTTTGGTCAGTCAGCACGAGACAGCCGTTTGTCCAGTGCCGAAAAAAGCGGACGAAAGACTGTACATCTATCATTACCTTCGGATTGTCGAAATCCCACTGCGAGCAAAATTGACCGACTTCATCAATAAATACAACACTTCCCTCTACAAGCTTTTTGCGGCCAAGCATATGTTCTTCGGTAAAAACTTCTGTAATCATCGTCATTTTTTTCTTTTTGACGGTGAATATCGGAATATTACTATAAAACTTTGCTTTCGGGTAATAGATCTTATCAAATTTGTTGCCTATGATAGGAACATAACGGAGATATCGCGCCCATTTGATACGTTTACGCCACTGTCGATAGCTATAATGTACGGCGGAAAGGCTTTTACCAGCGCCAAGCGTGCCGGTAAAGCAAACAACCGTGTCCATCTTCGGCGCGTTGATAAGCGTCATGACACACAATACAATCTGAAACACTATGTAGACAATAGCGAGTATCACAAGATACTTAAAGCCCCATATCAGAGCAGGAACAAAAAAGAGCGCGTAAAGCAAGATATTTCGAATATAATTCGGTTTAATAATTATTGCTTTTCTGCCTTTTTCATCGGTCACGACCTGCATTTTTCTTCTCAACGGCTGTCACCGCCTTTTTTGTTACGGCGAACTCCGAAAATTATTACAATTATCGCGGCAATAGCAAACAATCCTGCAATTGTAGCAAGGTAAGCGGTATTGTCGCCGTACCATGCCACGATAAGCGGTACAACGGTTACAACAGCACCGTAATATGTAGTAAGTATATTAGCAGTTGTTACTTCGGGAACGTCAGGCTCTGCCGCCGCCATAAGAGTACCGCAAAGCATTATTGCAACAACAAGAGCGATAGACGATATTTTTATTATTTTCTTTTTCATTTTTTACTCCTTTATAAGAGAGCCGCGATTACTCGCGGCTCAATATGTAGTTATGCAATGCGTTTGCTGAACCAAAAGACAATGCCGGTCACAAGCCCGAAGCCAATGAACACGCAAAACACAGTGCCGAAAGCGGTAAGTCCTGTAATCGCGCCTGCTTCACTGGTCACGAACATGAGCGTTGTAAAAAGGTCAACAACCATTTTCGCAATGCCAGAGCCAAAACTGGTAATAGATTCAAGTATGGATGTTACTATCTGCATTTTTTACCTCCTTATTATTTTGCCATGGGATTTATATATACTTGCAAGTTTATATCATTAAAACGGTAAGTCTGCCATTGCCTTATCGTAATCTTCATCTTCTTCGGCAGTGGGCGTGATAGACGCATCGTTTTTGCGTGGAACGACTATCGCATTCTTAGAATCAAGCACTATTTGAGGGACAACAACGCCAAACTCTTTTCCATGCGTTGTAAGTGCTTCGAGCTGAATTGACGCATTTATATGACGGACAACCTCATAAAACTTATATTTTGCCTGTGACATGCTTTTGCCGTAACACTTTATGCAAACGCTGTCCTCTTTTCCATCGGGATGTTTATACTTAATAACCCCCGTCCAAGTGATTGTTTTCTTTTCTACTGACATTTTTTAAACCTCTCTTTCTTTTAGCATCGGCAAGTACAGTCGCAACAATTTGCAAATGTAAAAATAGTCGTCAATCGTAAAATTGTAACGCTTGTATCTTGCCTGAAAATATCTCTGTGCTTCATCTCGCTGTTTTGGCGCGAGAAGCGGTATATAGTCACGCAACCTGCATGACGGTATGTTTTGTAGCGCGTATGTAATATGATGAGGCAAATTCGGACGAACCTCTATATCACGGATATATATATCATCAAAGTGTGACGATATAGTATTGTAATTATCGAGCTTGTTTGATATCCAATTTTTAAGTACCAATTCGCACCTTGTTATATCGCCGCCTATGATACCTTCTTCGGCGGCTTTGTTATAGACGCGAAACAATGTACCGTCCGAATAGCGTTTGTATCGGGTAAAATTATCGCCAGTATTTTGTACGACCGTAATAGGACGAGTACACAAGATTTCAATATCATTCGGAGACACTGGAAAATCTACGGCAATATCTATTCGGGAAATTTCCTTTATTTTGCGAAAGCCGAGCCAATCAAGCATACGAAGCACCTTTGGAAAATCATCATAATGCTTATTCGGATTGAAAGTAAATTCGCACCAAGGCATTATTTTGCCGCTAAGATCGCGGCGGAAAAAGTTTAGTATCATTTTTGTATTTACAGCGTCCCATAGCTCGCAATGATACAGGTATGTAAACGGCTTTACGGTTTTAGTCTTATCAACCTTAAATATTTCGCAATGACAACGCTCGTTTGCGAGAAATTTATCAACTTTCAGCGCATCAATAACAAGCTTATCAGCAGAGCATGACGCCGACAGTATAACGGTTATTTTGTCAATTGATATTCGGGTATTCAATCCCATTTTAAATCAACCCCTTCAACAAAAGCTTCATGCATTTTTATTTCGAGCGAAAAAGCATCCTCAACAAGTTTAACACAGCGTTCCGAAAGCACATCCGCCTGCCAACGATAATACCCGTTTATCCTTTTAAGCTCTTCATTTTCGGCTATAAGCTTTTTGCAAAACTCTCTTGCCGCCTCACGTGTAAGAGATTCGCAAACTTTTTCGATTTCATTTCTTTTTGTTTCGTCCATCATTTTTGACCTCAATTCCTGTGTATTTTTCGAGCGCCGATACTCTATTGCTAAGCTTGTTTGCCATAAGCATAAGCAATATAGTTGTAAGAGAGAGACATGCTATTGCCGCAACCATTCTTTTTCACCCCCTTTGCAAAAAAATCTAACAAGTCACACATGGTTATTACGATGTGTGACTAAGTAGTGCAGTAATACTTATCGCATACGCGTATAAATATATAGACCAAAAGACCGCCGCAACTGTCAAACTTATTATACAACTTCACACGGTAAGATTCTTTTATGAAAAATTGTATAAATCAAAAAGCGCTGATTTCTTTGATTTTGTCAGAAAAGGTTACCCGTCGATTTACTCAATGCTCACACAGAATGCGGAATATACGGGAAAAGAGGATGGGAGATTTTTCCTGCATCAGGCGTTCAGAACCGCCGGAAGATTATTTGAAGTATTTGACCGTGAGCAGGCAAGCATCGTTGTTCCGTGGGGCAACGGAGAGGAGATTGCCGAAAAGCTGATTTCCTCCGGCGAAAGCGTATCAAAAGAGCTATACGACGATGCAAAGCCCTATACAGTGTCCGTTTTTTCATATCAGCTTGAAAGATTATACGAATGTGCCGCAATAACTCGCGTCGGAGACGGACAGATTTTGGTTCTCGATAAAAATTATTACAGTAATAACACCGGAATAATAATTCCGAAGAAAGGAGAAGAGATATGCGACACCCTAATATTGTAGAGTTTTCGGTTGTCGGAGATTATGCGCTGTTCTCAGACCCGATAACAAGAGTAGGCGGCGAAAAATGTACATATCAGATTCCGACATACGAAGCGCTGAAGGGGATTTTATCTTCCGTATACTGGAAACCGACGATAGTCTGGTATATTGACAAGGTAAGAGTAATGAATCCTATCCGCATGGAGGTAAAGGGTATCCGAACCATAAAATATAATGGAGAGGGTAGCGGAGTCGACCGTTCATATTACACTTATCTTAAAGATTGCCGATATCAGGTCAGCGCTCATTTTGAATGGAACGAAAACCGCCCCGAGCTTATAGGCGACCGCAATGAAAACAAGCATCATGAAATAGCGAAGCGGATGATTGAAAAAGGAGGCAGGCGCGATATCTTCCTCGGCACAAGAGAATGTCAGGGCTATGTCGAGCCCTGTATATTCGGAGATGGGGAGGGCGCATATGACGAAACATCCCTGATATCATTCGGTCATATGTATCACGGGATTACATATCCGGATGAAGCATTCTCAAACGAAACAAAAGGAAAGATGACGCTCAATTTCTGGTATCCGGAGATGAGAAACGGAATAATCATTTTCCCGAAACCACAGGACTGCCCGAACCATAAGCCGCTCCACGAAATGAAAATGAAGATATTCGCCGATAATAGCGGAAACTTTACGGGACTCAGGGAATTTGGGGAGGTGCACTGATGGGACTTTTTCAAAAAGCAGTTGAAACATATGACAATATGAAAAGCCTCGCGGGAGCGGAATCCGAAGAAAGAAAAGCCGCACTTGCTCCCATAGGGTTTATTACAACCGGCGTTCAGATAGAAATAACCGTGACGGAAGACGGAGAATTCAGGGGAGCCGAACAGATTTTTGATATTTCCGAAGACAGCAAAGGAAAATCTCAAAAGTCGGAAAAGAAAATAATAATCCCCGCCACTCAAAAGTCGGCAGGGCGCTCAAGTACCTCGGCAAAAACTTCTCCTCATCCGCTCTGCGACAAACTGATGTTTATGTGTCCAGAAAACAAAGAAAGCTATGATGCCTATCTTGAGCAGCTGCAGGATTGGTGCGATTCCGAGTTTGCCTGCCCTAAAATAAAAGCAATTCTCAAATATGTAAAAAAGGGGACGATACTGACAGATATTGCATCAGTCGGAAAAGTAAAAGACGACGATTTCGTGTGTTGGAGAGTGTTATCGACCGATTGCGCAGAGCCGGAGGAAGTCTGGAAAAGTCCCTCGGTGATAGACTCATATGTAAACTATTGTCAAAGTAAAACAGACACATCTTCAGAAAGAGCACTTTGTTATGTCTCCGGTGAAATCACAACGCCGGCACAACTACACCTTAAAGGAGTCGTATCATTTGCCGGAAATGCAAAACTGATATCCTCAAATGATGCCACCAACTTCACTTATAAAGGAAGATTTTTAGACGACTCCGAGGCACTGACAGTGGGCTTCATCTCCTCGCAGAAAGCACACAATGCCTTGAAATGGGTCGTTTCAAACGACGGATTCCGATATGGTGACAGGATGTTTGTATGTTGGAATCCGAAAGGCAAAAAGACGAAAAATCCGTTTGCTTCATTATTCCCTGATTTTTCAGAGGCAGAAGAAAATCCGACACCCACAAATTATCGTGAAATTCTTGCCAAAACCGTCCTCGGATACAAAAATAATTTTAAACCGGAGGACGAAACGGTAACTGCGGTATTTGAAGCAGCCTCTAAGGGACGGCTTTCTGTTTGCTATTACAGCGAGATGAAAGCGGAAGATTTTTTGGAGCGGCTTCGCTTCTGGGACGAAACGACCGCATGGCTCTATCGGAGATTCGGAGTTGCACCGGATTTGGTTAAATCTCCGGATTTGAAAAGTATCATTGATGCGGCTTACGGTGTACCGCGGACAAGCGGCGAAAATCAAACGGTGGAAACAGATGAAAAGGTTCTCGCGATAGCGATGCAGAGACTTTTGCTTTGCAGATTGGAGAAGGCGCCTTTCCCTGCGGATATTATGCGCTCCGCCGTTCAGAAGTGTTCATCGCTTCAGCTTTATGACAAACTAAATCGTGAAAAACAGCTTTTTACAACTTGTGCAATTATAAAAAAATACATATACGACAGATTTAAGGAGGAATGGAATATGGCACTGGAACCCGAAAAGAAGAACAGAAGTTATCAGTTCGGACGCCTGCTTGCCGTTCTGGAAAAGGCAGAACGGGATGCATTTGATAATGGCGAAAAGCGGGAGCCGAACGCTATACGGATGTGGTCACTGTTTGTCAAGCGTCCCATGTATGCAACAACAGTAATCATCGAACAACTCAAAAACGCTTACTACCCTCGTTTGGAGCCTGGAAAACGAGGCTACTATGACAAGCTAATCGAAGGAATTATGCGTGTAATCTCGGAATTTCCCGAGAACGAAATCGGCAAACCGCTTGGAGAAGAGTATCTTATGGGATATTATTTACAAAAAGATGCTTTATACCCAAAGAAAAACAATGATAATGATGATAATAATGAATCGGAGGATGAAGAACAATGAGTACAACACTTGCAAACAAAATTGATTTTGAAGCTATTATATCGGTGACAAATGCAAACCCCAACGGAGACCCGCTCGGCGGAAACAGACCGCGCACGGATTATGACGGCTTCGGCGAAATTTCCGATGTGTGCATTAAAAGAAAAATCCGCAATCGTATGCAGGACAGCGGACATGCCATATTTGTTCAGTCCGATGACAGATGTGACGATGAAAAATCCAGTCTTAAAGACAGAGCGAAGAATTTGGAAAAAATCAAGGATGCAAATGAATTTTATAAAATCGCCTGCGATACATGGCTTGATGTGAGAACATTCGGGCAGGTATTCGCATTTGGTAGCTTCGCATGCAAATCCGTCGGCGTGCGCGGTCCCGTTTCAATTCATCTCGCCAAGAGCGCGGACCCTGTCGATATTCAGTCAATGCAGATAACAAAGAGTGTCAGCGGAGATAAAGAAGACGGCAAAGAACGCGGAAGCGATACGATGGGAATGAAGCATTTTGTCAGATTCGGGCTTTATATAATCAAAGGCTCCATCAATGTACAGCTTGCGGAAAAGACAGGCTTTACCGAAGAAGATGCCGAAACATTAAAGGAATGCCTGCGCACACTTTTCGTAAACGATTCATCTGCCGCTCGCCCCGATGGCTCCATGGAAGTAGTAAAGCTTTACTGGTGGAAGCATAACTGCAAGGACGGGCAGTATCCTTCGGCAAAGGTGCATCGCCTTGTAAATGTTTCTCTTAATAATGGAATCGCGGAGCCGACTTCAGCGGACGATTATGTAATTAAGCTTGACAGCCTTGACGGGCTCGCCTGTGAAGAAATCGACGGCATATGATTATTGAGGATAAAGAATACCTTCTGATATCGGGACTTCAGCATTTTTCCTTTTGCCGCAGGCAGTGGGCGCTTATTCATGTAGAACAGCAGTGGGTCGAAAACGGGCTGACTGCAGAGGGAAGAATTATTCACAATCGGGTTCATGATGCTTCTCTTGTGGATATCCGCGGCGGAATAATCACAATGCGTGATATTCCGGTGAAATCCGAGCGGCTCGGAATCAGCGGTTGTTGTGATGCCGTAGAGTTTTTTCGGAGTGATGACGGAATAACTCTCCATGGCAGGCAAGGGCTATGGGGTATTTGTCCGGTCGAATATAAGCATGGACATCAGAAAAGCGATAACTGCGACAGATTGCAGGTGACCGCTCAGGCAATGTGCCTTGAGGAGATGTTTTCATGTAAAATAGATGAGGGAGCCGTATTCTATCACGAAACAAGAAAAAAAGAGAAATTTTGTTTAACAGATGAGCTCCGTGAAACCGTGCGGTTGTCATTTGAGGAAATGCACAGTATGTTCAGTCGGGGTTACACGCCGATTGTCAAAAAACACCGAGGCTGTAGCAGTTGCTCATTGAAAGAAATATGTCTTCCGTCGCTTCAGCAGGGGAAAGGCTTTGTTTCGGCAAAGGATTATTTGCGATTGACACTTGACGAGGAGAAAAAAGTATGAAGAAACTTTTAAATACTCTTTACATTACAACCGAGGACGCATATCTTTCATTGAACGGCGAAACTGTCGATGTGATTTTCGGAGATGATACACACAAGCAAATTCCGCTACATACATTGAACGGAATAGTGTCTTTTTCATACAAAGGTGCTTCGCCCGCCTTAATGGGAAAATGTGCCGAAGCAGGGATTCTTCTTTCATTTTTTACTCCATACGGAAAGTATCTATGCGATACGGGAAGCTGTACAAGCGGGAATGTTTATCTCAGGAGAACGCAGCTCAGATGGGCAGATGACGAGGCAAAGAGACTTTCCATTGTAAAAAATATGATAATCGGCAAGCTGTATAACTCAAAATATCTGATTTTGCATTACATGCGTGACCATCCGCTTCAGACCGACTGCGAGAAAATTCGTCTTGCCGCCGACAGAATCGGCACATACCTTGAAGCAATCAAAGCCGCCGATGACAGCGATTCAATCAGGGGAATCGAAGGTAATGCCGCCGCTGAATATTTCGGTGTGTTCAATGAGCTTATCCTGCTAATTTTCTTTTTATTGAAAACAAACACACATGGAGACGAAGTTGACAGAAGTCGTCCCCCGTGCGGGGGACGTGGATTGAAATAAATTGCGGATAGCTGCGCGGACTGCTGCCGATGGGAGTCGTCCCCTGTGCGGGGGACGTGGATTGAAATATCATTTTCAACCTCGATTCCTGTATATTTTTCGTCGTCCCCCGTGCGGGGGACGTGGATTGAAATTCATATACCCACATATTCCAGGTCGCCGAGCCTGCGTCGTCCCCCGTGCGGGGGACGTGGATTGAAATCACATGTAGCATGTGATATAGGGCTGTAAATTGTTGTCGTCCCCCCATGCGGGGACGTGGATTGAAATGGTACAGGTATAGCACAGTTTGTCGTTGATACCGTCGTCCCCCGCACGGGGGACGTGGATTGAAATGCTATTGCCGCGATAATTGTAATAATTTTCGGAGTGTCGTCCCCCGTGCGGGGGACGTGGATTGAAATTGAGACGCCAGAAGAATCGAGGAATCCTTTTTGCGGTCGTCCCCCGTGCGGGGGACGTGGATTCCGGTAGCAAAACAAACGCGGCAGTTTGAATTCTGTAACTATAGCTCCATTATAACACAGGATTGTTATCAGCTCCTATTTTTTCGATAGTGTTGCACTTGATAGTATAATTCACCCTCTTAAAAGAAAATATCCACCCTTGGCGGGTGGATATTTTCAAAATATTCAACTATCAGACGCTGAAAAGCATCTCGCTGTATGTGGGAAGAGGCCAGTATTCGGAGCCAACGAATGTTTCCGCCTCATCAACGACGGCACGCAGCTCCTGCATTGCCACAAATACGGTGCTTCTCGCAAAGTCTGCGGCTTCCTCTGTGCCTGCCGCGGTTTTCATCTCGATAGTGGCAGCGGAAAGAGCCTCGGTCTTGCTGTAAACGGAATTGAGCAGTGCGCCGAGCTTGCGGATAATGCTCTCCTCTGCTTCCGTCGAGATTCCTTCGCAGGCATTTCTTTTTGCAAGTGCGGATGAAGCAAGTGAGCCGGTATATTCGCTTATTGCGGGAATGATATCTTTCTTCACCATTTCAAGCATGGTCAGTGCCTCGATATTTATCGTCTTGCAGTAATTTTCGAGCAGTATCTCATGGCGCGCGACAAGCTCTGTTCCCGAGAGGACGCGATATTTCTCAAAGAGAGCCTTATTCATATCGGAAACAAAATATTTCAGCGCATCGGGCGTGGACGGCAGATTAAGCAGTCCGCGGCGCTTGGCTTCCTCAAGCCAGTCGGCGGAATAGTTGTTTCCGTTGAAAATGATATTACCATGCTCTTTTATTGTATCCTGAATGAGCGTATGGAGCAATCTCTCAAAATCATCCGTATTTTCGAGCGCCGTTGCAAAATCATCAAGCGACTCGGCTACTATCGTATTGAGTACGGTATTCACATCGGCTATGGAAAGCGAAGAGCCCGGCATACGGAATTCAAACTTATTTCCGGTGAAAGCAAAAGGCGAAGTACGGTTTCTGTCTGTCATATCGCGTGGGAATTTCGGCAGGGTATGAACGCCGATACGCATGATATCCGCTTCCTTTTTGGAGTAGCCGGCATCTGTCTTTACAGCCTCGAGAACAGCTGTCAGCTCATCGCCGAGGAACATGGAAATAACTGCGGGAGGAGCCTCGTTTGCACCGAGACGGTGGTCATTTCCCGCGCTTGAAACGCTGATGCGGAGCAGATCCTGATGTTTGTCGACAGCGCGGATAACTGCACAGAGGAAGAGCAGAAACTGCGCGTTTTCATAAGGCGTTTCACCCGGCTCGAGCAGGTTCACACCTGTATCTGTGGCGATAGACCAGTTATTGTGCTTGCCGCTTCCGTTTACGCCCGCGAAAGGCTTCTCATGAAGCAAACAGGCAAGCCCGTGCTTGGGAGCAATTTTTTTCATCATCTCCATCATGAGCTGGTTGTTGTCTGTCGCGGTGTTTGTCGTGGTATAGACGACGGCAACCTCATGCTGAGAGGGTGCGACCTCGTTATGCTCGGTCTTTGCGGGGATGCCGAGCTTCCAGAGCTCCTCATCAAGCTCATCCATAAATTCCTTTACGCGCGGCTTGATACAACCGTAGTAATGATCCTCCATCTCCTGTCCTTTCGGCGGCTTCGCGCCGAAAAGCGTGCGCCCTGTGAAAGAAAGATCCTTTCTCGCGTCAAAGAGTGCCTTATCTATAAGGAAATATTCCTGCTCCGCGCCGACCGTCGTATAAACGCGTTTCACATCCTCGTTTCCGAAGAGCTTCATTATGCGCATCGCGTGCTTGTTTATCGTTTCCATAGAACGCAGGAGCGGAGTTTTCTTATCGAGCGCTTCGCCGCCGTATGAACAGAACGCCGTAGGAATATAGAGTGTTTTATCCTTTACAAAGGCATATGAAGTCGCGTCCCATGCCGTATAGCCTCTCGCCTCAAATGTGGCGCGGATACCGCCGTTCGGGAAGCTGGAGGCATCAGATTCGCCCTTGATAAGCTCCTTGCCCGAAAATTCCATTATTATTCCCGAGGGCGAAAGTGAAATGAAGCTGTCATGCTTCTCTGCCGTGACGCCTGTCATCGGCTGGAACCAATGTGTGAAATGTGTCGCGCCGAGCGATATCGCCCAGTCCTTCATCGCATTTGCCACAACTCCCGCAATCTCGGGATCGAGACTTTTTCCGTCGTCTATCGTTTTACGCAGACGCTTGTAGACCTCCTTTGGAAGTCGCTCGCGCATGGCGCTGTCTCCGAAAACCATAGAACCGTAAACTTCAGAAACCTTCATGATAATATTCTCCTTAGAGTGAAAAATTTTAAAAAAAGGGGGCGCTATGGCATATGCCACAGCGCCCTTGCTGTATTATGCAGTTATTATATAGGCAAAAATGCGATTTGTCAATAGGTTTTTAAAATTTTTACGGATTATTTTTCGGCAATCCTCAAGAGAGAAGAAACACTCCTTGCCGCCATGTAAACAAGAAGCGGCAGGAATATTACATCCGAAAGCAGTTCAAATGAGAAAAATTCAAGTCCGCTGCCGAGTATACCGGGCAGAGCGGCAAGTATCGGGATAATGTGGAGAGCTGCCATGCAAGGCAGAGCGGCAAGTATCGCCATGTAAAATCTGCCGCACGGATAAGCGAGATTTGCCCTCGCCTCAAAAAGCATGAAGAGTATCACGGCGGCAAATGCAACATTTCCCGAGACGCGGAGCGGATTATTGAAGGCAAAATAGGTATCGAAATACTCCGTCACTATCATCAGCGTCGCCCAGACGGGGAGCGAAAGAGCGAAAATCCATATTTTCCCCTCACTGAGAAAGCCCGCATATACATTTATAAAATATATCGCACAGGGGATAGTCAGAAGCGCGCATACAAGCCGCGCGAAATTAAAGAGACCGAAGCCGCCCGTGCTCATCTCGGGAATAAGACTGATAAGCATCATCACTCCGCAAACCGCAAAGCCGATGCCGCAGATGAGCGCCGCTATTCTGCTGCCCTTTCCCTCGGCGGGAGAGAATGTAACGGTTTTCTTCCCTTTTGCGAAAATCAACGCAAGCGCCGAAATCACGGCGAATACGGGTATAGAGATTTTATAGACGGTATGTGAGGTGTAGAAACCCTCGGAAAAGACCTTCACGGAATCACATTCCGAAACAGAGCGCATGAGCGCAACACTCCTGTATGCGGAAAGCGCAAGCGTCAGCACGGCAAGCACCGCGAGGTAAATATAAAAGGAAGTTCTGCGTTTTTGCAAAGCTTTGTCCTCCGTTTTTATGTCATTTTTGTATTATTGTATATATAATATCACTTTTTTCCGAAAAAGTCTATAGAAATACGAAAATTGAGGTGAGCTTTGTCCGGCATATTTTCGCGGATGAAAGCAAACTTTAAAAAATCTCTCGTTTTTTTCAAAAACCGCTTGACAAAATCCGACTATTGTGGTATAAAACATATGAACATATATTCATATCTTCATAAAAGGAGGCTCCCCTTATGTTTCAGGATACCATAATGCACTCGACAGAGGACGAATATTTCGAGCTTGCCGATTTCTATAAGCTTTTTTCGGACAGCTCGCGGATAAAGATTCTTTTCGTGCTTCTTTCGGGCGCACATTGTGTGAAGCACATCGCCGAAAAAGCGGAAATGAGCCAGTCGGCTGTTTCGCATCAGCTTGCGGTGCTTCGCCGCTCAAATATAATACGCCAGACGCGCTCGGGTCAGAATATAACTTATTCTCTCGCGGACGATCATGTAAAGCTTCTTCTGGAGCTTGCCATTGCACATATAAGGGAGGATAAATAATTATGGGAAACGAAGAAAAAGAGCTGAAATGCTCCTGTGATGCCTGCGGGCATGATAAGCACGAGCACGAGCATCGTCACGACAATAACCACGAGCATGAGCATGAGCATAGCCATAAGCACAAACACCAGAGCGGTTGCGGCTGTTGCTGTTGCCATGATGAAGACGAACATGAGCACGGCGGCTACGAAATAGGCGGATGCTGCTGCCACGGCGATGATGGCGGCGAAGAAGAGGAACACAGCAAAAAGGATATAATTATCTTTGCCGTTGCCGGCGTCATCATGATATTTGCCTTTCTCCTCGCGCATGGCATAATGCTGAAAAATCTGCATCCCGCCGTATGGATAGTCGCTTCCATTGTCGTTTACGCATATTACGGCATTCCGATTATCATAAACATGATAAAGGATTTCATCAACGGCAGCTTCTTTACGGAAAATACGCTTATGGCTGTCGCCACGATAGGCGCGCTCTGCCTCGGTGAATTTTACGAGGCGGCGGCGGTCATGTTCCTCTATTCGCTCGGCGAATATCTCTCCGATCTCGCATTCGATAATTCCAAAAAGAAAATATCCCTCATGCTCGATATGTCGGAAAAGACGGTCCGCGTCCGTGAAAACGGCGAATGGGCGGAAAAAGACCCCGACGATGTTGCCGTGGGCGCGCGCGTATCGCTCCACGCAGGCGAAAAGGTTTCGCTTGACGGCGTTATAGCCTCGGGCGGCGCAAACTTCGATACATCGGGTATCACGGGTGAAAGCCTTCCAGTATGGGCAGGCGAAGGCGACGCCGTAAGTTCGGGCTACATCTGCATCGACGGTGCCGTGGAGATGACCGTCACAAAGCCCTACGGCGAGAGCGTCGCTTCCAAGCTTGCCGATGCCGTTACCGAAGCAGGCAAGCGCAAATCAAAGAATGAAAAATTCATCCGCAGCTTTGCGAAGATATATACTCCCGCGATGATGGGTCTGGCGCTCGTTATCTTCATACTCGGTGCCGCCATCAGCGGAAATATCGCCGAATGGCTGAAGAAGGCACTCACCATTCTCGTTGTTTCCTGCCCCTGCGCACTTGTGCTTTCTATCCCGCTTGCATATTTTACCTCGATAGGTGTCGGTGCCAAGGAAGGCATCATGTATAAAGGCGGCGAAGCTGTTGACAGCGCCGCAAAGATATGCGCCATAGCCTTTGACAAGACAGGCACGCTCACGGAAGCAAAAATCAGAACAGAAGAAATCAAGCCGCAGATCGACCGCGATGAATTTATCAGGGTGGCGCTCGGCGTGCTCTCCCGTTCATCTCATCCGCTCGCAGCCGCATTCTGCTCCGACATGGCGGGTGCAGCGGGCTACGAATCCGAGGAAAGCCGTGAAACGGCAGGAAAGGGCACGGAAGCCTTGTTGAAAACGCCCTCCGGCATTGTCCGCGCCATATTCGGCTCGGCAAGATATCTCCATGAGGAATATCCCGATATCACCTTTGAAAAAGAAGCCGAAACCTGCATCTACGGTGCGGCAGACGGCAAATATATCGGCGTTATCACATTTTCCGATACGCCCAAGGAAAATGCGGCGAAAGCCATATCCGAGCTTCGCTCTCTCGGCGCTTCTCACCTCGAGATACTCAGCGGCGACAAGAGCGCGGCTGTCCGCCGCCTTGCGGAAAAGGTCGGCATAACGGAATATTCCGCAGAGCTCCTCCCGCAGGATAAGCTTGACAGATTTGAGAAGATATACGAAGAAAACAGCAAAAAAGGAAGCGTCGCCTATGTCGGCGACGGACTCAACGATTCGCCCGTTATCATCCGCAGCGATGTCGGCTTTGCCATGGGCAAGGGCGGCGCGGCTCTCTCAGCAAAGGCGGCTGATATAGTCATTGTAAACGACGATATCGAAAATGTCCCGAGGGCTGTGAAGATAGCGAAAAAGACGAGAAAGATAGTCATCGGAAATATCGTATTCTCTCTCGGCGTGAAAGCGCTCATCATGGCAGTCTGCCTCATCTGGAATCCGATAATGGAGCTTGCCGTGCTCGCCGATGTCGGCGTGACACTGCTTGCCGTACTCAACTGCGCAAGAATTAAATAATACAAAAGTATAAAAAACCGCCTGTTGCCGTCACGTTCCCGTGGCGGCAATATTTTTAGGCTCTTTTTACAAACATTCGGTCCCAAAACACACAAAATACACAAAAAATCTGTCGTATTTTTCAATTTTGTGCAGATTTCCCATTGACACGGCGGATAATAATATTATACTGTAGATGAAAGAATATAATTTTACCCTATGCCTGTGCGCAGATAAGCCACGGCGTATTATCAGGAGCAAAAAATCATGATGAATCTTGAAAAAGAGATAAGAGAACAGCCCGCTGTCCTCGCGGGTCTCGCCGATAAAAACAGCCGTACAATAGCAGCTCTCGCTTCCGGAATAAAAGAAAGAAACATCCGCAAGATTTACTTTGCGGCACGAGGCACGAGCGACCACGCGGCAACATATGCGCAGTATCTTTTTGCGCTCGCAGCCGGTATTCCCTGCGGCCTTGCCACGCCGTCCGTAATCTCAAAATACGGCGCCTCTGTCGACTACAGCGATTCGCTCGTTATCGGCATATCGCAGTCGGGCGCGGCTGAGGATGTTATCTCCGTCATTGCCGACGCAAAGAAAAGCGGTGCGCTCACGGCAGGGATTACGAATGTCGAGGGCTCGCATCTCGCGAAAAGCGTTGACTATACACTCTTCTGCAATGCCGGAGACGAAACAAGCATCGCCGCCACAAAGACATTTACCTCTCAGATGATGCTGCTCGCTCTGCTCGCCGCCGAGGTTTCCGGCAGCACCGCGCTGAAAGCCGGTCTTGCCAAGGTAGCTCCCGCCGTTGCCGAGCTTCTCGCCTATATGCCCGAGACGCTCTCCGTGCTCACAAAGAAATATACCGGCATGACCTCCGCCGTCACTCTCGGTCGCGGTTTTGCTTATCCGATAGCGCTCGAGGGTACACTTAAAATACTCGAAACTAACAATATAAAGATGCGCGGCTATGCCATATCCGATTTCCAGCACGGACCTATAGCTCAGCTTCATGCCGGCGACCCCGCTTTTGTAATCGCGCTCGACGGTCCCGTCATCGACGATGCCGATATGATGATAGGCAGACTCAAGGCTCTCGGCACCGATATCATCGTAGTCACCGACAGCGACAAATACTGCGATGACGATACGATGACGGTACTGAAGGTGCCCGCGGTTTCGGAGGAGGGCATCGCTTCCGACGCACTGAATGTATTTACGGCGGCTGTGGTATTTCAGCTTTTTGCATGCAAGCTCGCAGAGACAAGAGGTATTGACCCCGACGCCTCAAAAACGCTGAAAAAGGTTACCGTTACGGTTTGATTCTCGCTCGAAAGAGTAAATATATACGCTTCGGCGGCAGCGCAAGGGAAAATTTCAGAGCCGCCGGGAAAAGGACAGGAAAATGAATTTTGATATGTTGCATCCTGCCGACCAGATAGTCATGATTATGAACCGTATTTATTACTACGGTATGACAACGACATCCGGCGGCAACCTCTCAATCTGCGATTCCGACGGCACAGTCTGGATCAGCCCCAGCGGCATAGACAAGGGCAACCTCCGCCGCGAGGATATCATGCAGATAAAGCCCGACGGAACTATAGTCGGTATTCACCGCCCCTCTGTGGAATATCCTTTCCACTGTGCCATCTACAAGAAGCGTCCCGACGTGCGTGCAGTGCTTCATGCACATCCGCCGGCGCTCGTAGCCTTCAGCATAGTGCGTAAGATTCCCGATACATCTCTCGTTCCGAATGCGGAAATGCTCTGCGGCGAGGTTTCCATGGCAAAGTACGCTCTCCCGGGAAGCAAGACGCTGGGCGACAATATCTCTGCCGAATTTGAGCGCGGCATAAACACCGTAATGCTCGAAAACCACGGCGTTGTTATCGGTGCAAAGAGCCTCTTCTCCGCTTTCATGAGCTTTGAAACACTCGACTACTGCGCAAGAATTCAGATCAATGCAAGTACACTCGGACGCAAGGCTCACGGCATCTCCGACAAGTATATGGAGATATATAAGCAGAAAACCATGCCGAAGATGGATGAGTTCATCCAGACAGAGTATTCCAGCGAGGAGAGACAGGTTCGCCGCGAGATGTGCGACCTTATCCATCGCGCATACGGCAATCAGCTCTTCACAAGCGATCAGGGCACCTTCTCCTGCAAGCTCTCCGACGGCTCATTCATCATCACACCTTATGCCAAGGACAGAAAGTATCTCGAGCCCGAAGATCTGGTCCATGTGAAGAACGGCATGCGCGAGGCAGGCAAAAAGCCCTCACGCTCCGCTCTGCTCCATGCAAAGCTCTATGAGAGAGACCCCGATATAAAATCCGTAATCATCGCTCATCCGCCGCACATCATGGCTTTTGCGGTCACGGATGCGAAATTTGACGCGAGACTCATTCCGGAAAGCTATATAGCACTCAAGACCGTGCGCAAGTATCCTTTCGGCTCATCCTTCATGCAGCCCGACATGCTTGCTGCGGAAATCTCGATAAAGAACCCCGTGGTGATAATCGAAAATGACTGCATTATCGCCGCAGGCACTTCCCTCCTCAATGCTTTCGACAGACTCGAGGTTATGGAGTACAGCGCAAAATCGCTGGTCGAAACAGCCGCTATCGGCGGCGAAGTCGTAAAGATAAACGACGAGGAAGTGAAGGAAATAGAGGTAGCTTTCAACCTTTAATTCGTTTTTGCAAAGTACGGGAAAACAAATTTATAAATCAAGGAAGGGTACGGTAGGACTTATGAACAGCGAATATTTCGGCGAACTCAGTATTGTTGGAATGAAAGGCACGGAAAAATTTCTTTCCAATGTAGACTGGTATCTCAAGCAGTGGAGAAAAGACGAGGAAAGAGAAACATTTCTCGTCGATGCGGATTGCCCCCGCTTCGGCACAGGCGAGGCAAAGGGTATAATCCATGAAACAATGCGAGGTCACGATACCTACATTTTCGTAGATCCGTTCAACTACAGCGTGAAGTACAATATGTACGGCATGCAGGTTCCCATGAGTCCGGACGACCATTTTCAGGATCTGAAGCGTATCATCTGCGCCATCGGCGGCAAGGCGCGCCGCATATCCGTCATCATGCCGATGCTCTATGAAGGCAGACAGCACAGAAGAACAGCGAGAGAATCGCTCGACTGCGCCGTCGCTCTCCAGGAGATAGCATACATGGGCGCTACAAATATCATCACATTTGATGCACACGACCCGAGAGTGCAGAATGCCATCCCGAGAAACGGCTTCGACGATGTCCGCTCCTCCTATCAGATGCTCAAGGCGCTCTCGAGAGAATATCCCGATATAACCTTTGACCCGCAAACGACGATGATTGTCGCTCCCGATGAGGGCGCGATGAGCCGCGCGATGTATTTCTCCAGCGTGCTCAATGTGGAACTCGGTATGTTCTACAAGCGCAGAAACTACAAGGTCATCATCAACGGCATGAATCCGATAGAGGCTCATGAATTTCTCGGAAATTCCGTTGAGGGCAAGGATATCATCATAGTTGACGATATGATTTCCAGCGGCGAATCCGTGCTTGATATCGCCGAACAGCTCAAGGAAAAGGGCGCGCGCAGAGTATTTGTTTTCTCTACATTCGGCCTTTTCTGCAACGGTTGCGCAAAGTTTGACGCGGCATATGAGGCAGGCAAGATAGACAGAATTTTCACCACAAATCTCAATTATCGCCCCGATGAAATAATCAACCGTCCATGGTATACGGAAGTAAATATGTGCAAGTATGTTTCCTATATCATAGATTCGCTGAACAGAGACCGCTCCATTTCAGAGCTTCTCAACCCCATAAACAGAATCCATGCGCTCACCGATAAGGTTCGTGCGGGAAAATAAAAATCAAAGAATAATACGATAAGAGGCGGAGCCTGTGGCTCCGCCTCTTTATTGCGCTTCGACCTTTTTCACAACTTTTGTGCGCCTTTTTGCGTAAAATCATAGACTTTTTCCGCGATTTACGCTATAATATATCTGTACAAAATATTTTTTGCAAAAATAAAAAAATTCACAAGCTGTAAAATTTCATTTTCGCACCCTATGGTTGCGGAAAGTTCCATGCGCTCTTGGTAGCAAATACCGAGAAAATTGTATATGATATTATTACGCAATTCAAAAAAATAAACAGCCGCCGCGAAAACAGCGCATTTTTCTTGTCAGCAGTTATTGAGTTTTTATTATTTTATTTATTTTGCGCGGTGCGCACATTTTTGTGGTGGCTGAAATCAAAGAGAGGGAAAATGATGACAATAGGCGAAAAAATAGCAAATCTGCGTGCCGCCGCTCATATTTCGCAGGAGCAGCTCGCAGAGAAGCTTTCTGTCTCCAGACAGTCTGTATCAAAATGGGAGATAAATCAGTCGCTCCCGCAGATAGACAATGTACTCACGCTCTGCAAGCTTTTCCGCGTGACGGCAGATGCGCTCCTGCGCGATGATGTTTCGCTCTTCGGCGATGTGGCAGGTAAAAAATCCGCCATAAATGAAACAGGCGCAAAAAACAAATATTTCGGCACCGACGGTTTCCGCGGCGAAGCCAATGTTACGCTCACCTCCGACCAGGCATATAAAGTAGGGCGCTTTCTCGGCTGGTATTACTCTTCCCCGCTCTCGGGCTTTCATATGCCGAATTACCGCCCGCGCATACTCATAGGCAAGGATACGCGCCGCTCCAGCTACACACTCGAATACGCCATAGCCTCGGGAATTACATCCTCGGGTGCTGACGCGTATATGCTGCATGTGACAACGACGCCGAGCGTTTCCTATGTTACCCGCACAGATGAATTTGACTGCGGCATAATGATAACAGCCTCGCACAATCCCTACTATGACAACGGCATAAAGCTGATAAACCGCTACGGTGAAAAGATGGACGATGCCACAACGGAATTTGTGGAGGCATATCTCGACGGCAATATAAAAAAGCTCGGTATAGACGGCGACGATATTCCCTTTGCCCATCGTGACGGCATAGGCAGTATAGTGGACTATGTCGCAGGCAGAAACAGATATGTCGGCTATCTCATATCCGTCGCCTCGCATTCATATAAGGATTTGCGCATAGGGCTCGACTGCGCAAACGGCGCCTCATGGATGATAGCCAAAGCCGTCTTCGATGCACTCGGCGCAAAAACATATGTTATCGGCGCCTCGCCCGACGGACTCAATGTAAACAAGGACTGCGGCTCTACTCATATTGAAAATCTGATAGAGTTCGTGCGTGAAAACAGGCTCGATGCCGGCTTTGCCTTTGACGGCGATGCGGACAGATGTATTGCCGTGGATGAAAACGGCAGAATAGTAGACGGCGATTGCATACTCTATATACTCGGCACACGTCTGAAATCCCGCGGCATACTCGACGGTGATACGGTAGTTGCCACGGTGATGTCAAATTCGGGGCTCTTTAAGGCATTTGAGAGCGCGGGCATAAAATATGAGCTGACCGCCGTAGGCGACAGATTTGTCTACGAATGTATGCAGAAAAACGGCTACAGGCTCGGCGGCGAGCAATCGGGACATATCATACTGCAAAAATACGCCACCACCGGTGACGGTCTGCTGACGGCGATAATGCTGACAGAAGAAATGCGCGACAGAAAGCTGCCGCTCTCCAAGCTTGCCGAGCCTGTCCGTCTCTATCCGCAGACAGTGAAGAGCATCCGCGTGGCAAGCAAGGAGCAGGCACTTTCCGACCCCGAGGTAAAGGCGGAATTTGACGCGATAAACAAAGAGATAAACGGCAACGGCAGAGCGCTTCTCCGTGCAAGCGGGACTGAGCCTGTTGTCCGCATTATGCTCGAATGCGAGAGCGAGGAGCTCTGCGAAAAATACACTGCGCGCCTTCTTGAGGTAATACACAAGAGGGGGTACTGCTGTGAATAAATGCGTGAAAACCGCAGAGCTTTTCTCCTGCGAGGTACCTTATCTGCGCGATTTCTTCTCTGCACACGAGTACCCATGGCAAATGCTCCCCGAGATAAAGGAGCTTGCGAAAAAGCTCGTCTCCGAGGGCATTGAGGGCTTTACCGAGATAAAGGCAGGCGTGCTTGTCGGAAGAAGCGTTAAGATACACGAGAGCGCCGTTATAGAGCCGCCCGCCGTAATAGGACACGGATGTGAGGTGCGGGTCGGCGCATATATCCGCGGCAATGTGATAACGGGCGAAAACTGCGTCATAGGCAATTCAAGCGAGCTGAAAAACTGCATCCTGCTTTCGCACGTGCAGGTGCCGCATTATAACTATGTCGGCGATTCCGTGCTCGGAAACCGTGCGCATATGGGTGCAGGCGCGATATGCTCAAATCTCAAATCCGACAAGGGCAATGTCGTCGTCAAAAGCGACGAAATATACGAAACTGGACTGCGCAAATTCGGCGCAATCCTCGGCGACGGCGCGGATATCGGCTGCGGCAGTGTGCTCAATCCTGGCACGGTGATAGGCAGGGAAAGCTCCGTCTATCCGCTCACATCGGTGCGCGGCGTCATCCCCTGCGGCTGTATCGTAAAATCATCGCACGAAACAGTGGTAAGGAAAATTTCCGATAAGGAGGAAAATCGGTAATGTGCGGAATAATAGGCTATATCGGCAAAAAGGACGCGGAAAAGATTATCATCGAGGGACTGCACGCGCTCGAATACCGCGGCTATGATTCCGCGGGGCTTGCAATAAGAGCGGATGACGGAAGCATAGTTTCCGTCAGATGCGGCGGCAGAGTAAGCGAGTTGGAAGAAAAAGCAACGTTGGCGGGACTCAGCGGAAAGAGCGGCATCGGTCACACGCGCTGGGCAACTCACGGCGCACCTACAGAAGCAAATGCCCATCCGCACAGCTCGCATCATGTAACCGTAGTTCACAACGGCATCATCGACAACTGCCTTGATATCCGCCGCACACTTGAAGAGAACGGCTACAGCTTCATTAGCGAAACGGATACGGAATGTATCGCCCATCTCATTGACCGCGAGTATGTTAAGACGCATGACGCGGCAAAGGCTATCTACAGTGCCTGCTCGCTCCTGCGCGGTTCATATGCGATAGCCGTGATGTTTTCCGATATTCCGGATAAAATATGGGCTATACGCAAGGACAGCCCTCTGATTCTTGCCATAGCCGAGGACGGCTGCTATACGGCATCGGATATCCCCGCAATACTGCCGCACAGCAGAGAGATAATCCGTCCGGAGGAGGGCGAGCTTTTCTGCACCACGGCGGAGGGGATATATTCCGTTTTCGGGGACGGCACGATGGAAAAGGCAAAAACAGAGCACTTTGACCTCGATGTCGGCGCGGCGAAAAAGGACGGCTACGACTACTTCATGCTAAAGGAAATACATGAAGAGCCAGACGCAGTGCGCCGCGTATGTATGCGCAGAATAAACGAAGCAGGACTTCCCGATTTCTCTGCTGACGGCATCGGTGACGAGCTTTGGAAAAGCATCGACAGCATCCAGATAATCGGTTGCGGCTCGGCAACCCATGCGGGCTTTGTCGGCAGAAGTCTGATAGAGAAGCTTGCAGGAATCCCCGTCACGGTAAATACCGCTTCGGAATACAGATACGACCCGCCCGCCACGGTGGGCAGAACGCTTGCCATGCCGATATCACAGTCCGGCGAGACGGCGGATACGCTCGCAGGGCTTCGCCTTGCAAAGGCAAACGGGCTCGTCACCGCATCGATAGTCAATGCCGTAGGCAGTGCGGCGGCACGCGAATCCGACTATGTCATGTATACCGGCGCGGGACCCGAGATAGCCGTAGCCACGACGAAAGGCTATACGACACAGGTTGCCCTGCTCTGCATGATAGCGATAAAGCTCGCGCTTGTCCGAGGCAGGGTGGGCGAAGATTTCGCTCGGAAATTCTGCCATGATATCGCGCACGGCGCGCCCGAAGCGATAGCAAATATCATAGCAAGGCAGGATGAAATCCGCGACATAGCAAAAAGCATATATACGCATGAGGATATATATTTCATAGGCAGAGGTCCCGATTACCATGCCGGACACGAATGCTCTCTCAAGCTGAAAGAGATATCGTATATCCACAGCGAATCATATGCCGCAGGCGAGCTGAAGCACGGTACACTCTCCCTTGTTGAAGACGGCACGCCCGTGATAGCGCTTGCCACAGGGCAAAGATACTATGACAAGATGACAGGCAATATCCGCGAGGTTCGCGCAAGAGGCGGATATTCCGTGCTCGTATGCGGCAGGGATTTTCCGGAGCCTGCGTCATATGGTGAGAAGATATTTATGCTTCCCGGGATATCGGAATATTTCTCGCCGCTTGCCACAGTCGTTTTCTCGCAGATACTCGCTTATGAAACAGCTATCCTGCGCGGTTGCGATGTGGATCACCCGCGAAATCTCGCAAAATCCGTGACAGTGGAATAAATTTCCCTTTCAAAAAGCATTGAAGCACAATGGTGTTTCAATGCTTTTTCTTTTTGTATCTTGACTTTGCCGCGGCAAGATGGTATCATTAGATAAAATCAGCATACGGAGGATGTAAATGGATATTAAGCTTCACTATACCGAGTCCGGCAAGGGGTTTCCGCTCGTTCTCCTGCACGGAAACGGCGAAAGCGGCGAGTATTTTCATTTTCAGAAGGAATATTTTTGTCGGTATTTCCGCGTGATAGTGCCCGACACGAGAGGGCACGGCGGGAGTCCGCGCGGAAATGCGCCCTTTACCATAACCCAGTTTGCACGCGACCTGCATGATTTCATGGATGAAAAAGGCATAAAAAAGGCGCATATCCTCGGCTTTTCCGACGGCGGAAATATCGCCATTGCCTTCGCGCTCGCTTATCCCGAATATGCGGAAAGCCTCATCCTGAACGGTGCCAACATGAATCCGCGCGGAGTGAAACGCTTTTATCAGATACCGATAGAAATCGGCTATAAATTAGCCTCGCGTGCGGCAAAGAAGCATCCCGACGCCGTAAAAAACGCCGAGCTTCTCTCGCTTATGGTAAACGAACCGAATTTTACTCCAGAGGAGCTGTCGGAAATAAAGGCAAAAACCCTCGTCATAGCGGGAAGCCGCGACATGATAAAAGCCTCGCACACGCGGCTCATCGCCGAGAGCATACCGAAAAGCGAGCTTAAAATAATCCGCGGAAATCACTTCATCGCGGAGAAAAACCCGCGGGATTTCAACCGCGCCGCAGCAGAGTTTCTCGGCGTGCCCACAGGTGAAACGAAAGGAGAATAAATCATGAAACCCGAATTTCCAAATGAAGAATATTTCATCTCTCTTGCAAACACGGCAATACAGCCCTGCCGCTATATCCCACCGCGCGATATAGAAAATTTCGTCGACCTGCGGCTCTTTGCCGACGATGCAAAAATCCTGAAAAACCCACACAAGGGCTGGTACTGGCACTATATAGACAACGGCTTCCCCCGCGGCGAATATCGCGCCGACTGCGACGAAAACGACGCGCTCGCCGATTTTCCCTGCATGAATCATCTCTATCTGCGCTTCGACTGGGGCGATATAGAGCGTGAGGACGGCGTTTTCGATTGGTCGTATATCGACTCCGTGATAGAAAAATGGGGCGCACGCGGTTTTAATTTTGCCCTGCGCATCTGCACATATGAAGGCTATGACAGCATCCGATTTGCCACGCCGCGCTTCGTTTTTGAAAAGGGCGCACATTGCTATCGCGTGCCGTGCGGCAGGCTCGAGCCGGACTATACCGACCCTGTTTATCTCTTCTATCTTGAGCGCTTTCTTGCGGAGGCAGGCAGAAAATTTGCCGGCAAAAAGTACATAGAAACAGTAGATGTCGGTTCTTTCGGCACATGGGGCGAGGGACATACGGCAGGCGGCACCAATATAAAATACGGTGCCGACGCGATAATAAAGCATATAAAGCTGCATGAGAAATATTTCCCGAAAACCATCCTCATGCTCAATGATGATATGATAAATTCCTGCTGGGAGCGCGGTGCAGATGAAAATATGCGCATATGGAAATATGCCATAGAACACAAAATGGGGCTGGATGACGATTCCGTCTGCGTTTCGTGCTACTGCGGCAAAGAAAGCAAGTATACTACCCTGCGCTCACCATGGATGTTTGCACCGATAGCGGAAAACGCGCCGATAACACTCGAGCTTGAGCATTATCATATGATAAAACCGCAGAATTTCCGTGCGGGGCTTCCTTTTCTCGAGGCTATGCGCGAGACAGGCGCGACCTTTGCGGGATTTCACGGGTATCCGCGCGTCTGGCTTGCCGATAATCCCTATCTGACGGAATATGCGGCAAACAGGCTCGGCTATTTCTATTTTCTCTCGGGCGTCGGCTTTGAAAAAAGCGAGGGCGGGCTTCCCGTGCTTGAGCGTGGAAAAGAAAACACACTTTCGCTCTATGTCGAAAATCGTGGTTTTGCGCGCGCATATTTCCCTTACAAGCTGAAAATAAGGCTGACAAAAAGCGGCTATGAGCACATCTGTGAAGCGGATTCGGGCAATACCGCGTGGCTCGCAGGAAGAGAAACAAAGGCGGATATCGGCTTTGTCCCCGTGGGAGACGCAGGGGAATATTCGCTTTCTCTCGGGCTTTTTGAGGATGAACGCCCTGTTTACTTCGCGATGAAAGAGGAGCGGCAAAGCGCCGACGGATTTGTGCATGTCGGTATGGTTGAAGTAAGATAAAAACAAAGGGAAGCCGCACGGCTTCCCTTTGTTTTTATCTTATAGGGAAATTTACAACGCGAAAGAAACATAAAGAAACTTTTTCTTTATGATTCTATACGGCGGCAGCCCCTACCCTGTCTCGGCGACGCCGACCGCGTTTGCTTCGCAAATCGGTCAATTCCCCCTGTCTCGGCGACGCCGTTCAGAGGTGGCTTCGCCACCCTGAACCATCCTCTTGGTCACACAAAAGTACGAGAAAATAAAAGTTACTTTATGATTCTTCGCGGGCGAACAATGTTCGACCCCCGTCTCGGCGACGCCAACACACATGCTTCGCATATGTGTCAATCCCCTTGATGGCGGCACCTTCCCCAAAAGGTGCACGAAAACTTTGGCGGTGGCAAGAAAAAAATTTATTACAAGTATAAGTCGCACCCATACAAAAAAAGCTTCGGCTGCTCTGAGCCGAAGCTTTCATTCTTATTTCTCGAAAATTTCACTGAGTATCGAATAATCCCGCTCAAAAAGCGCATCGGTTATATCATGCGCCAGCTTATCCACGGGAATTTTTTCCGTCATCTTCCCGATGATAAAACGTCTGCTTTTTCCGACATATCGTGGAAAGCCGTTTGCCGCGAGGATAGCATGCATCTCTCTTTTCCAGAGAAACGCCGCCTTATTTTCCGTTTTCATCTTCGGATTTTTCTCTGCCGCGCGCACCTCATAAATCACCGGATCAACCTCCGTTTCATCAACGGCAAGTATGCCCCAATATGCGGGAATATGCTCCGCCACGCCGTTCTTATGCGTTCTTCCGACCACGGCATAATTGAAATCGCAGTACTTATCATAATTCTTTACCTGCGCGGCAAGGCGCGTATAGCTGTCAAAATCACTTTTTATCTCCATGCCGATGATACTCCCGTCTATCACGGCTATAATATCCGCGCGGGAGCTTTTTATATTCTTTTCCTCAAAAATGCGGATTTTTCCATATCGCTCGTCAAGATAGTCAAAAAGAATTTCTCTTATCTGTCCGTCATGCAGCATAGTCTTCCCTTTCTTTCGGCAGCTCAGAAATAAAGGACTGTCGCGAAACAGCCCTTTATGCTTTAATTTGCTTCGTATGCGCCTATTTCAATTCCTGCCAGCACCTTATCGGAATCCTCAAAGAGCTTGTCTATCGCGGGCTTACGCATAATCATGCCCTTTTCCGCCGTAACAGTCTCGCGCGAAATCTCCCTGATACCTGTCTCGGTGGAAACTTCATATTTCACCGTGGTTATCGTAGGCACAACATACATTTCCGTCTGGCTGATAACCTTCTGAACCTTGCCTGCGGCATCGGTATATGTTTCATAAACATAATAGAAATTGTATGTCGAAACAGTCTGCGTATATTCTGCGGTCACATTGTAGCTTGCCGCCACATATCTGTTTATGACAACATTCATATTCTTGTCGTAGCTGAGATTTACCGGCTTCAGTTCGCCGTCATTGCTGTCTACCTTCTTCTGGAAGAAGCGCTTTGCTTCCTCATCATAGTAGAGTGTGCCGTAGTCAACGCTGTCTCCGCCGTCCTTCGGCGTAGCCTTCGCATTTTCGCAAATGAGATAACCGCCGCGATAGCGCGCATACATCATGCTTCCGCTGCTGTCGCGAAGCTTGTTTCCCTCCGCATCATAGAGACCGTAACTCTTGGCAAGATCCTTCGGCGTAGTGGAAATGGTAACGCTCATTCCGGGCGTATCGGAGGTGTCGCGTCCCTCGGCATCCTTTGTTATATCAAAGTTTCGCGTTATAAGAACGAGATAGAGATTGCGGAAGTTTTCAAATTCGCCGGTATATTTTCCGCCGCCGTAGGAATCGGGTACATATTCCACATTGAATTCGCGCGGTATTCCGTTTTTATCAAGCTTCGGCGTTCCGTTTTCGCCCGCCTCAAGTGCCTTTACATTAAAGGTTTTTTCCGTGCCGCTGAAAACATAGCGCACGCCGCTTCCCTTTGTATAATGCATCAGCTCAAAGAAATCGCATGTGCCGATATAATTATAGTACATTCTGTCGCTTGTGAAATTGGCTATACTCCAGTCAACAAAATTAAGCGTCGAAGCCGCCACCTTGGCTATGACATCGAAATCGGGAGAGTAAACATAATAATACTTTTCTCCGTCCTCGCTGTCAGTGAAGCTTTCGCTGAGATAAAGCAGATTTTCTATATCCTTTGTCTTGCCGGTTTCACTGTCGGGAACCTTGCAGGAATAATAGAAGAGCACATAGTTGCCGTCTTCTGCCTCGGCAATTCTCTCCATATTTATATCCAGCCCGTATTTCTCATAAACCTCGGGCTTTACTATGTCCTCGCCGTATTCCATTATCTCCGATGCCTTAATATAGAGAATATTATTGAGCACAGAGGAACCGAAGCGGTCATCATTGAGATAATACGCCGCGGGATATACCATTTCATAGGAGCTGGTGGCATTATCAGCCGCTTCCGTATTCTTGGATTTCAGCTCAATGAGGAGTGTGCGCGCTCCCGCGATATTGCGGAAAATATAGAAATCGTTTATCGATGTTACATTTGAACCGAGATAATTGCTTATCGTTTTGTCCACAAGTACGGTCGATTTGCTCTTGAAAACGGCAACCGATGTACTCAGCGAATAAACAACATTTTCTCTGCCCTCTACCATGCCGTAGTAGGCATTGCCGGAGGGGACGGGATCGCCGACTATGACTTTATACGATGTACCGTCGTTTCTCGTCACGCGAAACCAACTGTATTCCTTGGCATCCTCGGTCAGTCCGTACTGCGGAAGATCCTCGGGCGTGGCGTTTTCGTTTACGCGCTGCATATCGTTTATCTTATTTGAATAAACCGTGCCCGCGCCGACGACAGCCGAAGCGAGTGCGCTCGAATCAAGGCGAATATGGTCATTTCCGCGCAGATAGAAGGTTATGCTTCCCGAATCCGTGGCGACGGCTTCGAGTGTATAATCGCCGTATTTGTTGTGCACCTCGATACTCTTCATATCCGTTCTCTCCGTATAGGGAACAATGAGTATCATTTTATTGTAATACTGCTCGCCGTCGAGAAGCGGGGGAAGCTCGTCCTCTTTTTTTATCGAGGGATAGATGGCGGCGAAATATACGCCCAGCCCTATGGCGGCTACGAGCACGAAGATTATTACCAGCCGGAGCTGCTTCTGAAGGGTTGTCTTTTCGCCGCGCGTAAAGAGCTCCTTTATATTTGCAAAGAATTTTTTCATGAATGGCGTCTCCTTATCCATACCGTGATGCCAACCACGGCAACCGCCAGAGGAAGCGCTGCCACAAAGACGATGGTCCATACATTTGCCTGTGCCGTGGTGGAGCTGAGTGAATTGCTGTCAAATGACTTGTACTGTATATCTCCGAAGGTCGCTCTGGATGTCCACATCAGCTCGAGCACGCTGTACATTATGCTCTCGTTTGCACTGCTGCCGTAAGAAAGAAAATCCGTAGTGCCGAGCGCGAGAACATATGAAATATTGCCGTCGTCATTGAGATCCCAGTCTGCCATGCCTATGGCAGCGAGGATAGCATTGCCCGTATTTGTCTTTTCATCGGAAATGCGTGTCACCGCTGTCGAATACGAGAGCAGCAGCGGGAAAACGCCCTGACTTCCCAGTCCGCCGACGAGAGAAAGCCCGCTCGAATCCACCGTCATGGCGCGGGGAGAATTGAATACCACATGCGCTGTGGAATTGGAGCCGACTGCGCGCTCCACTATCTGCTTCGGTACGTTTTCGGTTGTCTGCGAGCTGTCCGCCATGACGGAAACGCCGCCGGATGCCGATGCGGAGTGCGTCGGATCGGAAACGGAACCGCTCATCGTGATGCCCCATTCGGAGAGAAGCCCGTTGAGCACGGGAAGATGCGTTGTCGAAGCGCCCTCTGTAACGATGAGATGTCCGAAATTCTTCTTTAGAAATTTATCTATTTTCGCCTTCTCGTTTACAAGCCCGAGATCCTCGGCTGTAGGTGAAAGCAGGTCGAAAACAGGTGCATTTATCAGGATTATATCGTTGTTTCTGTTTTCGTTTTCGGTAACGGGGAAATCCTCGAGCGCGAGGTTTATCTCGCGTATCTCATAGCCCGCGGTGTTGAAAAGCTCTTCCCATGCGGAAGCCTCCGCCAGAGTAGGCTCGCCGTGTCCCGTGATATAGTAGGCAACAGGCTTCTCGGATTTATTGAGTATCTGCGCAACAGCGGAGAGAATTCTCGCCTCGGCATCATAGCCGATTACCTTCTTCTCGGAATTTTTCTTGAAGAAAGCGCTGAGCTGATATTTCTTTGTCGGTGCCGTGAGTATCGGCTTGCCATCCTTGTCCGCCAGCTCGAAAACAACATCGTTTGTATATACTGTATCGTATTCCGTGAGCTGATATCTGGAGATTTCCTCCTTTTCGCGAACGGAGTTTATGCCCTTTACGCGGATTTTATCGCAGTATGCTTCGACCTGCTTGAGCGTTTTGTAGACATAACCGGCTTCTGTCGATGAAGAAGCAAATCTGTCCTCCTCGCTCATCAGCACAACATTGACCGTCGTGTTTTCATCCGTATCGGCGACAAGCGAATCGAGAACACTCTTGAATCCGTCGGAGATTGAATATATCCCCGCGGAGGTAAGGTCGGTATACCAGTTGAACTTGGCTGAAAGTGCCGTAAAGATTACATTTACCACTACGACGATGGCGATGAAAGCCGCGGTAAGCGCAACAGCCACTCCGCCGTACTTCAGATTTCTGTTTTTCATATCTGCATTTTCCTTTCTTTCCCGTATGGCTGTATCAAGCCCAGCGGCGCTTTTCAAAAACTCTCACCGCAAGGAAGAGGAAAACGCCTGTAAACGAAATATAGTAAAGCAATGCCGCATAGTCAAATATGCCAGCTGAGAAATTCGCATATCTTGAGGAGAACGAAATTCCCGAAAGGATCTTGCGGATAAATTCGGAATTGATAAATGTATTGAGCCGGTCTATAAACTGGAGAAAGATTATCGCCGCGATGGTTCCGAGTGCCGCGATAAACTGGTTTTCCGTCGTCGCCGAAACAAAAACGCCTATCGCTATAAACGCGCTGCCCATGAGAAGCATGGCAAAAACGCTGCCCGCATAAGCGGCGAGATTAGGCGTGCCGTATGCGGCAAGCGGAATATAATAGAGCACGGAAGCAAAAACGAATGTGCCGCCGAAGAGGATAAAAGCCGCGAGATACTTGGCAAAAACTATGCCGAAAAGCGTCACCGGAGCTGTAAGTATCAGCTGATCGGTTTTCATCTTGCGCTCTTCGCTTATCAGCTTCATAGTGAGAAGCGGAATGATAAGGATAAAGAGCAGGAGCATCGTTGAAAAGTAAGCCGGGAGGCTTGCGCTCTCACCGAGCTGAACCGTATAGTTTGTGAAGAAGAAACCACCCACGGCAAGCAGAAGCGCTATGAATATATAGCCCACCGGCGATGTGAAATAAGAATGAAGTTCTCTTTTTAAAATAGCCGTCATTTTGATTTTCCTCCCTTATCTGCGTGCCGCGGCGGGCTTGTCCTCATCGACAACGGTGATGAAGAGATCCTCTATCGTGGCGCCGAGCTGTTCCATTGCCAGTATCGGCCATGAATTCTGCGCCATGGCATAGAATACGGGGCGGCGGATATCCGCCTTCTCCTCGCCCTCCACAACATAGGAATTTGTGCCGTCATCATATGTCGCCGCTATCTTGACATAGCGGACGCCGTTTATCTTTTTCAGAGCCGAGAGCACCGAGCCGGAGGGACCGTCCACACGGATGGAAATCTTGCGGCTCTTGATGACATTCTCTATATTCTCCGTCTTTTCGTCGGCGACAATCTTGCCTTCGTTTATGATTACTATTCTGTCACAGACAGTCTTTACCTCGGAGAGGATATGTGTGCTGAGAATAACGGTATGCTTCTTTCCGAGATTGGAGATAAGATTTCTTATATCGATAATCTGCTTCGGGTCGAGACCGTTTGTCGGCTCATCGAAAATGACAACCTCGGGATTGCCGACGATAGCTCCCGCGATACCTACTCTCTGCTTATAGCCCTTGGAGAGATTTTTTATCATGCGGTTTTTGACATCGCTTATCTTTACAACCTCGCATATCTCATCGAGATGCTCTTTTTTATTTAATGTGCATTTCTTCAGGTCATAAATGAAGCCGAGATACTCATACGGAGTCATTTCCATATAGAGCGGCGGCTGCTCGGGAAGAAAGCCTATCTTCTTCTTTACCTCCATTGGGTGCTCGAGTATATCCATGCCGTCTATCATGGCTCTGCCCGAGGTGGATGAAAGATAGCCTGTCAGTATATTCATCGTGGTTGTTTTTCCCGCGCCGTTCGGACCGAGAAAACCGACGATCTCACCCGGATGAACCTCAAAGCTGATATCGTTTACGGCATATCTGTCGCCGTATTTTTTTACGAGATGCTCAATTTTTATCATATTTCCTCCGCATTTGGTTTAGTTTTGCTTATATTTGTTTCCGGAAATCCGGTATTGTTCGATAGTGAATTTCAGCTTGCCCTGCCTGCAGGTCTACTCCGCTTCGACAATTATATATACAGTGCCGCCGGATAGCCCGCTTTTTCATGATGTTTTTCTTTTTATTCTCATTCTTTTTCAAATGTTTCGAGTGACTTTCTGTAATTTCCGCTTCCGTTGGTCTTGTTTATGGTGATTATGAAATCCGGCAGAGCGCCCGGTGCGGACTTCCCATTTTTCAGTTGCATTCCCGGCTCAGCTTCCCAATCCATCATGCATACCGTGACGCTGTATTTTCCCTTTTCCAGCGAAAGTCTGATGCAGTCATCGTCGACATCGGAATCAACATGTTCGATTCCGGAAAATATGGCTGTGCCGTCGGTTTCAAAAAGGTATTCTTCGGATTTTATATAAATATACTTGCTTTCCCTGTCGCTCAACGCTTCATCGATTTTTATTTCGAATTCGTAGCAACCGTCGGAATTCATATTTACGGGAACGATTTTCGAAATATCTATTTGATTCAGTATATCGCAATCATCGCAAAAGCATTTTTCCCACTCTTCAAGCGTAGTGATATCTTTATACTGCTCATAATCCCACAGCGCCCACATTCCACTGTTTGTCGAAAGGATTTTTCTGTTTTGGTTTTGAATCTTGTTTTCGCCTTTTTTCTTTCCGAATATATTAAAAAAGCCCATCCTGTAGCCTCATCAAGCCGTATTGTCCGCCGGTTTTCATTCTATTATATTTATGCCGTCCGGCACATCAAAAACAGAAACTTCTCTGTAGCTTCCGCCGTATTCGCCGTCCGCCGTGAAGGACACCTCCTCCTCAAAGATAAGGTCTGCCCGCTCGGCTTTCAGCCGCACCACCATCGGTGATTCGCGCATTGTCAGCAGTGCCGTGACGGCGCTCTGCAGCTCCGCCGCGTTTTTCGGATAACGCACGAGCGTGACATCGAGCATTCCGTCGCGCAGGCGCTCCATCTCGTTGTCGCCGAAAAATCTTATCCCGCCGACCGTCTTGGAATTGGAAAACATTCCGTATATAAATTCGCCAGATATCTCGGTATCGGCTGTTTTTATCGTCATTTTGTAAGGCTTCAGCTCAGCGAGGCTCTTTGCCGCCTCGGCAACATACGAAATCTTCCCGAAGGATGCCTTTTTTGTCTGCGAAGTCTGATAAGCCACCGCCGTGAAAGCGCCGAATGCCGCAACATAGGAGAAATACCTGTCGCCTATCCTGCCGATATCGTATTTGTGTGCCTCACCGTTTGCTATCTTGTCTATAGCCATCTTTATATTCTTCGGGATTTTGTGGCTTCCGGCAAAATCGTTCACCGTGCCTGTCGGGATATAGCCGAGCTCCGCATCGCTTTTTATCGATATCAGCCCGTTGAGCGTTTCGTTGAGCGTTCCGTCGCCTCCGCAGCATACCACGGCGTCATAGCCCTCGGAATATTCGCAAACGGCACGGATGATATCACCGGTACATTTTGAAAAATAAACAGTAATAAGCGGATATTTTGCCGAGAGTATATTTATCATGTCATATACCCAGCGGCGAGCCGCACCGTCGCCCGAATTGGGATTTATTATAAGGAGCAGTTTCTTCTCCGGCATTTGTCTACCTCCCAACTGTTTGCAAAAGAAAAAAAGTCGTCCCATTTTTACATATACTACATTATACAGTAAATCCATCAAAAAATCAAGTATAAATACCCTTATTTTCCGTGAAAAGCAAACGAAGATGTAAATAAATTGAGAATAATATTGAAATATTTCCTCTCTCGTGTTATACTGTCATTCGATCTGTTCTTTGCAGACCCATAAAACCCAAACGGAGATAATATAATGACGGAAAATATAAACAGAAATCAGCGCTTGTCGCTTCTGCCTAAAGGCTTCTATAAAAGAGCCTTTTCGCTCGCGATACCGATAGCCCTGCAAAACCTGCTCACCTCGAGCGGAGCGCTTGTCGATACGATAATGGTAATAGGACTCGGCAATACAAAGCTCTCGGCAATAGGACTTGCGGGCAGACTGATGTTCCTTTTCAATGTGGCTTGCTTCGGCTTCTGCTCGGGCGGTGCCACCATGTTTTCGCAGTATTGGGGTGCAGGCGAAAAAAAGAACATCCGCAAAACCTTCTGTACGGTGCTATGTGCCATCATGACCTTCGGGCTTATCTATGCGCTCACAATGTTCTTTGCACCGACGGCGCTCATGCATATTTTCACAAAAGACCCTGCCAAAATTGCTCTCGGCGCGGAATGTGTGAAAATCTATTCCCTTGCGATAATATTCGTGGCATTTTCGCAGATAGGCTGTGCGGCTCTTCGCGCAACGGAAAAGGTTTCCGTCCCGCTTATTACCTCGGCAATATCCGTTGTGGTAAATACCTGCCTCAATTATATACTCATAAACGGCAAACTCGGTCTCCCGAGAATGGAGCTTCGCGGTGCCGCCATAGCGACGGTGATAAGTTCGGCTGTTCAGGCTATAATCGTGCTTCTTTTCATTATCTTTTCAGATAATGCGATAAAGGTGAAGCTGCAGGATTTCCGCGAGCTTTCAAAGGACTTTTTCTTAAAATATTTCAGGATAGCATCTCCTACCATACTCAATGAAATAATGTGGGCATTCGGCACGAATGTCTATGTTATTATTCTTGCCAGCATGGGTGATGACAATTACGCGGGCTATACGATATATGAATCGGTGCAGCAGCTTATCTTTGTATTTTTTGTCGGACTGTGCAATTCATGCGCCATCATCGTCGGCAAATATGTCGGCGACGGCAAGCACAGAGAAGCTTTTGCCGCGGCAAAAAGATTTATGATCATGGTGCCGCTTCTCGGGCTTGTCATGGGTGTTATAATATTCTTCACCCGCGATGCCCTGCTCTCGATAATGCCGATAGAAACGGAAGCCGCGCATTCCGTTGCCTCAAGTCTGCTTGTGATATACGGCTTCTGGCTCGTGGTGCGAATGATACCGTATACGGCGATATGCGGAATATTCCGCGCGGGCGGCGATACGAAAATAGGCTGTATTTTTGAGGTGCTGGCAATATATGTTCTCAGCATACCGACGGCTTTTATCTGCCGCGCGCTCGGTGTGCCTTTCGTAATGACTGTTTTCTGCATTTTTATTGCGGAGGATTTGGTCAAAGGAAGCCTTTGCCTCTGGCGCTTCTTCAGCCGCAAATGGATAATGCAGATAACGGATATACCTCCGGAAGAGGTATATCCCGAATAATGATAAAACCCGCTTGCCGCCATGGCAGGCGGGTTTTGCATTGGGGGAATTGACACATACGCGGAGCGTGTGTGTCGGCGTCGCCGAGACAGGGTAAGGTTCGGAAGGAGGACGGAGCAAGTCCTCCTTGCTGACTTTTGGTACTTTTCGTCACTGAAAAGTACGATAAAGGAAAAGTTTCTTTATGATTCTTCTCTTTCAGAGTTCTTTTCGCTTGTCCGAAAAGAACGAAAAG